>OFCA01000097.1_pt1 | contig 12067 bp, 10 predicted proteins | sample 1520721 | NCBI WGS metagenome assembly OFCA01 (sample SAMEA3696450, study PRJEB22514) | metagenome | biome: water; feature: marine; material: hydrothermal vent | place: Pacific Ocean | collected 2014-08-16 | depth 1514 m
CAGTATGTCTGTAAAGATATAAACGTTGTAATACTTAACAGCGAAAAGAATACCTATCAGAATGGCAATACCACCCACCTGGTTCATCCAGAGAGCTCTTATGGCATTCTTTATGGAAATCTCATCCCACCTGAACCTGATGAGTATGTAAGAGGCAAGAGTTGTTGCTTCAAAGAGAGCAAAGAACCACTCAATATTGTTAACGGAAACCGCAAAGTTCATTACTCCTAAAAACCACATGAGGATTGCCACGAAACGATTTTCTCTATCAAGATTTTCCTGTTCCATGTACTTGGTTGCATAAATACAAATAATTGTTCCTACGGTCGCAACTATGAGATACATAAAGGATGTAAGTCTATCTACATAGATTGGTGGCGTTGCCGAATGGGGTAGAATGAGAAGAACCCAGGTCAGGAGGAAAAGCTGAGCAACTGCAAGAACTGAAACAAGAAAACTTCTAAACTTAATTCCCTGGTAGAGGAAGTAACCGAGAAGTAAGTAATCAAATACAGTTACAGCCGTTTCTACCCAGTGGGGTGTTTCAACAAAGAAAGGCAGGTTACTGTTCCAAATTTTAAAGGCAAGATAGGTTAAAACTGGCAGTGGTAGAAAAGTCAGGATCTGCCTGAGTTTGTGCACAGGAGACAAGAACACCGCCAGCGCAAAAATCCACGGAAGAACAATAAGAGCTCCAACTATTTGCTCCATCTTCTACCTCCTGGAGTTCTAAAGAAACAGAAAATATCTGCGAACTTCTTATCTTCTTCTTTAAGCCTTATGGAGATTATCGTTGCAACAACTTCAAGAAGCTTAATTGCTATTTGAGGATACTCTTCCTTTAGATAAGAGTAACCTTCTTTTGAAAGAGAAAGAGCTTTTACATCTGTTTCTGCAACAGCACGTAAAGAGTGAGACGTTTCAAGGAAGAAAGAGCACTCTCCGAGAGGTGTTCCTCCGTTGACTAAAGCAACTTTTGTCCAGTTCCCAAAGTTGTCGCTCCTGTAAAGACCGATTCTCCCTTCCCTGACAAAAAGAACCTCCTCTGCTTTATCTCCCTGATCAAAGATGGCATCTTTTTCTTGAAACTCAATCTCGTTGAGAATTTCTGAAAGTAACTCTTTCTCCTTCTCGTCAAATTCATCAAAGAGTCTGCATGTTTCAACTAAGCAACTCTTTACCATTTCCATCTCCTGACAACCTTTATGAGTTCTTCGTTTTCTCCACCAAACTGGTGGACGGCACAAGCAATTCAGGGATCGTAAGCACGTATAAGCATCTCTGCTCTTTTCCTTAGCTCTGCGTCATCTGCATCAAGAGAAAGCTCTACAAGGTCTCCTAAATCCTTTTCTATTACTGCCTGTAGCTGAGCTGTCGGAGTGATTATGTTTGCAGAAACACATCTTCCGGATTCATCGAAGGTGTACCTGTGGTAGAGAGTTCCCCTTGGAGCTTCTTTAACTCCGTAACCCGTTCCTGCTTTTGGTTTTACTTCAACTTCTCCTTTAAACGGATAGGAATTAATAAGCATCTGGGTGATTTCAATTCCTTCCAGGGCAAGCTCAAGCATCTCAACTGCCCTTGCAACATTTGCGTGGAGAGAATTATCGGAAGGGAAAGATGTCTCAAGGAGTGAAACAACCTCTTTCGTTTCGGATCTCAGGTTATCAAGATGGTAGTTAATCCTTGATAGCGGTCCTATGAGGAAAGGTTTTCCTTTAACGGTTGAATATTTTGCAATGCTGTAAGTAGAAGTTTTTTCCTCTACAAAGAGTTCATACTCTTTCTTTGTAAATAGTGTTCCATCAGAAAGAGCAAGGTTATCCCCCATAAGGGTAAAGCTGTCGCCATCTATGCAGAGAGATAGAGGATACTTTTCGTTAAACTTCGGATACTCAAAAGAATCAAAGAGGGAAATTGTTGCCTTTATCTCAGGGATAACCTTATAAAGGTCATCCTGAACCTTTTGAAGTTGCTCTTTTGAAGGAACAGACTTGAAACCTCCAGGAAGTATGTTCTCTCCATGAATGGTTTTTCCACCAATTAACTTCATAATTTTGTTTCCAACATCTTTTAGAAAAAATCCCCTTTTAACGACATTTGGATAATCTTTTGCCATCGCAAGGGTTGACGGATATCCCATGTAGTCAGGAAGAGCTAAGAAGTAAAGGTGTAGAGCATGACTTTCAAGGTATTCGCCTACTACCAAAAGCTTTCTTAAAAGTTCTATTTCTGGAGTAACTTTTGCTCCAAAGGCATCCTCAATCGCAGATATAGAAGCAAGTCTATGAGAAACGTAGCAGATTCCACAGATCCTTGAAACTATTTTGGGAATTTCTGTATAGAGTCTCTCCTTAGTAATATACTCAAAGAACCTGGGACCCTCTGTAAATTTTAGTTTTATCTCTTTTAATCTTTCATTTTCAAAAACAATGTTAACTGCACCGTGTCCTTCTACACGAGTAAGATGGTTTATGTTAAGCTCCTTTTTCATTTAGAGCACCTCTCGAAATGAGTTTTGAAATTCCATCCTGAGCTTGCTTTCCTCTAAAGACCTTTATGAACCTGAAAGCATCCTCTTCAGAGAGACCATTTCTCTTCAAGATAGAAACCATCTCCTCATAGTTTGGAAAGTCACAATCTCCTCTACATCCCTGACATCCGACTCCGGAGATAGTGCATGGAGCTCCACATCCGGCAAAGGTGATTGGACCCTGGCAAGGAATCCCTTTAAGAGTTAAACACTCGGTCTCAGAGAGTTTGCACTCGTGGCAGACAGGTATCTTTGGGAAGAAAGGTTTCACGCCGTTTAGCAAAAAGGCAACTGTATAAACAAACTGTCTCTTGTCTAAAGGACAACCAGGGAGCTCGTAATCAACCTCGACAATCTCAGAAACTGCCTTTGGTTTTGAGACCTTTACAGAAAGTTCCGTAGTCCCATAAACCTCTTTCAGCATTTCCTCGATAGTAACCTCATCGTTCCTCTGGGACTGAACTCCTCCGTAACAGGCACAGCTTCCTATGGCAACAAGGATCTTAGAAATTTCCCTTCCTTTCCTGACCTTTTCTTCGTCAAGATCTGTCGTTACAGATCCCTCAACGAAAAGAACATCAAACTCTTCAAAGGAGTTACTATCTTGAGCCAACGGAAAATAACTGAACTCAACCTTTCCAAGAAGTTTGTATATGGCGTCCTCACAGTTGAGGATCTCACACTGACAGCCTGAACACCCGGTTAAACCCATAACTCCAATCTTCACCATCAGATCATCTCCGGAAGGTTTTTTGTATCCCACAAGGGAAAGATTGGACCATCAACACAGGCAAACTTGTAACCTATCTGACAGTGACCACATTTCCCAATTCCACATTCCATCTTTCTTTCTAGCGAAACAAAAACCTGGCTTTCAGGATAACCGTTTTTTATGAGCTCCTTTCCAATAAACCTGTAAGCAACTGGAGGACCACAAACGGCAACAAAAGTCTCTTGTGGATCAAGAGCGACTTCAGGAATAAGAGTCGTTATAAGACCTTCCCTGTTTGTCCACTTTTTATCTTCTTCACTTTTAAACTTATCAAGAATGTAAAGACACTTAATGTCGTTTCTTTCTTTTAGTCTTCTTAATTCTTCTTTGTAAAGGACACTTTCATAGTTTCTCGTTCCGTAGAGAATGTAAACATCTTTATAAAGATGTCTTTTATCAAGTATATACCATATAAGAGAACGAAGTGGAGCAATACCAAGTCCTCCAGCGATTATCAAAACATTGTGACCTTCCATTATCTCTACGGGAAAACCGTTACCGTAAGGGCCTCTTATTGCTACTAAGTCTCCGGGTTTCATCCTATGAAGGACTTCCGTTTTTCTTCCGACCTTTCTGACAGTCAGCTCAATTGTTCCTTTCCTTGTTGGAGAAGAGCAGATAGAAATCGGAATCTCTCCAGCCTTGGGAACTGTGAGCATTACAAACTGACCTGGGATGTGGCTCCACTTCTCGTTAACCTCTTCATTCAAAAAGACAAACGAGAACTTCTTATGGTCAGGAGCTAAATCCTCAATATCCGTTATAAGAGCTTTCTCTGGCTTAAACGGATTAATCGGTAGAGGTTTCGTTAAAAGCTTCTCGAAGCTCTTTTTCATCTTCAACACCTCTAAGTTTTTTGATAGTTTCAACCATGCTTATCTTTGCCGGACATTCCGCAGAACATCTACCGCAGCCAACGCAGCCAAGTTTCTCTATCTGATAGGAATAGCCAACAAACTTGTGATAGTAGCGGTGCTTAAACCGGGCAGAACGCTTTGGTTTGAAGTAATGACCACCGGCAACTAAGGAGTAGTAGGGATACTGGCAAGAAGTTGTGAATTCAACTCTTGAAATCTTCTTTCCATTAAGGTCTGGAATATCAACTGCTGTGTAACAGAAACAGGTTGGACAGACGTTTGTACAGGTTCCACACCCAAGACATTTCTTTGCCTCTTCTTCCCAGACCTCTGAATCGTACTCAAGTTCTATCACCTGTGAAATTCTTCCAAGGTCTGGGAGTTTATCCAGGTTAAAGAGAAACTTCTTTTGAGAGGTACTCCTCTTATAGAGGGATAGATCTTCCTTTGTTATTTCCCTGAAAAGCCCCTTCAAAGAGATGACAATCTCATCTCCTTTAGGACTTCCAATTGTCACAAAGTAATCACTTCCAATATCTGTCAGGAAGAGATCCCAGTTTGTTCCATCTGGGAAAGCTGTTCCTGTAGAAAGGCAGAAACAAAAGTCGTCAGGTTTACAGGAAAGTCCTATCAGTACAGTTCTTTTCCTTACCTCTAAGTATCGAGGATCTGGATTCTCTTTAAGATAGACTGAGTCGAGTATTGAGATGCCGTGAAGATCACATGAATGAATTCCAAAAATTACCTGATTTTCAGGAGTGAAGTTATCTTTAAACTCTAATGTCTCAACATCGTAAGAGAAACGTTCTCTTCTATAGGGAATGAGAAACTTTTTGGGAGGTAAAATGGTTCGAGTGTAATCAACCTCAACTTCAGATGTGTCATCGATAACGTCAAAAAAGAACTTTTCTTTTTTCTTCTTAGGGGCTATTAGAACACCAAAATTCTTTAATCCTTCAAGGAATAGTCGAAAATTGCTCTTTGGAAGTACCTTTGCCTTATCTATATGAAACTCCAATCTATCCACCTCCTTGCTAACATGTTAAGGAATTTATATAAAAATTAATTGATTAAGTCAAGAGTTTAGAAATTTCTAAATATAGATAATATTTTCTTTATATAACTTAGACTGAATATAAGGTTTTCGTTATTTAAGCTTGCGGGCTTTTTGAAGCAGGAATAGGAAAATTTTTGTAGAATATTCCAAAACTTCCGACAGGGTTACTTGAAAGGAGCAAAATGATCAAAAAGGCAATCTACCCTGGAACCTTTGACCCGGTTACTCTTGGTCACCTTGACATAGTAAAACGGGGAATAGAGATATTTCAGGAACTGATTATTGGAATTGCCGAAAATCCAAAGAAAAAACCTCTATTTTCTCTTGAAGAACGAAAGGAGATGTTTGAAGAAAGCCTCAAAGAGATAGGACTTTACAGTAAAGTAAAAGTAAAAACGTTCAATTCTCTTATTGTTGAATTCGCAAAAGAAGAAGGAGCCGTGGCAATACTCAGAGGAATAAGAATCATATCTGATATGGATCACGAGTTCACAATGGCTTCCATCAATAGAAAACTCTACCCGGAAATTGAAACTGTCTTTCTCATGCCCTCTGATGAGTATGCCTATCTTTCTTCATCTGCTGTCAGAGAAATAGCTTTTTACGGCGGTGACGTCTCTCAGTTTGTTACCGAATTTGTAGAAAGAAAGTTAAAAGAAAAAATTGCCAGGATAAAAGGTGCTGTATAATTTGATTTTCTTAGGAAAAACCCCCTAAGGGAACTCACAAGGAGAGAAACCCTCCCAAACGGGAGGAGGAATATAATTAGAAACTTCCTTCTACAATGATATCTCCTGTCATCTCAGGAGGAATCTCTTCATCTAAAATGTAGAGAATAGATGGAGCTATGTCTCCAAGAATTCCTATAACAGGAATTCCTGCAAATTTTTCTGGAAGTTCAACGTCTTTCTTTTCTCTTCTTTTAACTCCGTAAGAGCCGCATTCTCCCTTGATAACAACGAAAGGAACAAAATTTGTGGTGTGAGCAGTCCAGGGATTTCCCGTTTCCGGATCTATCATCTGCTCAGCATTTCCATGGTCTGCAGTTACTATACAGATTCCTCCTTTTTCGAGTGTTGCTTTAACGACTCTTTTGAGGCATTTGTCAACAGTCTCTATCGCCTTTATTGCAGCCTCAAGGTTTCCCGTGTGACCAACCATATCTGGATTTGCAAAATTCAGGACTACGAGTCTGTAATCGCCGTTCTCTATTCTCTCAACAACCTTATCGGTTACCTCAAAAGCGCTCATCTCCGGTTTCAAATCGTAAGTTGGAACCTTTGGAGATGGAACGAGGATTCTCTCCTCTCCAGGAAAAGGTTCTTCCCTTCCTCCATTGAAGAAGTAGGTAACATGGGCATACTTTTCAGTTTCAGCTATTCTCAACTGCTTGTAGCCAAGCTTAGATATAACCTCTCCCAAAACGTTCTTTAGATCTTGCGGTGGGAAAGCTACGTCAAACGGAAAAGTTTCATCGTAAAGAGTCATTGTTGCAATGTAGGACGGTTTAATAACCTTCTTCCTCTCAAAACCATTAAACTCAGGAAGTCCAAGGGCGGAAACTATCTGTCTCATCCTGTCGGCTCTGAAGTTATAGAAGAAAAGAACATCTCCATCCTCTACAAGGCACTCAGGAGATATTACGTAAGGTTTAACAAACTCATCAGTTTCGCCTCTATCATATGCCTGGAAAAGAGCTTCTATTGGATCTGTGCACTTAAAACCCTCACCTAAAACCATTGTATTGTAGGCTTTCTCTGTTCTATCCCACCTTTTATCTCTGTCCATATAGTAGTAACGACCACCAATTGTGGCGATTTTCCCAACACCCAACTCATCAATCTTCTCAATAAGAGCTTTTAAATACTTTTCTGCGCTTTTGGGAGGTGTATCTCTACCATCAAGAATCGCATGAACACAAACCTTCTCCAATCCTTCCTTTTTTGCAAACTCAAGAAGCGCAAAGAGGTGCTCAATGTGGCTGTGAACACCACCATCAGAGAGGAGACCAATAAGATGAAGTTTTTTCTCTTTCTCTTTTGCTGTATCAATTGCTTTCTTGATTACAGGATTCTTAAAAAAGTCTCCGTTTTTTGTTGACTTTGTAATTCTGACTATATCCTGCCAGACTATCCTTCCAGAGCCGATGTTCATGTGTCCAACTTCAGAATTTCCCATCTGACCTTCTGGAAGTCCCACAGCTTCGCCTGATGCTTTAAGAAGACCTTTTGGGTAGGTATTCCAGAGGTAGTCCCAGAATGGAGTATTTGCCAGAGCAATTGCATTTCCTTCTTTTTCAGGACTGTATCCGAAACCATCTAAAATCACAAGGGTTACAAAGTTTGCCATTTCTCACTCCTATAATTGAAAATTGTTCTCAATAAGGATAGTCATCGTAATATACTTTTTCAAGGTAAAGTCCGTCCGGCGGAGCTAAAAAAGGAGCGAACTTTCTATCTTTCTTATCTCTGATCACTTCTATATCTTCAGGGAAAAGCCTTCCTCTTCCAACTTCAATAAGAGTTGCGACCATTATCCTCACCATATGTCTTAAGAAAGATCTACCAAAAAAAACAAACTCAATTAGATGGTTTTCTTTTTTAATCTCTATGGAGTCAACTGTTCTAATAGGATTTACCTCTGCTTTCCTGTCCGATTTTGAGAAAGAAGTAAAGTCAAAAGTACCGATGAGAAATCTTTTTGCTTTTTCCATCGCTGAGATGTTAAGTCTATACGGAACAAACCAGGAACGTCTGTACTCAAAAGGGCTTGGAATATCTCTGTTGAAAACTCTGTATTTGTAGCGTTTTCCTTTAGCCCATCTTCGAGAATCAAAGTCAAAAGGAGCATCTTCAACAGAAACAACTTTTATATCTGGAGGAAGAAGTCCATTTAATGCAGATTGAAGTTTGTAGAGAGGAATCTCTTTTTCTGTTCTGAAATTTGCCACCTGACCGAACGCATGAACTCCCGCATCGGTTCTGCTTGCGCCGGTGAGCTTTACAGGATGCTGGAGAATTTCCTCAAGAATTTCTGTAATCTTCCCCTGAATAGTTGGTTTTCCCGGCAATATCTGCCAGCCGTAGTAATTGGTGCCAAGGTATTCAATTGTAAGCTTTATGTTTCTCAAGATTTACCTCGTCTGTTAAAATTTCCATTACGGAGGTTATGTGAAGCTACAGACAGAAAGCCTTGTTGTAAGCATTCTCATAATTTTAGCAGGGATAGCCGCCTTAGAGATTGGGTTTTCTTCTTCCATACTTGAAATTTTGACTGGAGTCTTTGCTTCAAACTTTCTAAAACTTGGAGACCTCAGCTGGATAGAGTTTCTCTCAAATCTCGGTCTCTTAGGTTTAATGTTCTTTGCAGGACTTGAGACAGATCCAGAACTTGTGAGAAAGAACCTTCCGAAAAGTCTCTTTATAGGTTTTTGCTCCTACTTTTTTCCTTTAGTGAGTATTTTCTATGTTACCCACTACATTTTAGGATACCCTTTTGAAGCTTCTCTTCTCATAGGAATTGCACTTTCTACAACATCCCTGGCTCTCGTTTATCCTCTCCTTAAAGAGAAGAGAATGCTTCAGCTTCTCGCCGGTCAGGTTCTCCTTGCAGGAGCTATGATTGTTGACATTTCCAGCATGCTGACAATGAGTTTCCTCTTTGAAGGAATAAACGTTTATAACTTTCTATTTTTTGTTGCCCTTATTCTGCTCCTTATCAGACTTCCCAAATGGGGAGAAGAGCTCTTTGAGAGATATGCAGGAAACCAGATAGAGTTTAGAACACGTTTCATCATTGTGATTTTGATAGCTCTCGGTTTTCTCTCAGAGACTGTTCACATAAATGAAGCTGTTCTTGCATTTACAACAGGAATCTTCTTTGCAGAGTTTTTCAGAAAAGACCATCTGACTGAGAAAAAGATAAGAGCCATTATTTTTGGCTTTCTTGCTCCGTTTTTCTTCTTCAAGGCAGGATATACGGTAAAACTTTCCGTAGTCTCTTTGAAAGTTGTTTTCCTGTCACTTCTTCTCGGAACAATTGCTTTTGTAACCAAGTATATTGGAACGGTATATGCAACGATAAACTTCTTCAGGGGAACTGTTTACAAACTTGCAGGACTCTTTTTCAACATGAGATTGACTTTTGGAATTGTTGCTTCACTCTTTGGGCTAAAAGCAGGGATAATTGACGAAGAAACGTATGTAGCACTCCTTCTGGTAATAATTACAACCTCTTTTATCTCTTCAATAATATCCAACAGAATGCCCTATAAGATAGAAGGAGACATCCTGGACGATATCTTTAAAATTTGAACTTTAATACAGTTATGTATAATTTTATTCCTGATGGGAACACGAGAAAAATCCTTGAAGAGGTACTCTTTCTATGAGCTACGCCATACCGATAGAAGTGTATGACGCTATAAAGAAGGTGGTAAAAGATGAGAAGATAGATAAAGAAGTAGTAAAAACCATAGAGAAAAGTCTTGAAGTAATAGAGGAAAAAGCAAGGGAACAGAAAGTCGTAATCAAGGCTGAGCTGAAAGATGAACTAAGAAAGGAACTTGTCACAAAGGAGGAGTTCTTCGGAGAGACTGGTAAGCTCAGACAGGAAATGGAAACAGTTCGTCGGGAACTTGACCAGAAAATAGAAACTGTTCGGCAAGAGCTAAAGGGAGAAATAAGGGAGCTCAGAGCTTACATGAAGTTTCTGATTGTCCTTGTAATCATAGGCTTTACTCTGTTTAATCCAAACTTTTTTGAGCTTTTAAAGATGGTTATTGGAATGTTTATTACTCAATAACTTGCAGAATTCTTTCCTTTAATTCTTTTAGAAACTGCTCATCAGTTATCTTTTTATACTCCATATCCGTTATGTAAAAACTGTCTATTACTCTGTTACCTTCTGTGGCAATGATTGCCCTTCTCAAACGGGTTTTCATATCAAGGAGAACTTTCGTTATTGCGTAAAGAACGCCTAACCTGTCGTAAGTTGAGACTTCAACGATCGTGTACTTATCAGAGGTTTTGTTATCGATTTTCACCTTATTTGCAGGAAGAGGAACACTTCTTCTAAAACTCTTCGGCTTCATCAAATCCTGCGGTAGGTCGTCAGGATCAAATTCTCCAATATAGAGCTTTTCAAGGATTTCCTCAAATTTTTTCACTCTATCACAGGAAAGTACTTCTCCTGCTACTGTCGAAACGTGAATTGTGTAAACCATGCACTCACAGTCATCCTCTATAGCTCTGTTTATGTTGGCTCCCTTTATGTTTATTCCAAGGTAAGAGAGAATCCCGGCAATCTTATTGAAAAGCCCTCTCCTGTACTTTGTAACTATAGTTAGCTTTGTGAAGCCTATGTCCGGGTAACTCTCGTGGTAAACTGTGTACTCCTTTCCTTTTTTTCTCACCTCTTTCATTAAAATGAGATGCCTGGCAATTTCGTCTGATGGATAGGTAATCAGATAATCCCTATCAGCATTTTTAAAGAATCTCTCCACAGACTCGGGACGAATCTTTCCCTGGAGAAGTTTCTTGACTTTCTCCTTTCTTCTTTGAAGCTTCTCAGATATAAGCTTTTCGACACTCTTTCCTTCAACAAAAAGAGAAAGAGTAACGTTATAAAGCTTCCAGAGGAGAGAACTCTTCCAGTTGTCCCATGCTCCAGGACCCACAGCTTTAATGTCTGCATAGGTCAAAAGAAAGAGCTTTTTCAGTCTATCTTCTGTTTTACATTCATTTTTAAACTGTTCTATCAACTCTGGATCGGAAATGTCCCTCCGGAAGGCAAGGTGGGACATCAGAAGGTGGTTTTTAACAAGCCAGACAACCTCTTCTATCTCCTCAGGAGAAAAGCCCATTTCAGAAAGGTATTTTCTTGTTAAGCCAGCCCCAACTATTTCATGTCTTCCAGGCTTGCCCTTGCCAATGTCGTGGAAAAGTGCAGCTATGTATAAAACGTGAGGGTTTTCAAGATCCTGAAGTATCTGGAAGAAATCCTGCTTTTCTCTAACAGAGGTTACATTTGTTCCTTTCTCCTCTATCTTTTCAAGCTCCCTTACCGTGAAAATTGAGTGAATGTCTGTTGTAAACTTGTGATAGGTATCAAATTGAAAGTGTCCCCTGAGTCTTTCAAAGTCCGGGATGAGAGCATCAAGAACCTTACAGTTATGCATGAGCTCAAGAGTATAGGAGAGCCTTTTTAAGTTCAGGAGAATTTCTTTAAACTCGTTAAGAACTTCCCTTTTTCTGAACTTTTCTTTATTCGTCTCTGCTGAAAGTTTGAAAAGTGAAAAGGCATTTGCTGAAAGCGCCAGTCCTTTCTCTTGAATCAACTTAAATCCCTTTAAAACTAAAAGAGGATCTTTTACCAGCTCACTTTCTTTATCTTCTTCAATATAGAGAACATTTTCCACTACGTAAAACGTATCCTCTATCAATCTCCTTGATTGAAAGATGGAACTGAAAGAAAACCTTTTTTCCTTTTTCTCTAATTCTTCAAGAGCTCCTTTTATCACTTCCTTCGTTATGACCGATAAATCTATTGCAGCGTTAAAGTAGCTTTTCATAAACTGCTCTATTCCTCTTCTATCCCGAGAGAAACCAAAGAAATCTGCTACAACCTTTTGCATTTCAAACGAAAGAATATCACTCTTTCTTCCTGAAGAGATATGAAGGTGGTTTCTCACCCTCAGAAGGAAATCGTAAGCCGAGATAACATCTCTGAAACTTTTCCAATCAAGAATCTTTTTATCCAGGAAACCGGAGTAGTTATCTATTGAATAGACAATTTTCGACACCCAGAAAGCTTCGTGGAGATCCCTCAATCCACCTTTGCTTTCTTTT
>OFCA01000099.1_pt1 | contig 11965 bp, 13 predicted proteins | sample 1520721 | NCBI WGS metagenome assembly OFCA01 (sample SAMEA3696450, study PRJEB22514) | metagenome | biome: water; feature: marine; material: hydrothermal vent | place: Pacific Ocean | collected 2014-08-16 | depth 1514 m
ACGACTTGCAAAAGAAGAAAAATTTTTCTGGTTATTTTCTGGTCAAATTTTCTTCTCTTTTGCAAGTCGTTTATAGGGGGGTATATAAAACTTAGGAATTTGAGAAGATGATTGATTTTCAATGTCTTGAAGATTTATTTTGAAAAGAATTTGAGAAGATGTTAGATTTTTAATATTTATTAGACATTGTTTATATTTTTATTATCTTTAATATATTGATTTTCTGTCATCTTCCCTTTTTCTTTTTTAAAAAATTTGTGAAGCCCTTGATTTTCTAACATCTTCCCAAATTCCCTGTATTACTGGATTCGGGTTGTTTGTGTTGTGTTTGGCAAAAATAACTAATTTTCCATAATCTTTTATGATGGCTTTTAGTGATTGTTGACAAAAATAGTTCATCTTCTATAATCTTCTATGAAGATAGTTTAAGGAGGGTGTGATGGATAAGGTTTTTTCTTTGATAGATGAGGAGAAGCTCTATACTCCTCAGGAGATAGCAGATATTTTTGGGATTAGAAAGGAGACAGTTTACGCTTGGATTAAGAATAGAAAGGTTAGAGCGGCTAAATTAGGGAAGAGGTGGCTTGTTGAGGGTAAAGAACTTAGAAAGCTTATTAAGACAAATTACTAAAGAAAGTGCCCCGCAAGGGGCGGGGGTTAGGGTCGCTAAAAGAGAACCAAATCAAGGAGGTTTCAATGCTTTATGATAGAGATAATATAAGCAATAACCGAAATAAAAGCAATAAAAGTGATAAAAGTTTAAAAGGTGAAAAACCATTGATAATATCTGCTGTCAGATTACTCAATCAGGATTTTCCTGAACCTGAATTTATCGTAGAGGATATTCTTCCAGAAGGTTCTCTTTCAATGCTTTCGGCTCGTCCAAAAGCTGGTAAAACTTTCCTTGCTCTTCAGCTTGGAATTTCTGTCGCTCTGGGTAGAGATTTTCTTTTCAAGAAAGTGAAAAAACAACCTGTATTGTTCCTTTCATACGAACTGAATGAAAGGCAAGTGAAAAAACGATTTTCTCTTATTCTTGAAAGAATGGGCTATGACCTAAATGAGGTAAAACAATGGAACTGGCAAAAATTTCCGTTTTTTCTTTCTTTTGCGGGTCGTTTGAAAGGTGTTGATGTTCTTCGGGAATATCTTGATAGATTTGAGGAGAGGTATGGCTTACGCTTTGGCGTGATTTTTATTGATACTTACGTTCTCTTTAAAGATTTAGACTCTGTTTCTTCTAAAAGTGCCTATGAGCTGGAGAGTGAATATTTAGCTGAATTGCGTAGGTTATGCACTGAAAAAAACATTGCTATTGTTCTTGTCTATCACAACCGAAAGCGTCAAGCTGTAAGTGGTGATATTACTGAAGAAATAATGGGCTCAACTGGGATAACTGGAGCTGTAAACAATCTTTTGATTCTGGATAGAAAAACAGGGGAAAGGGAAGCTCATTTAAAGATTACTGGACACGATATTGAGGAACAAGACATAGAGCTTACCTTTGACAAGGGATATTTCAAAATTAGAACTGTGTCGGATAGAGAACAAGAGATTGTTTCTAATATTCGTCAATTCATTGAACAGGCTGGAGAGACTAATCAAAGTAGGATAATACAATATCTTAAAAAGAAAGGATATAAATCTGTTGAAGAGATTACAGAGATTCTTGATAAATATTCTGATAGCAATCAGGATAATCCTACTTACTGGTATGTTAGGACTCAAAAGAGGGATATGGGTGGTCGTCCTTTAAAACTTTATTCTCTTGTAAAGCAAGAGTCTATTTCTGATTCTGAAATTAAAAGGGATGAGGATGTTAATAGGGAAAGAATATCTCTCCTAAATCGTGTAGAGGATTTGATAAGGGATAAGATTATCTTTGCCGATGAATTCCCGGAACTTTTAGAAGTAGATGGATATGTGATTTCTAATTTTCTTTCTCTTGTGGAGTTTGTAGATAAGATTCCTCTAAATACCCTTAAAGATTATGTTGAAAGACTTGAAAGGTATAGACCTGTTATTGACTTTGCGGATGAGGATTATGAATTTGACTTCTAAATATAGGATTAAATCAGATGGCTAATCGTATTGAGAAGGAAATAGAATTCTACAAAGAGCTTTTTGGTAGAGCGTTTTCTGTTTCATTTTTGATTGGAGCTGGAACTATAACTGTTTGGCATAAGGGGGGATTTTCAGGTTGGGTAGCTATTGGAATAGTAGGTTTTTACTTTTCATTGTTGATAACTGGAATTACACTTAAAAAGTGGAGAGAGAAAATTAATTTGTTGGAGGAAAAATGAATACACTTGCGGGAATCCTAATAGTTATAGGCTTTTTTATACTACTTGCCATTCTCTTCTGGGGAGCTGTTTACACTCCCAAAAAAGCATAAGCTACCTACCAAGTCCTAATCCATAGTTCTTTTCTCTTCTGCTTAATCTTCTTTCAATCTCTTTGGCTTTCTCTTGTGCGGATATTCTTTCTTCTGCAAGTCGTCTGACTTCTTCTATATTGGAGTCTCTGTAAAGGGATGGATTCTGATATATATCATCTTCAAGTAAGAGTTTTCCATCAATATCCCAGTATTTCTTTAATACTGGTTTAACTTCTTTCCTCTCATTAAGTTTTACTTCTTTTATCCATTTCGGAATAACCTCTGGATTTTCGGAATAAATCTCAAGCTGTGTGCAATCGTAATAGACCCATAAATACTGTATGTCCTTCTCTTTCTCAATTCTTTTAATTTCTATAGCTTTCAACTTCTTCAAAACTTCAATATCATCGCTGATAACAAGCCTATGGTTAACAACTCCAGCGTAAAAAGGTCTTACTAACTGTTTTACCCTTACTGTGCCTCCTTTAACAAGGCACTCATTAAGGTCTTTTCCTGTGGTAAATGCAAGTTCCTTGACTATCTTTCCCTCTACTTCAAAGCGTTCAATAAGTATTTCTTCCAATCTTCTACCTGCTTCATCGTTATCGAGTGCGAGAATTACGGTCTTATAGTTTTCAAGTATTTGCTCTTTCAAAAGGTCTATATAGTTGCCCACTCCGTTTAGGATTATGATGTCGTAATCGTCCTTTCTTGCTATTTGCTCAAGAGAAAGAGCGTCAAACATTCCTTCAACTATCGCAACCTTCTTATTACCTTTTCTTCTTACAATCCAGGTAAAGGTCTGCCTCTGTTCTGGATTCTCATAGACTACATACTTTCCTTTTTCAAGAGCTGACCTAACATTCCAAGCTCCAGAATAGTTCTTGACTGCAAGCCCATAATATTCCTTTCCTGTGGGTAAATGCTTATAGCGTATTTCCGAAAGCCAAGAAGGTATCCTGTGAATCCCTCTCTTTTTCAGATAATCAAGAAGTTTTGGATTAGTTATTCTTCCTTTAACTTCTAAAATCCTATATGCTATCTTGTTTAATGCCTCCTCCTTCGGCTTTAACTTCTTTCTCTTCTCTTTTTGCTCCTTTCTTTGTTTTTCTATTCGTTCTTTAACTTTCCTTTTAAGCTCCTTTAAATCCTTTTCCTGCTCCAGTAAATTAATCCCAAATGTTTCCCTCATTTCTCTTACAGCATCTACATAGTCAAGATTTCTAACCTTCTGCCAAAGGTCTATGGAGCTCCCAGCCCAGCGGATTCCATAATCGCAGTATATCCAGCAATTTCGTTTATCACCCCAGAAAATTGCAAAACTTGGGTGCTCGTCTCCCTCTCGGATAGGTGAGGACATAAGCAAATAACCATCCATCTCCCGATAATCGTCAATCCCTAAAGCATTCAAAACTTCCTCTGGATCGATTTCTTTCAAAAGTTGTATTTCCTGTTGTCTAACTTCCCTTAAATCCTTTCTCATCTTCACTAACTCCTTTAGTTTTCTTATTGAATAGGAATCAGCATATTTTTCGGTCGATATTGATTCCATTTTTTCCCATTTCCCAAGTAAACCACTTTGCCATCCACTACGCAATAGAGATATTTCTGTCCGTCCACTACTGTCGGCTTGCAGGGAAGAGGAAAGTTCGTCTCTCCAGAAGGATGTCTGAATAGGAGAATACCTATCATAATCAGCTGTAAGCCAATCAAGGCTATTGTAATCCATCCAAGTTCCTTTACTTCGCCTATTTTCTTCTCCAAGTTTTCCAAGTCTTCGCTCATCGCTTGGTTCGTTGCTTGGCTGAAGAGATATAGAAATCCCTTTGCCAATGTCAGGTCTTCGCTTTCTCCTTTTTCCAATAAGGTTTTCCCTTTCTCGTCTAACAGTTTCAAAAAGTTGTGCCACTTCCTCAAAGTTTTCTCTCTCTCCTTTAAGTCCATTAACAACTTCTCTGAATCGCTCTTCATCGTATATTCCTCCTTTCAAGCGATAGCGTTGCCCCTCATAGTCAAAAGAGATGTAGTTCTTACCTATCCTCTTAATTTCAATTCCCTCAATAGCTCCCAAATATGCAACAAGTTCCTCTCTGCTATTAATCTCTCCAATTAAAACAAGCTCTGTAAGGTAATTTGTTATTTCTTCCTTTACCTCATCTCTTGTTTTGCTTTTGTAGTTCTTTCTTTCTTCAAGGATTTTCTTAATCTTTTCTGCTCCAGTTTTTCCTTTATTCCTCGCTCTTACTCTAAAATCAAGTCCATACTTTGCATTGATATATTTCTCCAATGACCTGTAAAAGTCCAATTCTCTCTTTGCTCTGGGAATGTAAAGGGATTTTTGGTTCTCGTGGTCAAAATTCTCTATGGTCAAGTGAATATGATAGTTATCTGTGTCTGCATGTCCTACCGCTAAAATGTTCAAACTCTCTCTTGGGTAGTATTCGACTGGCAAAAGAAAAGAAAGTATCTCCTCATACAGCTCCTCAATCGTTTTTCCTTGTTTTGCAAGTTTTCTCTCCAGCTCCTCTTTTGATTCTGCAAAAGAGATTAGGTAGTTGTGGGTTTTTACAGAATAAGGGTTTTTCATTGCTATTTCTATGAACAGCTCTGGATTTCCATCAAGAATGTCAACCTTATTCTTATCTCTCGTTCCCTTAATTCCTTCCAAAAGATATCTAACTCTTTCCGCTGGACTGCTTTTTGAAACCTGATAGTCAAGTATCATTCTGAAAGTTCCTCATAAATCTTTTCTACCAGTTCCTTTAGGACTCTCTCTATCTCTATAATTCTTTCCAAAACCAAAACATCAACTTCTCTGTATTGATTACAATGTCTCGCCACTTGGTTTAAGTTTGTGCCTATACGATTAATCTCATATAGATAGCGTCTAAAAACTTCATTCCTCTTTGCAAGTCTTTCTGGACTAATTCTTTCAGGAATATCAAGGTTTAAAACAGCTCGGCGTAAAAGTTCCGATGTAGTCATTCCTTTAGCCCTTGCAAGTCTTTTAACTCTTCCCGCCTCTTCCTCTGTCAATTTCGTCGCTACTGCAATTACTCTTTTCTCCTTCACTTCCAACCTTCCAAAAAGGGAAAATTAAAAAAAGGGGGTTTGGGGGATTTTCCCCCAACAAGGTTGGCAGGTTTACCTGCCAAACCTTGCTATTTTCTACAAATAAAAGATATGCCCGAAAGCTATCAGCATCAACTCCCGCCTTTATTCTTCCCTATATTCTTCCCTTTTTGGTTGCTTACTTTTCTCCATTTCTCTCCGCAATTGCTCAAGTGAATATTCCAACAAAAGCTCTACTAATTCGGATTTCCTTTTATTATATCCAAGTTGCTCCGCAACTTCGTCCAATTGTTCAAGTAAACTTTCAGGCAAAAAGAAAGTTATTTTCTTCTTTTTTACCTGCTGTTTTGCTTGTAATTTCTGGATTAATTTAGCCATAGTTATACCTCCCTTAATTATGGTTTTATTGCCCTATAAATATATCACTATTCGGCTTGCAAAAGAAGAAAAAATTTTCTTCTCTTTTGCAAGTCGTTTATATCCTATTGATTATTACTTTTTTACTGCAATTATTATTACCTACTACTACTACTACTACTATTTTCGAGAATGAGAAAACTGAACAAACTGAACAAACATAAGCGTAGCAAATACTTGGAGATTGAAGGGTAAAAAACAAACTGAACAAGCAGGATATTGAGGCACAAGAGTTTGACAGTATGCCGAGTTTGATGTGGCTCGAATATGTTAGTTTGCTCAATTTTGTTTTTTAGAAAAGTGTTGTCTCCCAAGAGTTTGTTCAGTTTGCTCAAGTTTGCACGCCAGTTTGCTCACTGTAAGTCATTGTCTCCCAAGAGTTTGTTCAGTTTGCTCAAAAATAGCGGGCAAGCAGAAAGTTGAATATGATAATGGATGTCTCTTTGGTTTTTGGTTGGGAAAACTGTTTTGTTACAAGCTGTTTTAGTTTGTTCGTTCTGATTCCCATAGTGTAATATTGACAAATTTGTAAAAAAAATAAAGTTTAGCTTGCTCATTTTTACGATAGCAAGTAAAAGATGACAACTTGACAAAATATTTAAAAGTATTAAACTTAGCCATATAGGTTTAGGGGGCGGTGGTATGAGTTGGAAAGAGTTGAAAGACTTGAGTTTAGACAATCTGCTTAAATCTGAATGGTATAAAACTGGTGAGATAGCGGATATGTTGGGGGTAACTCGTCAGGCTGTAATAACTTGGATTAAAAAGGGATGGCTAAAGGCATTTAAGGTAGGAAAATCTTATAGGGTAACTAAAGAAGATTTAGAGGACTTTTTAAGGAGGGCAAATAATGGCAAATAGAAAAGACCGCCAAGAATGGGGGCGGTGGCGGTCTTTTCTTCCCTGCGAGTCGAGTTTCTTAATGGAGGTTTGGCGTGAATGGGGCTAATGGCAATACTAATAATAATTCCCTATCGTCTATTTTTGCAAGTATATATAGCTTTGATGAGCTTAAAAATGTCGAGACAAAAGAACTGCTTTTATCTCATCTTGTTCCTGAAGGTGTTAATTTGTATGTTGCGAAAGGTGGAGAGGGGAAGACCTTTCTTTCCTACCATATAACCTATGCTTTTCTTCGGAAAGATTGGAAGGTAATATATATTGATTTTGATAATCCTGTTGATTTACCAAAAAGTAGGGGGCTTTTAGAAGTTGTTGAGAGTTTTAAAGATGACTTTGTTTATTTCAATTTGCTGAGTTACCAACGATGGGCAGAGACTAATAAAGATAAGAGTTATAAGAAGTTTCTTGAATGGGTTTTTTCCCAACTTCCAGATAATAATAGATACTTGGTTGTTATAGATAGTCTCCAGAACTTTTTACCGAATGTTTCTGATGATTCTTTAACATTTGCATTTTTCAAACTTTTGCGTGAATGGTCTCAAAAGAAAAATATTACCTTTCTTGTTCTCCATCACATTTCAAAGATAGCGAGATGGACTAAAGGTTCTACAAACATAGTAAATATGTCTGATGTTGCATACCAAATAAAGGCTGAAAGGGAAGGCGGTTTGATTGTTTCGTATTCTCTTGTCCTTGAAAAAGCTCGTTATCTGTCTCCAGAGGAATTGACCATTTCCCTGAAAGACAATTATGAGATTGAGATTTCTCAGTATGCTATTGCCGATGAGAATACAAAAGTAATTTTGAGAGCTTTAATTTCGGTTTTGAGAAGGGAAGGTGAATTAAAACAATCCCAACTTTTTGAGAAGCTCAAGGAAAAAGGTTTTACAAGAAGAAAGGTAGAACCTGTGTTGAAGGAATATTCCGGGAAAGGTCTTTTTATTGTAAGAAGGGGCGAAAAGAACAGCATTATATACGCTGTGAATGAAGATAGCGAATATATCCCTATCCTTTTCCATAGAGAGTTGTCCCAGATTAAAAAGGCGGTGTTAGAGTTTGTGGATGGCTTGCTAAGGGATGAAATAAGAGAGTTCCCAGATGAAATAACTGTTAAGCAGTTTCGTTTTCTTACTCCTCAAGAGGTTAAAAATACCATATATCGGTTGTCTGATAAGGAAGCGGAAGAGGTATATAGTCAATTACTTTCATTCTTCCCTGATTCTCCAGAGTTAGCAGATGACTTCTAAACAGTTTTGGGGGTAAAAATGGGTAAAGAAAAGAAAGAACTGCAAGAAATAAAAAAGATAGTTAATGAGCTTGAAAGCAAAGAAAAAAAGGAAAAGGAAGAATTGCAGAGGATAATCGATACGCTCGGTAATGAGTTTCAGCGGTTATTGAAAACTAATCCTGATGTGGCTTTTACTCTTGCAGAATTTACCAAAAGGTTGATTTCACTTGTTAATTCAAAATCTTACAGTGAGCTTTTAAAGGTAGGAGAGCTATATGGAAAGCTGTTAGTTATGTATGCTTACCATAAAGAATCTACAGATGTTATTGACTATGCTTTTAACTTTGCAAGGAGCTATCTACCAAGTCCTAATCCATAGTTCTTTTCTTCTTCCTTTTCCCTTTCGGCTCTAATTTTGTTTTCCAGTTCCCTTGCTTCTTCAAGCTCCCGAATTCTCTTTTTTGCAAGTCGTCTGACTTCTTCTATTTCGGAATCTACATATAGAGTTGGGTTATTGCGTATTTCGTTTATGAATAGCGGTTCTCCCTGACTCCAATAATACTTATTAATCCTTATTTCTGTTGGTTTTACTGTCTCTGTTGTTTTTCCCGATAACAAATATGGTGCATTTACTTCTTCTTCGTATTCTGCTGATTTGATTCCTATGTGTATCCATTTGGGAGTCGGATTTTCCGAATAGATTTCTACATATCCTCTGCAATTCTCTTCCATCCATATTCTCTGTATATCCTCTTGAGTAGATATTTTTTCGATAGTTCCAGCTCCGAGTTTCTCAAGCACTTTCTTGCTATCGCTGATAACTAACCTGTTAATTGTTCCATCCTTTACAGTTCCAGCATAGAAGGGTTTATGCAGTATCTCAACTTTAATATTTCTATCGTTTATTATGCATTCGTTAAGGTCTTTTCCTGAATAATTTAATTTTTTAACTTCCCAGTCTTCAAGGCGTTCAATAAGTATTTCTTCCAATCTTCTACCTGCCTCATCGTTATCGAGTGCGAGAATTACAGTCTTATAGTTTTCAAGTATTTGCTCTTTCAAAAGGTCTATATAGTTGCCCACTCCGTTTAGGATTATGATGTCGTAATCGTCCTTTCTTGCTATTTGCTCAAGAGAAAGAGCGTCAAACATTCCTTCAACTATCGCAACCTTCTTATTACCTTTTCTTCTTACAATCCAGGTAAAGGTCTGCCTCTGTTCTGGATTCTCATAGACTACATACTTTCCTTTTTCAAGAGCTGACCTAACATTCCAAGCTCCAGAATAGTTCTTGACTGCAAGCCCATAATATTCCTTTCCTGTGGGTAAATGCTTATAGCGTATTTCCGAAAGCCAAGAAGGTATCCTGTGAATCCCTCTCTTTTTCAGATAATCAAGAAGTTTTGGATTAGTTATTCTTCCTTTAACTTCTAAAATCCTATATGCTATCTTGTTTAATGCCTCCTCCTTCGGCTTTAACTTCTTTCTCTTCTCTTTTTGCTCCTTTCTTTGTTTTTCTATTCGTTCTTTAACTTTCCTTTTAAGCTCCTTTAAATCCTTTTCCTGCTCCAGTAAATTAATCCCAAATGTTTCCCTCATTTCTCTTACAGCATCTACATAGTCAAGATTTCTAACCTTCTGCCAAAGGTCTATGGAGCTCCCAGCCCAGCGGATTCCATAATCGCAGTATATCCAGCAATTTCGTTTATCACCCCAGAAAATTGCAAAACTTGGGTGCTCGTCTCCCTCTCGGATAGGTGAGGACATAAGCAAATAACCATCCATCTCCCGATAATCGTCAATCCCTAAAGCATTCAAAACTTCCTCTGGATCGATTTCTTTCAAAAGTTGTATTTCCTGTTGTCTAACTTCCCTTAAATCCTTTCTCATCTTCACTAACTCCTTTAGTTTTCTTATTGAATAGGAATCAGCATATTTTTCGGTCGATATTGATTCCATTTTTTCCCATTTCCCAAGTAAACCACTTTGCCATCCACTACGCAATAGAGATATTTCTGTCCGTCCACTACTGTCGGCTTGCAGGGAAGAGGAAAGTTCGTCTCTCCAGAAGGATGTCTGAATAGGAGAATACCTATCATAATCAGCTGTAAGCCAATCAAGGCTATTGTAATCCATCCAAGTTCCTTTACTTCGCCTATTTTCTTCTCCAAGTTTTCCAAGTCTTCGCTCATCGCTTGGTTCGTTGCTTGGCTGAAGAGATATAGAAATCCCTTTGCCAATGTCAGGTCTTCGCTTTCTCCTTTTTCCAATAAGGTTTTCCCTTTCTCGTTTAGCAATTTCAAAAACTTGTGCCACTTCTTCGTAATCTGGCTTCTTTCCTGTAAGTCCATCGACAACTTCTTTGAATCTTTCTCGGTCATAGATTCCTCCTTTCAGTTTAAGAGGTTTCTTACCAAGTCCCTCATATCGGAAAGAGATATAATCTCTTCCCTCCCTCGTGATTTCTATTCCATCAATAGAAGCAAGATATACAACTATCTCATCTCTACTTGAGATTTCTCCAGCAAGAATTAGCTCGGTAAGGTATTGAGTTAACTCTTCTTTGATTTCATCCCTTGTTTTTTCCCTGTATTTTCCTTTTTTTTCAAGGATTTGTTTGACCTTTTCAACTCCAGCTTTTCCCTTACTTCTTGCCCTTACTCTAAAATCAAGTCCATACTTACTGGAGATATATTTTTCTAAAGCCCTGTAATATTTGATTTCAGTTCTGGTTTTCGGAATATAGAGAGACTTTCCAGTTCCATAGTCTCGATTCTCAACAGTAAGATGAATGTGATAATGGGAAGTATCACTATGACCTACCGCCAAAATGTTTAGGTTCTCTCTCGGATAAAATTCGGCTGGCAAAAGAAAAGAAAATATCTCTTGGAAGAGTTCTTCAATCGTTTTTCCCTGCTCTGCAAGTTTCTTTTCTAACTCTTCCTTGCTTTCCGCAAAAGAGATTAAGTAGTTGTAGCTTTTGGTCTTATAGGGATTTTTCTCGGCAAGCTCTACAAAAAGCTCGGCATTTCCATAGAGAATATCAACAGCATTTGGGTCTCTGTCTCCTTTCGTTCCATATAAGAGATATTCCACTCTTGCTTTAGGTGAAGTTTTACCAACTTGGCGGTCAATTAACATTTCGTAAGTTCCTCATAGATTCTCTCTAATAGCTCTTTAAGTTCCCTTTCCATTTCAATGACTTTTTCAAGGACTTTAGCGTCAACCTCTCTATACTGGTTACAATATCTCGCTATTTGGTTGAGATTCACTCCAACTCTATTTATTTCATAGAGGAATCTCTTAAAGTTTTTATCCCTCTTTGCTAACTTTTCTAAACTAATCCTTTCAGGAATAGGCAATTTTAAAACTGCACTCCTAATTAACTCCGAAATCGTAATTCCTTTTGCTTTTGCTATCAGTTCCAACTTCTCTGCTTCCTCTGGAGAAAATCTCACTGTTTTCCTAATTGTTTTTTCTCTCATATCTCAATCCAAAAAGGGAAATTAATTGGGGGGTTTGGGGGGGAATCCCCCAACAGGGTAGGCAGGTCGTCAGACCTGCCCTACCCTGCTATTTTCTACTTTTTAAAAGTAGGTTTGAAAAGTGCAAGTGTCAATCTTCAATTTAATACTTCCCTTTATACTTCCCTTTTTGGTTGCTTATTCTTCTCCAATTCTTTTCTAACTTGTTCAAGTGAATGTTCAAGTAAAAGCCCTATCAATTCGGATTTCCTTTTACCATAGCTAAGCTGGTTAGCTAACTGCTCCAATTCCTCCAACAAATCCTCTGGTAAGAAAAAGGTTACCTTCTTCTTTTTTACCTGCTGTTTTGCTTGTAATTTCTGGATTAGTTTAGCCATAGTTATACCTCCCTTAATTATGGTTTATCCTACTTCTAAATGTATTCCATTACGACTTGCAAAAGAAGAAAAATTTTTCTGGTTATTTTCTGGTCAAATTTTCTTC
>OFCA01000102.1_pt1 | contig 11595 bp, 12 predicted proteins | sample 1520721 | NCBI WGS metagenome assembly OFCA01 (sample SAMEA3696450, study PRJEB22514) | metagenome | biome: water; feature: marine; material: hydrothermal vent | place: Pacific Ocean | collected 2014-08-16 | depth 1514 m
ATCCGTCAGGTAAACACCTACCCTATGGTTTTCTCCAAATTCAAATCCTTCCTCTTCTAAGAACTGAGAAAGTTTCAGATGGGCTATCGTGTAAGGAGCTATCAAATACTCAAAACCGTAGTAATTTTTCAGCAAAACTTCTTCTATGAAAAGCCTTTTAAGAGACCGGTCAATATCTGAAAGAGCGACTTTGAAACTCTCAAGTAAGAACGTCCCCGTTCCTGTAGCGAAGTCAAGAACTTTTACACTCTGGTCTGAAAATCCTCTCCTGTTGAATTTTTCAGTTAAAATTTTTTCAACACTCCTTACTATGAAGTGAACTACTGGAAGAGGAGTGTAATAAACACCTTTTGATTTTCTCTTCTCCCTGTCATACTCAGCTAAGAAGTGTTCATAAAAATAGACGTAAGGGTCTTCTCTTCCATCTTTTGAAAAAGAAAGCTCCTTATGGAGACTCTCAAGGTCGATGTTGTTAAGAAGATTTATGATGTCGTCAATGCACCACGAAACATCATCGGGTATCTTCTCAAGCTCTAAAATATCAAATATCTCCTCTATTACTTCAAGGGTTGCAGGGATGTGCTCCCTTGCGTTCTGTTTTGTAATTGCTCTGGTTGAATTGAGGCGTGCCAGAAATAGACCGTAAGTAATGGTTTGTGCGTAGGTATCCAAAAACTCTGTTATTTTAAGGTCTTCAATTAGCGTCTGTTTAAATACTTCATATAAACCTTTTAGCTTCTTAGAGAATTTATCGGATTCGGAATTGATATGAACCTGTAAAAGTTCTTTCAGAAGCTTCGTTTTATCTGCAAGCAATTTCGAGAGCTTCTCCGGTTTCCCTACCCTTTCAACAGGATAAGAAAGGAAAATATTCAACAGGTTAAAGACTGCTTCTACGTTATGTTTCTTTAATTTTCTGTCATCTATGTCAAAAAGTTTCGCTTTTACGGTTTCTTTCCCTTCTCTGAAAAGGATGAACTCCCTGTAGTTGGTTAGTAAGAAGTTGTCTATTACTTGCAGATACCTTTTCAACTGTTCGGAAGATTTAATGCTATCCAGATTGGAATCAATCGGTTTTGTCTCCACATATCCAAGGAGAAGTCCGCTTTTTAAAACCTTAAAATCGGGGCGTCCGAAAGTTTCCCTTTTGCTTTCATGAACTATCGAAATGTCGCTGGAAGGTTTTAAGGACTCAAGGAGTTTCTCAAGCTCAGAACGAAAGGTAAACTCCGTTGCATCCGTTATCTTTCCCCTGATAGAACGGAAATAACGGTTGAAAACCTTAAAAATCTCCATTCACTCTCTCCGGAGCTTTTCCAGAAGTTTCCTGTCATCTGGAAAGAGAGCAAGCAGTGGTAAAACAATCGGGTCTATCACGAATTTTTGCTTCATGAGTTCAACAGCTTTTTCCTTAATCTCTTCTACTTCTTCCTTCTCCAGCTCCTCTCGAGTTTCCCTATCGATATTGATTGGAACGTTTTCAATCCGCTTCTCCCTCATTTCAATGTAGTCATACAGAATGCCTTTCAGGTAGAGGATTGCTTCCTTCATGGTAGAAGCTTCGGAATCGTAACCTTCCTTTTCTAATCTTTTCTGGAGTTCTTCCAGTTCCTTTATAGCTTTTTCCTTCGATATTTCCCCCATATTCAACTTTGCAAGTATTACCCTTGCCTCAGTAAATGGATGAACATCCGCTCCTTTCAAATCTTTGCTGTAAATGGTTAGAACTTTGTCGTAGTCTTTCATGTTGTAGTAACAGGCAAGAGCAATCTCCTTTCTTTCGCTCTCTTCTCCCTCTTCCCACTTTTCAGCGTAGTCTATCAGGTCTTCAAGAATTCCTCTCTTTTCCTCTTCAAGAACAGAAATGAAAGGATATCCCACGAGCCACTCGTAGAGAAAATCCAGAATCTCCTCTCTGATTGAAGAAAGTACCTCTTCTTCTTTTTCTCCTATTCCCTCCTTTAAAGCAGCGGCAAGAACCAGAGCGTAGAGAACAGACAAAGTCCCTCCAAGAAGAACTCCATCGGTTTCTTTTACAAGAAAATCCATTGAAACGTTAGATAACCCCACTGTCAGCAGATAATCTAAAATATCTCCTGTCTCCTTTACTTTCTTCTGATAAAACTTCTCAAGCCTTCCGAGAATGTCGTCGTAGGTCGTTCCAACCACCATCTCTACCACAGAAGTCTCGATAATATCTTTAACTTTACCTGTCTTCAAGATGGTATTGAAGAACTTGAAGAGCTCTCTTTCAACCTTTGTAACAGGGCGTGGAAGCTTCTCAGATACATTGTAAGAGGCAAGGAGTTTCATAAGGAAAAGGAGCGATTTCTTCAAACTCTCCTCTTTCAGTTCAACTTTATCCTCTTTTTCGTTAAACCTTCCAATGAGTAAAACCATCCTTTCCATTTTCCGGGGTGAAGCGTAAAAAAGATTTGAAAGAATGAGCGAACTGGCAATATAGTTTATTACTGCCATTCCAAGTCTTCCAACAGAAATAACGTCAATAAGTGAAGCATATTTTCCGTATTTAGATTCCATATACTTTTTAATTACATCCTCCGGAATGTCGGGGTGTTCTTCTACTGCCTCTTCCAGGAAAATGTGTTCCTGGAATTCAACCGGAATGCCCGGAATAGGGTGAACTTCAGGTCTTTCAGAAAAGAGAACAGGAAAAAGTCCTTCCACAGCAATTTCACAGTTTTCTCTTTTCCTTCCTTTTTCTTCCACAATTTTTGCTGTCCATTCTGTCACAAGATCTCTTATTCCCTCTTTTTCAAGACGGGAGAAGAAAGGTTCATAGATTTTCTCATAAATATCATCCAGAGAAGGTTCTTTCATTTTCCTACATACATCCATAAGTTTTTTTACTACATTTTCCATATCTAACCTCCGGAGAGATAGTATTGACAAAAGATTTTAGCAAGAGGAAAGGAGAGATGGAAAAGTTCAGTTTTGAAGACCTTGTAAAGATTATGGAGAAATTGAGAGCTCCAGAAGGGTGTCCGTGGGACAGAAAGCAGACCCACGAGAGCCTTGTTCCCTATTTGATAGAGGAGACTTACGAAGTTGTGGATGCTATAAAGGATAAGAACTATGAGAACTTAAAAGAAGAGTTGGGAGATTTGCTTCTTCAGATAGTTTTCCATTCCCGGATTGCCAAGGAGAAAGGAGAGTTTGACATTAACGATGTTGTTGACTCCATAGCTAAAAAGCTAATTTTCCGCCATCCCCACGTCTTTGGTGATAGAAATGACATAAAAGATGCCGAAGATGTTTTAAGGGAGTGGGAAAAGTTTAAAGAGCAGGAAGGTAAAAAGAGAGAATCCGAGATGGATGGAATTCCTGAGTCTTTACCTGCCCTTGAGAGGGCTTACAAGCTCCAGAAAAGGGCTGTAAAAGTCGGTTTTGACTGGAGCAATTTTGAGGGAATAAAGGAAAAGGTGGTAGAGGAGCTTAACGAGATAGAAGAGGCTCTAAAAGGTGGAGACAGAAAAAAAGTTGAGGAAGAAGTTGGAGATTTCCTGTTTATGGCTGTAAACCTTGCAAGGTTTCTTGGAATTCATCCGGAAATCGCACTTTCTAAGTCCAACGACAAGTTTGAAAAAAGATTCAGGTTTATGGAGAAGTTAGCTAAGGAGAACGGGAAGGAGCTAAAGGGAATGACCATTGACGAGATGGAGAAGTTGTGGCAAAAGGCAAAAAAGGAAATGGTATGATTTTATTAATTAAAAGGTTTTTGAGGTGAAAGATGTCACTTTTCAGAAAAGTTCTCTATCCTACAGATTTTTCTGAACTTGCTGAAGTTGCAAAGGATTACGTTTTAAAGCTGAAAGATGCAAATGCTCAGGAAGTGGTTATTCTCCATGTAATTCATCCCTTAGAGTTCAGCCTCCCTCAGTTTGATGACCCGTTTGCCATGGATGTGGCAACTATCTATGCCCACATACCTGAAATAGAGAAGGAGGTTCTGAAGAAACACGAGGAGATGCTCAACACAATGGCTGATGAACTGGAACAACAGGGATTTACAGTTAAAAGGGTTATGACCATTGGCGACCCCAAGGAGGAGATTGTAAGAGTTGCAGACGAGGAGAAGGTTAACGTAATAGTAATAGGCTACCACGGTAAAGGACTTCTTGAAAGGATTTTAGAGATGGGAAGCACTGCAAAGGCTGTGATAAGAAACGCCAAGTGTCCAGTTCTGGTAGTAAAGAGGGAAAGAGGTGAAAGTTGACTGGAAGTCAATAGAACTTGAATGGGATGAAGCCAAAAGCAGGAAAATAAAATTAGAGCGAGGATATTCCTTTAAGGAACTTGCTCATTTTATCAAGAACGGTAATGTCATAGATTTTGTTAAGCATCACAATAAAAGAGGATATCCTGATCAATGGTTCATAATCGTAAACGTAAATGGCTATCCATGGGCTGTCGCTTCTGAATTCAGAAGGAATAAATTAAGACTTATAACAGCATTCCCGGCGAGGAAGTATAAAAAACATCTTAGAGAGGAAAAAGATGGGATTTGAAAGATTTAAATCCGATGAAGAAATAGTGGAGTGGTTTGAAAAGGAAATGGAAGCTGGAAATTTCGTTTCAGTAGAAAACCTTGAAGAAGCTAAGAAAGGGCTTGCTGAGGCAGCAGATAGAGCTCTGAAGCGTAGAGAACTAAAGCTATTCTTCCAGTCTCCGGAAGAGAAAGAGAAAGCTATTAAAGTTTTAAGGGAACTTTTTGGAGAAAATTTCGAAATCGTTGAGGTTTAATATGGCAAAAATCAGGGATATCAGACCTCTGAAGTGGACTGGAGAATCTCTTTTGCTCCTTGATCAGAGGGAGCTCCCCCTTAAAGAAGAGTGGATTGAGTGTAAAGATTATGAGTGTGTTGCTCAAGCCATAGAGCAGATGGTTGTAAGAGGAGCTCCAGCTATCGGTGTTGTTGCAGCTTATGGAGTTACTCTTGGTGCGATAGAGGTTTTGAAGGAGGCAAAAAGCTTTGTTGATTTTAAGGCAAAATTGGAGTTCATTATAAACAGACTTGCTGCAACAAGACCTACAGCTGTAAATCTTTTCTGGGCTTTAAAGAGGATGAAGAGAATTGTTGAGGCGGGATTCAAAGAAGAAGATATCGTTGCAGCTCTCGAAACGGAAGCGATAAACATAGAGAGACAGGACATTGAAACCAACAAGAAAATAGGCTACTACGGAGCTGAGCTTCTCAGTTCCAGAGAAGTCATTCTAACCCACTGTAATACTGGAGCTCTGGCTACTGCTGGATATGGAACGGCTCTGGGGGTAGTAAGAGCAGCGGTGGAATCGGGTAAGGATATTGTTGTATATGTTGATGAAACAAGACCATACCTTCAGGGAGCAAGACTTACCGCCTGGGAGCTCCAGCAAGAAGGGATTCCTTACTACCTCATAACCGACAACATGGCAGGCTACTTTATGTCTCTTGGAGAGATTACCTGTATTATTGTTGGAGCGGACAGGATTGCTCTGAATGGTGATACTGCCAACAAAATTGGAACTTACTCCCTCTCTGTTCTGGCAAAAGAACATGGAATTCCTTTTTATGTAGCTGCTCCAACTTCAACTTTTGATCTCTCTTTGAGAAGCGGAAAAGAGATACCGATTGAGGAGAGGAGTCCGGATGAGATCCTTTGCTGTCACTGTAAGGATTGTAGAATTGCTCCCTACGGTGCAAAGGTAAAGAATCCTGCCTTCGATATTACTCCCCATGAAAACATAACGGGAATAATAACTGAGAAAGGCGTAATCAACTCTCCCGACGAGGAGAAGATTCTTGAGTTCTTCCAGGAGTAGGAAGGGGTTTGTCCTCTTCCTTGTTTTAGTTATGGTTGCAGTTGTAACTTCCTTTCTCTTTTCTGTTTATTTCCTATCTACTAAAAGTGTTTCAAAGTCAGAATCTTTTCGAGATTATACCGTTGCTTACCACGCAGCGGTTTCTGCCATAAAGATAGGTCTTAATTATTTGAAAGATGATAATAACGGCTACGATGGTGAAGGAGATGATTGGTACGAACCTATAGTTTATAACTACAGAGGAATTTTTCTCTCAGTAAGAATTACCGACGAATGTGGGAAGTTCAACGTAAACAAACTTACAAACTCCCTTTACTACAAAATGGCTATCAGGCTATTTGAGAATCTTGAGCTCAACACTGACATTGCAGCAGCGCTCAAAGACTGGATAGATTCAGACGACACCGTGACAGATAATGGTGCAGAGAGTTACTACTACGAAGGACTTGGATATAGACCTTCCAACAGAGCTGCTAAAAGTCTTTTTGAAATCCTTTACGTTAAGGGAATTGATGAAAATACGTTTAAAAGGCTTTCAAACTACCTTACTGTCTATGGGAGCGGAAAAGTAAACGTCAATTCTGCCTCAAAGGAGCTCCTTCTTGCCCTTTCTGAGCAGATGGATGAGACAGCAGTAGATAGTATAATTGAGAACCGACCAATAAAAAGACTGGAGGACATTAAAAATTTACCTGGATTTACAGAGGAGCTCTACTTTTTAATTAAACCTTTAATAACAAACAGGTGCAACTACTTCAAGATGGAAGTTACTGCTTCCTATGGTGATTCTACTGTAAGTCTGGTAGCATTTACCGACAGAAATAGAGTCCTTGAGTGGAAGGTAGTTGAATGATTGGAATTGATGCAGGTTCTGCTGCAATAAAATGGTTCGATGGCGAAAAGTTTGGAACAGGTCTAAAAGAGGGAAAGAGCTTTATAACGGGAGTCTCTTCCAGGACAGTTTTCGTTAAAAAGTCCTTTTATCCTGTTTGCCGCGGGTCTCAGCTACGAAAGATGATACTCAACGATGTTTCTGCCGATACAGGCATTGAAGCAGAGAATCTTACTATCTCTTTTTGTCCTGTCAGGAAAGAGAAAAAAGGTTGTGAATTTCTGATATTTATTGAAAAGAAGGAAACAATAGATTCACTGGATAGAAGTTTAAAAGAATCTTCAGTCATAACTGTTGATATTATTGGTGCAGCCACGGCTGCTGCTATTCTCTATGGAGAAGAAGATTTAACAATTGTTGATTTCGGGGCTGCAAAGACGGCAATCCTTTCTCTAAAAGCAGGAAAACTAAAGGAAGTGGAAATTTTCAGAGCGGGTTTTCCTTTCCTAAAAAAGAACAGAATCTTTTTGGAAGAGAGACTTGTTCCCCGGCTTGAAGGAAGAGTGGTCATTGTTGGAGGAGGTGCTTTAGATAGTGAGTTTATGAATATTTTAAAAGAATACGTTCAATCACTGGAAATACCAGAAATAGAGATTTTCGGAAAAGAAACTCCGTTATACTTTAATGCTTTTGGTCTTTACCATTTCAGAAAAGCTTCCTGCAAAGCTGCATTTAAAGAGTTTTCTCTCTTCAGTTCTGAGTTCTTCATCAAACATAGAAGTGCACTTATCACAAGTGGAGCGATTATTTTTGCAGCCACCATTCTTTTTACGGTTTCACAGTTCTTTGCCTATATCCATGAAAAGAAAAACTATGAATTGATTTCAAAAGAGTATAAAAAAGTGGTTGGGAAAGTTCTGCAAGAAAAAGTTCTTGTACCAGAGATTCAGGTTTCTCAGAAGCTTTCAAAACTTAAAAAACTTAAATCGTTTCTTCTACTTGATAAACCTTCTATTCTCTTCTCTCTTTCGGGAATATCAAAATCGGTTGTAGAAGGCATTAAGGTTTTAAAGCTTGAAGGTTCTGCCGTTTCTGAGAGCTTTCGTATATCCGGCTATGCAAATGAAGAGAAATCTCTTAAAGTCTTTACCGATAATCTATCAAAGTACTTTGAAAAGGTAAATACCGATAAGGTTAAAAAGGTAACCAGGGGAATTCAATTCTCAATTTCGGTTCAGGGGTTTAATCCGGTGTTTGAAAGAGTAAGAGATTTTGTAATTGAGTACCTTTCGGGTCTGGACGAGCGGGAGAGGTTTGTTATCTTCTTGGGAGTTCCCGTCTTTATATTTCTGCTCTATGTGATTCTGGTCTATTTTCCAATTAAAAGCATGACTGATACTTTCGTTGAAAAGGAAAGGAAACTCCAGGAAAAAGTTGAAAAGATAAAACCTTCCCTTGAGGAACTTATTGTCCTGAGAAAAGAGCTGGAGCCATTACTTCAGAAAGTTGATAACGGAAGAACACTTGACCTTACAACTTATGTGAAATCTCAGGTAGAAAAGGCTGGAGTAAATCTTAAAAATTTGAAAGTCTCAACAGGTAAAGGAATTGAAGGTATAGAAGTTAAGATGGTCTCTGTTGATTTTGGGGAAACACCTCTTAATAAGGTGACTTCTTTGATCCGCAATCTGGAAAGGAGCTCCTACTATTTTCGCTGTACGGGAATTGAAATTTCCGATATGGATGAGAACGGACTGGTATCGGGAAAGGTAACTTTTAACTTTTACAGGAGAGCGGAATGAGAAAGCTGATTGTTGTTCTTATATTCCTGCTTTCATTTCCCTTTTTTCTCTACCTCACCTTCCCGATAGAGAGATTTGTTGAAAACAGGCTATGTTATCAGAAGATTTCCTGCAAAAAGGTTGAAGTTAGAAGGTTACCTTTAAAGGTTGAATTGGATGATGTCAAACTTTCTTTTCTACCCTTTAAACTTGATAAAGTTATCATAAATCCGCAGGTTTCTTCTCTTCTGTCAGAGGAAAAAAGATTCAACGTTCTGGCAAGGGTCTGTGGAGGCATTTTAAAGGCAGATGCCAATTATCCTGTTCATAGTGTAAAGTTTAAACTTGAAAAGCTGAGAGTGGAAAACTGTCTGAAGAAAAGTTCTCTCCCTTTCTCCATATCTGGCAATCTTTTCGGCGGTGGTACTCTTTCTTTCGCAAAGAACAGTCTGGTGAGTGGTTCGGGAAACTTTAAACTACAAAACCTCAAGCTAAAGAAGATCGCATTCGGACTTCTCTCCCTCCCCGGTGCCGACATAGGAAACGTTAAGGTAACCTACAAAGTTAAAAGGAAAAATGTTGTTGATATTGATGTGAAGGGAAAGGGTAAAGATGCAAGGTTGTCAGTGAAAGGCTATGTTAATCTGAATGTTCGCCAGATAGAAAGGTCCTACGTGAATCTGAGAGTAAAGCTAACTCCCTATGTAGAGCCATTTAAGGGTCAGACTTTTTCTTTTAGAATAAAAGGATTTCTTGAAAACCTTTCGTTTAAGTAGAGATGATTGATTACCTGAAAGGTCAGGTTATATTCAAATATCCGGATAGTGTCTCTCTTCTCTGTGGAAGTATTGCTTTTCGGGTATTTGTTCCTCTAAGTCTTCTTACAGAGGTAGGAGAAGGGGATAATCTGGAGCTCTTTACAAAGCTCATACTTCCACCCGAAGGAACTCCTTCCCTTTATGGTTTCAGGACAAGGGAAGAGAGATCGTTCTTTGAAGAGCTCTTAAAGATCCCAAAGGTTGGTTCAAAAGTTGCAATGAGCATCATTTCCCATTTCTCCTATGAGGAGCTTAAAGAGATTGTTTCCTCTATGGATGTAAAAACCCTCTCTACTGTTCCGGGGCTTGGTAAAAAGCTCTCCGAGAGGGTTATCTTAGAATTGAAAGGAAAGTTAGTAAAGGAAGAGAGTGTTCCTGAGGAACTCTTTGAAATTCTTGGTTCTCTGGGCTACAGTAAAAAGGAAGTAATGAGTGCTGTTAGAGAGGTAGATTTAAAGAGTAAGTCAATTGAGGAAGTGGTGAAGGAAATCATTAAGAAACTTTCAGGGAGAAAGTTTTGATAGAGCGTCCTGAAGGTCTTGAAGAATTCTTGGGACAGGAAAAGGTCAGGAAAATTTTAAAGGTTGCCATAGAGTCGGCAAAACGGCGGGGAGAACCTCTTGACCATGTTCTTTTCTATGGTCCTCCGGGAACTGGAAAGACCACCCTTTCAATGATAATTGCAAAAGAACTGGGAAGAGAGATAAAGATTGTTTCCGCTCCCACCATAGAGAGGAAAGGGGATCTTGTAGCACTGATAACATCACTGAACGAGGGGGATGTTCTTTTCATCGATGAAATCCACAGACTGAACAGAGCAATAGAGGAGAGCATCTATTCTGCAATGGAAGATTTCAGAATTGATATTGTCACTGGAGGAGCAAGGGCTAAGAGCTTTTCAATAGACCTGCCGCGATTCACACTGATTGGAGCAACTACCAGACTTAATTTACTGACTCCACCGTTCAGGTCGAGGTTCGGAATCATCTGCAGACTGGAGCTCTACTCTGTCCCGGAGCTTAAAGAGATAGCAAAGAGGAACTCAGTCAAACTAAACATTAACCTGACAGAGAGAGCTCTGGAAGTTTTAGCCCGCTGTAGCAGAGGAACTCCAAGAATTCTCAATCAGTTGTTAAAGAGGTTTAGAGATTATGCAACCGTTAACAACTGGGACAAGATAGATGAAAAGAGAGCGGAAGAAATCCTGAGAGAGCTCGGAATCGATTCTTACGGTCTTGACCACATGGACAGGAAAATTCTCAAAACAATAGCCGAAACGTTCAAAGGAGGACCTGTAGGTCTGAACGTTCTTGCAACGGTTCTGAAAGAGGATGTTGATACAATAGAAAACGTCCATGAACCCTATCTAATAGAGTTAGGACTCATTGTAAGGACACCAAGAGGAAGGAAGGTAACAGCAAAGGCTCTGGAAATTTTAGGATATAAGGTGGCACAACCATTTCTGATATGAGAACTAATAATATAAAGTTTTTGGAATATTCCTTGAAATTTATTAAAATTCTGATAAAATCCTGAATCCCGCATTGTAAAAATTTTGTAAAAATTTTGCAGGTAACTTCTGGAGGAAAAGATGGGAAGAAAATGGAGGAGAAGTAAGCTTTCGCTTACTACAGGTTTTATAATGTCTGCAATGCTTGCTTCTCAGGCTTTCTCAGACATTCCTGAACATGACTCGATCAGCTTGAAAACCCTTGATGGAACAGATCTCTATAAGGTTTTACAAAATTCAAACGACACCATCGAAGTTACAGCTAACAACGGAACATTAGAAAAGATTTATAGAGGAGAACCTATCAGTTTTGAAAAAACCTGTGGAAGCTGTCACGAAAACATAGTTGAAGATGTCAGAATGTCCCACCACGGAGCCGTTGGTCTCCACGATATGGGCTGGATGGACAGCGAGACAAAAGGAGATGATACAGGAACAAAGGATTTTGTGGCTAATAAAGTTTTGAAAATGCGTTACTTCAGGAGCAAGTCCCACTATGGAGGCTGGTGACCACCTTCCTACCGCCAGTTGGCGGCTAAAAATCCTCTTAATGACCCTGCTGTTCCAGATGGAGCTGTTGAAGGAGTAAACCCGGCTGATGCTAATGCCTATAAAGGCTTCAATTTTGATATGGGAACTGTTAATCAAAATATTACATGTAACTCCTGTCATGCAGGTGGCGGCGCTGCTCAGTTTGGAAGGGAAGATAAACCACTTGACGAAGCTTTAAAGGAAAAACTTGGTGATTCTGCTTTTGATGAGCTTGAAAACAAAGAATGGTTTGTTCACGACCTTACGGATAGTGTAGGAATAGATGGAGATTTCTTAGC
>OFCA01000103.1_pt1 | contig 11409 bp, 13 predicted proteins | sample 1520721 | NCBI WGS metagenome assembly OFCA01 (sample SAMEA3696450, study PRJEB22514) | metagenome | biome: water; feature: marine; material: hydrothermal vent | place: Pacific Ocean | collected 2014-08-16 | depth 1514 m
ACAGACGTTTCCGTACTATCTGAAAGAACTTGAATTTCGCTACAATAACAGGGAAGAGGATTTATTTGATAAGATAGTGGAAGCCATCATGGGTGTAATAAATTGAGGAATTGCCCCGATAAAAGTATTTAAACGCTCGTGGAAAGCCAAGCAGGGAGAGATTCCTTTATTCTATGCACTGGAATTTCTGAGGGGTCAATGGCCGTACTTTTTGAATTTGACTATGGGAATACGAAAGCAGGACAATTTAAATCCCTTTAGGAAAAACTGGCAAAGTTCTGAGTCGGAACTGTCTTCAGAGCAAAAGTATATTCTTAAAGAAGTTATGTTACTTCTGGAAAATGAATTTAAAATGAAATGGAATATTTCAGATTGGTGGATAGCGTTTTGTAAGTTTGATTCATACTGGAATGAATGGACTATGTGGAAAAGGAAGTTCTACGAAAAATTTTTCACTGGGAAAGGATTAGAAGATGTAGCTCAGTTCTATGTGTCGCAATTCAGAAAGCTTATCGAGGTAACTGAAACTGTGTTGGATAAGTTTATACATTCCTTAAATTTGAAGTAGTGATGCTTTTCCTAATTTTAATAACAAAGGGTGGAAGATTGAATTTATTACAATATTTTTGAATTAGAATAGCCTTTTAGGATAGAGCCATGAAAAAGGAAAGGGATATCACTTTTTATGAGAAAAGGCTTCTCTCGTTGAAAGAGGAGTTGGAAAAAAGGTATGGGGTTTCAAGAATAGGAATTTTTGGTTCTTACTTAAGAGGGGAGGAAAAAGAAGATAGTGATTTGGATATTCTTGTGGAATTTAAGAAAACACCTACTCTCTTTGAGTTCATCAGATTAGAAAATTTCCTTTCAGAAATTTTACAGGTAAAAGTGGATCTTGTTATGAAAGATTCTCTTAAACCAGATATAGGCAAGTGTATCCTTAAAGAGGTAAAGTATCTATGAAGAGAATTTTTTCCGACTACATAAGAGATATTTTGGAAGAATGTCTTTATTTGATGCGAAGGGCTAAAAATTTAAAACTGGAAGATTTTTTACAAGATGAAGACTTTAAGAGAGCATCTATCAGAAGTTTAGAAATAATCGGAGAAGCAAGTAAGAAAATTCCCAAAGAAGTAAGAGAAAAATATTCTTCGATACCATGGAAAGAAATGGCAGGTATGAGAGATAAATTGATTCACGAATATTTCGGGGTTAATTACTTTGTAGTCTATGAGACAATAAAAAGGGACATTCCAGAACTAAAGAGTAAAATTGAAAGTGTATTAAAAGAACTGGAAAAATGAGAGAAATTGGTATCTTCTGGATAATAAACGGCAAGATTGACGGTTTTAAGGAACCTGTTGAGAATGGTGAAGCTATTAATGTTTAATAGCGCCCATAAGGGCGCCAGAAATTACTCCTCAACTTCTACAACTGTCTCTTCGCTGTGCCAGAGACCGTGAAGGTTGCAGTATGCATGAGCAGTAAGAACTGCTGTTTCTTCGAGTTTTACTTTAAAGACAACTTCTGATGCAGCTCTTTCTGGTTCAAAGTCTGCTCTTGCTACAAGGAAATCTCCAGCCCAAAGTGATACGTGCTCAATCCAGTGTTCCTTTGTGTTTGGATGGGCAATGTCCTTACCAACAATTACTTTTACTTCAAACCATTCACCTTTTTTGACCTTTTCAGGCGCTTCAATTACAGGTGTGTGTTTCCTTTTACCTTCTGGTTCTGGTCCATGCACTTTCATCTCTTTTCCTCCTTGAATGTAGGTTTTAAGTTTATCTCAACATACCCTGGACGATTACGTCCACAGCTTCATCTTCTGTAAGTCCCCTTGCCATGAGAGTTTCAAGTTGTTTCTTATCTATACTACCAATGGCTGCTTCGTGGGTAACTTTTGCAGTTTCATCTCTAACCACAACTACAGGAACTGCTTTTACCACGACATCTTTTCCTCTTATAATTTCGGAACAATCTATGTGACCTCTACACCTTGGGGCGTTTCCGTAGGTTTCTCCTATGAATTCTGCTTTTGTCTGATCGACTGCAATAATACGGCTCTTTGAGATTCCTCTGGATTCTTCCCCATCAAGATAGATTATATCTTCTACCTTTATCTCGTCATCTTTCTTACCTATCATTTTTGTTTCAAATACAACAACTCCTTTCCTGTTAACTTTCGCCTTAAGATTCACCCTAACTTTCCCTGCTCTTCCTTTAATCTGTTTGAAAACGCTTTTGAAATAGGCGTTTTCTCCAACATATGCATCGGTTTCCGTTTCAAGATCGACAAGAGTGTTTTCTCCATTGTAGTGAACATCTATAAACTCAAACTTTGCATTTCTCTCAACAACTATCCTGGTCTTTGCGATGTGTTTAAGCTTAATACTTTCTGCCATTGCTCCGTAAACCTGAAACTTAACGTTTGCTCCTTCTCCCACGATTATTTCACTTTCTGTTGTTTGAAGGTCTGTCCTACCTGCTGCTCCAAAGCATAAGGTTACAGGTTCTTCAAGCTTTGTTCCGGGTTCGATATAAACTTTTGTTTTAACACCGGTGGGAGTTTCTATGACTTCTGATCTTACTCCCGGTGCCGGATATTTGGTAACTATCTTGTTTCTGTCAACTAAAAGGTTAAACTTGTTTTTCGTAAAGAGCTCTTCAGGAAGTCCAATCTTTGTAAACTCTTTCTTAGCTATATTTAAAAGATTTTTCGCTATAGCCATTATTCACCTCCAACAAGCTGTGGATTCTTAACTTCACACTTGATGCACATGTTTTTGAACTTTTCTCCAACTTCTTTTGGATTACCCGTTTGAATGACTCTTCCATCGCACATAAGAGACGCTCTATCTGATATTTCTGCTATTTCTTCTCTGTGGGTAATCATCAGGATTGTTGTACCTCTGTCTTTCATTGTTTTGAGCATTCTTGCAATGTCTTCCATTGAGGCAAAATCAATTCCGGAGTCGGGTTCATCAAGGATTGCCAGTTCTGGTTTCATTGCAAGAATAGACGCAAGTTCTACTCTTTTCCTTTCTCCTCCAGAAAGAGTATCATCAACGTATCTGAACAGATAGCTACTGTCTAATCCTACAAACTTAAGGCATTCTTCAACGTCGAGATCCGGGTTGTTTCTTCCAGCAAGCTTCAAATACTCTTCAACCGTGATTCCTTCAAATCTTGCAGGCTCCTGCCATGCAAGGGTTATTCCAAGCTTCGCTCTTTCAGAAATCTCAAGTCCGTTGAGAATTTTATCTTTGAAAATGATTTCTCCCTCAGTAGGAGACCTTAGATCACCGATTCCCATTATGAGATTTGCAAGTGTAGATTTACCAGCACCATTGGGTCCCAGAATAGCATGAATTTCACCTTTGTTGATTATTAGATTAACCCCTTTTAGGATCGGCTTTTCATCGAGTGACAGTTTTACATTGTTGACCGTCAATATTGGTTCCATTGTTCCCTCCTGATAGAGTATAGTTGAAATCTTAATCTCAAATTTCAGAATGTCAATACTTTTTTCTATCTTAATGAGAATTATTTTTATTTTGGTCTGGGTTTACAACGGGTGTAATAAAATTCAAGTTTGAATTCTGTCGTTAATTCAGGAGAGAGAGTGAAACTGATAATTGTTGGAGCAGGAGAAGTAGGGAGAGAGCTGATAAAGAGGCTTAAGAAGGAATGGTTTATAACTGTAATCGATGAAGATAGTGAAAAATTGCAGAAAGTTGTGGAAATTCTTGACTCTGAATCGATGAATAGGGTTGTTCTTCTTCAAGGAGACGGAACCAGTAAGCTTATACTAAAAAGATCCGGAATAGAAGAGGCTAAAGTATTTGTAGCCTGTACTGGAGATGATGAAGTTAACTTAGAAGCTTGTAAGTTGGCTAAGGAGTTTGATGTACCTTCAGTTTTTGCCGTATCCAATAGCAGGGAAAATGATGAGCCATACGAAAGAGAAGGTATAAACTATATTAATAAAGCCGTTGCAACTGCTTCCCTTCTTGAGAGACAGATTGAATCAGGAATAGTAACTCCGACCAATATTGGGCTTGGAAAAGGAGAGATAGTTGAAGTAACCGTCATGCCTACATCCATAATAGCAGGTTATCCTGTTGGGAAATTTTCATCCCGAAGGTGGAAAATAGTTGCGATTTTTCGAGGTGAAAAGCTCATCATCCCAAAGCCCAAAACAGTTGTAAAATCTGGTGATAGAGTTCTTATAATTGGAGATCCAAAGGTTCTCAAATACATAGCAGGACTTATAAGGTCTGGAGAACCTCAATTTCCTTTGCAGTTTGGAGTTGAAGAAGTTGTTTTTCTTCCGGAGAGAAATGAGAAAATTCTCAAGGATGCAAAGTTTTTCTTTGACAATACAAAGCTTCAAAAGGTGTCCGTATATACCTGTTTTAAAGCAACTTCCGATTTAAAGGGGTTCTTTTCGAGGGAAGAGAAGAACATTGTAAACTTGAAAGAGTTAAATTCCTGTGAAAAAGAGCTTCTTGAAACCGTCAGGGATGAAAACTTTGGTCTGATTGTTCTGCCTGACGAATATAGAGAATTTCCTCTTTTCCTTGGGATAAAAACACTTCCAGTTTTAATAGCTGAAGAAACGTATTCTCCTGTTATGATTGCAAGAGGAACAACTCCTGTGAAGAAAATACTTGTCCCGGTTTCAGGCTCTTTCAGTGGTTTCAGAGCTCTTGAGGTAGGAATAGAGCTTTCAATAATGGTTGGTGCAGAGTTAACAGCACTTCACGTTTCCATGAATGGTAACGATAAAAAGGTGAATCAGTTAAGAGAAAGAATAGTTAAGTTTTCAAACATGTACAAGATTCCTATAGAATTTCAGCTTTCTACGGGAAATCCAATTAATGAGTTTGCAAAAGCTTCTAAGAACTTTGACCTTACCATAGTTGGAGCGAGGAAGGGAAAGAAAACCAATTGGTTTAATCCTTATCCACCGTATCACATGATTTACAGGTCTCACTGTTCTTCAATTTTAATCTGTGTGGGTGAATAGATGGAAAACTCTCTTGTTTCAATCATCTTAATTGCTTTAGGGATTCTTTTTATTCCTTTCCTTAGCAGGCTATTAATGATTCCTGTGGCTGTTGGAGAGATACTCTACGGAATAGTAATTGGAAAGTCTGTTTTAAACGTTGTAGAACCGTCCCAATGGCTGGATTTCCTTGCCTCTTTTGGTTTCCTTTTGCTTATGTTTGTGGCTGGACTTGAAGTAAAGCTTAAAGAGATTGCCCGTTTGAGTTTGAAAACGAAACTGGTATTGATACTGATTCCCATTTTGGTCTTTTCTTTTGCATTTGTCTTAGGTTCTAAGCTTTCTCTTCCTGCTGTGGTTTCAATTGCAATTGGAGTTGTTTCGGTAGGTATTGTGGTCTCAGTCTTGAGAGAAAAATCCCTTCTGAATACCTCTTTTGGAAAGACCGTGTTTTTAACAGGAATTGTTGGAGAAGTTGTAAGTATTACTGTATTAACTTTTTTTACCTTTTACACTGAATTTCGTTTTGGATTTGAGTTCTGGGTAGGGATTCTAAAGTTAGTTATCTATTTGATAATTGCGCGAGTTGTTCTGCTATTTCTCAAAAGCTTTGTATGGTGGTATCCAAATCGTTTCAAGTTCTTCTTTGAAAAGAATCCTTCGGAAATCGGAGTTAGAATCAGTTTGGCTGTGATGTTTATGCTATCTGTTGCTGCATCCGCAATCCACATAGAGCCTATAATTGGTGCATTTATAGCGGGGATGATCTTTGCAACGGTCTTTGAGGATACCGAAAGTATTGAGGAAAAGCTTTCAGGGGTTAGTTTTGGTTTTTTGATTCCTATATTTTTTATCTATGTAGGTATAAATTTTAAAATGCCGGAGCTCAGTTTCCATACGCTTTCTTTACTTGGAATTCTTGTTCTTGCAAGCTTTAGTGCTAAGGTTATTCCTTCTTTGATCTTGATGTTTGAGAGGCTCAGCTTTAAAGAGGCTGTTGCAGGAGGTTTTCTCCTTTCTGCTCCATTAACTCTTGTGATTGTTACAGCGGAGCTCGGTAAAGAACTGGGAGTGATAGATGAACACCTGGAAAGTATTTTGATCTTACTGTCTATCGTTACGGGAATACTTGCTCCAACTATATTTAACTTACTTTACAAAGAGGAGAAGATTGAGAGTAACAATTCTTGATGGATATGTTGACGAGCCAACATGCCTTGGTGTTCCCCCTTACATTTCCACTTATGTTAGATACGTTGCTGGAGCTTTAGTCTTCTCTGGAATTCCGGAAGAGAGTATAGAGTACGTTGCGATTGACCAGTACAGGAAGGATGAAGAGAAAAGGGAGCTTCTAAAGGACTCAGATGTCATTCTTCTCATAACTGGAATGACAGTTCCAGGTAGATACCTTGGTGGTAAGCCGATAACAGAGAGAGAGATTGAAGAGATCGGGAAACTTCCTGTCTATAAGCTTGTGGGAGGTCCTGTAAAGTTTGGGTTTGCCCTGAAAGGGGGAGTTAAAGCAAAGCCACTCCTCTTTGAGAACTACGATCTTGTTGTAAAGGGAGATGTAGAACTTGCAGCCTATTATGTTGGTAAAGCTTTGATGGAAGATAAGGAGCTTCCTGAAGGGGTTTTCTTAGAGAGAAGAACAGCTAAACATGTTGATAGGTTTGCTCCATTAGGAGCTTTCATTGTCCGAAAACATCCTTACTTTCCGTATGTAATCTGTGAAATTGAAACATTTAGAGGATGTGAAAGGAAGCACCATTGCTCCTACTGTACAGAGGCGTTTTACGGCAGTCCTGATGAGAGGGAACCTGAGAGGATAGTTGATGAGGTAAGAGCTCTTTACGAGTCTGGAGTTAAATATTTCAGAATTGGGAGGCAGCCAAACATCCTTGGGTACAAGGCTATCCCTTCAGATGGAGAGTTTCCCGTTCCAAACGTTGACGTTATTTGCAACCTCTTTCGCTCAATCAGGGAGACTGGAAATATAAAGACACTCCATATAGATAACGTAAATGCCGGAACAATAGATGCCCATCCTGAGAAGTCTAAAGAAGTCCTTTCCTGTATTGCCAGATATGACACAGAAGGAGATGTTGCTCCATTTGGACTTGAAACGGCAGATGAAGAGGTGATTAAGAAGAACTTCCTGAAGGTTAACCCTGAGGGAATAAAGAAGGCAATTAAAATAGTCAACGAAATAGGAGCCTTTAAAGAAAGAGAGGATGGACTTTATAAACTTCTCCCGGGGGTCAACTTTTTAGTTGGACTTCCAGGAGAAACGAGGAAAACCTTTGAGAAGAATAAAGATTTCCTGAAATCGATTCTTGATGAAGGATTGCTTTTAAGGCGTATCAATATCAGACAGGTTATGGTCTTTGAAGGAACGCCAATTTCTGAGATGGTTAAGAGGGCAAAGACAAAGTACAGGAAAGAATTTGAGAAGTTTAAACAGTTTGTAAGGGAGGAAATTGATCTTCCGATGATGAAAAAGGTCTTTCCTGTTGGTACAGTTATTAAGGATGTTCTTCTTGAAGCCTACGATGGAGAACACACCCTTGGAAGGCAGATAGGCAGCTATCCGATTTTAGTCAGGATTCCTGAAAAACTAAAGCTCTTTTCAGTGAATGATGTAATTGTTGTCGGTCATAGAGAACGTTCAGTAATTGGAATACCTCTACCAATAGATATAAACAAAATTTCTCACAAGCTTCTCTCTTATATTCCAGGTGTTTCAAAGAACCTTGCCAGCGAGATTATTCTGAAAAGACCTTTCAGGGATAATATGGAGCTTTTAACTCTCTTTCCTCAACTTTCCCGGTTCTCAAAGTATATAATTACTTCCCATTAAGCCTCAATTGGAGGAGCATAAATGGAAAAGAGAGATTATAAGGATACACTCAATCTTCCAAAGACTTCTTTCCCTATGAGAGGAAACTTGCCAAAGAAGGAAAAGGAGTTTTTGAAGTACTGGGATGAGATAGACCTTTACAATAGGATTCTTGAGGAACACGAGTGTGACCAGAAATTTATCCTTCACGATGGACCACCTTATGCAAACGGTCACATCCACATCGGGCATGCTTTAAATAAGATTCTTAAGGATATTGTTGTAAAGTCCAGAACAATGCAGGGTTATCAGACTCCATTTGTTCCTGGATGGGATTGCCACGGTCTTCCAATCGAAAGGGCGGTTTTTCAGAAGATTAAGAAGAGAAAAGATGAGGTTGACGCGAGAGAGATCAGGAAAAAATGTAGAGAGTATGCCACTAACTGGGTAAACATTCAGAGGGAAGAGTTTATAAGGCTTGGAGTTATTGGGGACTGGAAAAATCCATACATAACGATGGATCCAAAGTATCAGGCTGATATTGTCAGGGAACTTGGAAAGTTTTACGAGAAAGGTCTTGTCTATAGAGCTAAGAAGCCGGTTTACTGGTGTCCAACCTGTGTGACAGCTCTTGCTGAAGCTGAGATTGAGTATAAAGATGAAGTATCTCCATCTATTTACGTTGCTTTTGAGATTACTGACGATAAAGGATTAGACTTCCCTGAAAATACATACCTTGTTATCTGGACAACAACTCCATGGACTCTTCCAGCAAACGTTGCAGTTGCTGCCAATCCGGAGTTAGATTATGTAGTTCTAAAGTCTGATGATAGAGCTTTCATCGTTGCAGAATCTCTTCTTGAGGACTTTAAGGATAAGACTGGAATAGAAGGAGAAGTTGTTAAAAAGCTGAAAGGTTGTGAAATAGAGGAAGTTGAGTACACTCATCCCTTTGTTGATAGAAAAGGGAAGGTTGTCCTTGCAGATTATGTTGCGGCAGATACTGGAACTGGACTTGTTCATATTGCTCCCGGTCATGGTGAGGAAGACTATCAAGTTGGTCTGAGGTACGATCTTCCAGTCCTTGTTCCAGTTGATGACTATGGAAGGTTTACAGATGAAGCTCCAGAGTGGTTGAGAGGAATTAAAATCTGGGAAGGAAACAAACTAATAATTGAAAGGCTCGAAACGTCCAGAAACCTTCTCTTTGCCGGTGAAATTTCCCACTCCTATCCTCACTGCTGGAGATGTAAGGGTAAGGTAATCTTCAGGGCTACTCCTCAGTGGTTTATTTCTATGGATAGAGGAAATCCAACACTCAGAGAAGTTGCCCTGAAAGAGATCGACAGCTTGGAGTGGATTCCTGAGTGGGGAAGGACGAGAATCAGAAATATGGTTGAGGGAAGGCCGGACTGGTGTATCTCAAGGCAGAGAATCTGGGGAGTGCCAATTGTTGCCTTTTACTGTGAAGAGTGTGGAGAGGTTATCTACTCTAAGGAGATTGCCGACCACGTTGCTGAAATCTTTGAGAAAGAGTCAGCAGATGCCTGGTATGAGAAGGATGCGAAGGAGCTCCTTCCTGAAGGTTTCAAGTGTCCTAAATGTGGTGGAGAGAAATTCAGGAAAGAGATGGATATTCTTGATGTCTGGTTTGATTCTGGTTCTTCTCACGCAGCTGTTCTTGAAAGAAGAGCTGAGCTTTCCTGGCCAGCAGATTTATACCTTGAAGGTTCAGACCAGCACAGGGGATGGTTCCAGGCAAGCCTCTTAGAATCCTGTGGAACAAGAGGAAAAGCTCCTTACGTATCTGTTTTGACCCATGGCTTTACACTTGACGAAAAAGGTCACAAGATGAGCAAGTCCTTAGGTAACGTAGTTGCTCCAGAGAACGTTGTTAAAAAGTTTGGTGCAGATATCCTGAGGCTCTGGGTTTCAAGTGAGAACTTTACAGAGGACGTAAAAATCTCTGAGAACATTCTGAGACAGATTGCCGAAGTTTATAAGAAGATCAGGAACACCTTTAGATTTATGCTTGGAAACCTCTGTGATTTCACTTCTGATAGAGTTCTTTCTTACGATGAGTTAGAGGAAATTGATAAATGGGCTATTAACAGGTTCTACGCTCTGGTTAAGGAGATTGTAGATGCTTACAATGATTACAAATTTAACAGGATCTACAGGCTGGTTTACGAGTACTGTGCGACGGAGCTAAGTTCTATTTATCTTGACATCCGGAAGGATACTCTCTACTGTGAATCTCCGAATTCAAAGAAAAGGAGAAGTGCTCAGACTGCTATCTATAGAATCCTTTATGGTTTAACGACTCTAATTGCACCTATTCTATCGTTTACTGCTGAAGAAGTTTATTCCCATATTCCGGGAAGAGAGAAAGAATCGGTTTTTCTGGAGGAGTTTCCTACACTATGTGAATCTTTAGATGAGGAACTCCTTGCCCGTTGGGAAAAGCTGATAAAAGTCAAATCTCTTGTAAACAAAGCTCTTGAAAAGGCAAGAGCTGAAAAGATGATAGGCCATTCACTGGAGGCTTCGGTTGTAGTTTATGCAGATGGAGAAATAAGGGAACTACTCGAGGCGTACAAGGAAGAACTTCCTTACATTTTCATAACTTCCGGTGCTGAGGTCAAACAACTTGCTGCTGCTCCATCCTATGCTGTTGAGGGTGAGGAGATACTGAAGGGAGTGAAGGTAGAGGTTAAAAGGGCTAAAGGGCAGAAGTGTGAAAGATGCTGGATGTATAGCGAAACAGTTGGTAAAGATAATAGATATCCTGATGTTTGCGAGAGGTGTGCAAAGGTTTTAAGGGAGTTAGAGGGATAAAAGGTTTTAAAGGGATTATGAGGGATAAAATGAAGAAAGTTAAATTGCCGGTGATCATTGAGAAAGATGAGGATGGTTACTTTATAGTTAGCTGTCCTCTCTTTAAAGGATGTCACACTTACGGAGAAACTCTTGAAGAAGCTATGGAAAATATTAAGGAAGTTATTGAAATGTGTTTAGAAGAACATGAAGAAGGTGGCAGAGAAGAATTGAATAAGTTTGTTGGTTTTAGAGAAGTAGAGGTTGTTATATGAGCAAGTTAGCTGTTCTGAAAGGAAAAGAATTAATAAAAATTTTGGAAAGTATGGGGTTTGAAAAAGTAAGGCAGAAAGGTTCACATATTAGGCTAAAACATCCTGATGGTAGAGTTACAACTGTTCCCATACACAAAGGAAGTAGTATTCCTAAAGGATTGTTGAGGAAAATTATTCGTCAAGATTTAGAGTTGACATTAGAAGAGTTTTTTGAAATTCTTAAAAGAGAACAGCATTAAGCTTAGTTTTTCTACAGTTGTTTAAAATGAAAAAACAATCGTTTGCTTTTGTTTGCCAAACTTGATGTTATTATTGCGTGCGATAACGATAAGGGGAGTAAAAAATTGTCTGTCATTACTTTAAGAGAAGTTTACAAAACCTATAAGAAAGGAATAAAACAAAAGATTACTGCTGTAAAAAATTTAAGTTTTGCGGTAGAAGAGGGAGAAATTTTTGGTTTTGTAGGACCCAAT
>OFCA01000105.1_pt1 | contig 11354 bp, 13 predicted proteins | sample 1520721 | NCBI WGS metagenome assembly OFCA01 (sample SAMEA3696450, study PRJEB22514) | metagenome | biome: water; feature: marine; material: hydrothermal vent | place: Pacific Ocean | collected 2014-08-16 | depth 1514 m
CATCAGCCCTTGGCATTTCAGCAGGAACAGGTGTCAGTCCTAAAAAGGTCGAAAAAATCTACGGTATTGCAAAAGCTTACACGACAAGAGTGGGTGGAGGACCATTCCCTACGGAGCTCAAATGTAACATGGGAGAACTCCTGAGAGCCAGGGGACACGAGTACGGTTCTACAACAGGAAGACCGAGAAGGTGTGGCTGGCTTGACCTTTTCGCTTTAAGATTTTCAAAATTGGTAAACGACTTAGACGGTCTGATAATCACAAAGCTTGACGTTCTTGATGCCTTTGATGAAATAAATGTGTGTGTTGGATACGAATTAAACGGCGAAATGATTGATCACTTCCCATCAACAGCAAAAGAGCTATCAGCAGTCAAACCAATATACGAAACCCTTCCTGGATGGAAAAAGGAAACAACCCACATAAAAAGATTTGAAGATTTACCAGAAGAAGCTCAGAACTTCCTGAAATTCATTGAGGACTACCTTGAAACACCAATTCCAATGGTCTCCACAGGTCCTCAAAGAGACGAAATCATAAACTGCTGCGAAATCTGGTAATACCCCTCACGTTTAGAGATTTTTTCTTTATGCATAGGGGGAGAAAACTCCCCCTTGCAAGCTTACTTTCTCTTCTTCTTACCCTTTATAACCTTTTCTGTAGCGTCTTTAAGATCCTTACCAGGCTTGAAGGCAGGTGAGAGTTTGGCAGGAACCTCTACTTTCTCTCCTGTCCTTGGGTTTCTTGCAACCCTTGGAGCCCTCTCCTTCATCAGGAATGTACCGAAGCCTCTGATCTCTACTTTTTCTTCTTTTGCAAGAGCTTCTGTAACAACGTCAATAAATGCGTTAAGAGCTGCTTCGGCATCTTTCTTCCTGATGCCTGCCTTCTCAGCGATTGCTGTTACGAGATCACTCTTTGTCATGCCGCTCCCTCCTAATGGGTTTTAAGATAAAGTGTAGCAACGCTTAACAAGAAAATACTATTTTAGCCATTAGTTGTCAAGGTACTTCCGCAACTTCTACTCTTAATTTCTCTTGCAAAGTTGCCAAACTTGTCCCTTCAATTCTTACAAGTTTTATACGAGAAGTTTCTCCTCTTACAATTTCTATATTGCTTTTGGGAACTTTCAAAGCTTTAGAAAGTAACTCTACTACTTTCTGGTTTGCTTTTCCCCCTTCAGGTGGTACTGTCACCTTTATCTTCAGTCTCCCCTCTTCCACTTTCTCTATCCGGTTGCGAGAAGCCCTGGGTTGCACCTTCACTTCCAGTTCCAGTGCTTTTCCCTTTTTCCTTACCTGAAGCATTTGGCTTGATCTCCTCAATTATCCTTGTCATATCAAAAATCGCCAATCTAAGTCTATCAAACATTTTCTTCTGAGCCAGTTTAAGCTTTTCTATCTCTATTTCTATTTCTTTTTTCTGTTTCTCAAGCTCCTCTTTTTCCTCCATTTTCTTTTGAAGAATTTCCTCTATTCTTTTACGGGCTTTATCTACCAGTTCTTCCGTTTTATATTCCGGAGTCTCCCTTCTAAGATCCTCAACTTCTTTCAAAAGATCCTGATATGCATTGGCAACTTCTATTAAAAAAGCTTCAACTTCATCTGGATCATATCCAAACAGTTTTTTACTAAACTCTTTCGACCTTATCTCCTGTGGTTTTAATCTTTTTTCTTTTTTCATTTTTACAGTCCTCTGACGATACTATCTATTATCTGCAAAATGATTATAGCAACAATCGGACTTATATCTATCCCTCCAATCGGAGGAACCAATGTTCTTATCGGCTTCAGAATTTTGTCCGTCAGACTTATTACCTTCCAGATGAACCTGTTTCTCTTATGAAGAGGAACCCAGGTAAGAAGAGCTCCAATTATGATAAACCACGTAAGAAACTTAATTAAAATGTGAATTATTTCTTTTACCACTTCTTAATCTCCTCTATCAGCTTAACCAGTTTATCGATTGCTTTTCCTCTGTGACTAATTTTATTCTTTTCTTCAAGAGGTATCTCTGCCATCGTCAGAGTATATCCCTCTGGAATAAAAAGTGGATCGTAGCCAAAACCACCTTCACCCCTTGGTTCAGTAATCACCTTTCCTCTTACCTCTCCTTCACTCCAGAGACCCTTCTTTTCCGGAAAGGCAAGAACTATAAATGAAACGTATCGTGCAGGAGATTCTGAAAGTCCCCTTTTCTTTAACTCCTCAATGAGCTTCCTGTTGTTCATTTCATCTGTAGCATTCTCCCCGGCAAATCGAGAAGACCTAACTCCAGGAAGTCCTCCTAAAGCCTCAACTTCAAGTCCTGAATCCTCAGAAATTACAGGTTCACAGAGAGCTCTCGCATAATAAACAGCCTTCTGATACGCATTCTCTAAAAAAGTGTCTCCCGTTTCTGACGGCTCCTCAACTTTTTTCACTTCATCTATGGGAATGACCTCTATTCCAGACTTAGAAAGTTTCTCCTGAAATTCCCTTAACTTACCTCTGTTCTTCGATGCAAGGATAATCCTCATCACTTTACTCCTAAGACTTCTTTCTGTTTAGAAATAAGCTCCATTATCCCTTTCTCTCCAACGGTAAGAAGTCTATCAAGATCACTTCTTGAAAACGGCTTGCCTTCAGCAGTACCCTGAAGCTCTACAAACTCCTTAGCATCGTTCATCACAATATTCATATCAACTTCAGCCATAGAATCCTCTTCGTAGTTAAGGTCTAAGAGAAACTCTCCATCAACAATTCCCACACTCACAGCAGCAACAAAATTTTTGATAGCCTCAAGCTTCCCGACTTTTTCAAGAGCTCTGTAGAGAGCTACAAAAGCACCGGTTATTGAAGCAGTTCTTGTTCCACCATCTGCCTGGATAACATCACAATCTATCCAGACAGTTATCTCACCAAGAGCTCTTAGATCAACAGCACTTCTTACAGAACGACCTATGAGCCTCTGAATCTCCTGGGTTCTTCCCGTCAACCTCCCCTTTGTAGACTCCCTCACAGTTCTTGTAGCTGTAGCCCTTGGAAGCATTGAGTACTCAGCAGTTATCCACCCCTGTCCTGTTCCCTTCAAAAATGGAGGAACCTTTTCTTCAACAGATGCAGTACAGATAACCTTTGTATCACCGAACTCTATAAGACAGGAACCTTCCGCGTGCTTTATGTAATCAAGAGTAATCTTTACTGGTCTCAGCTCATCCGGTTTCCTTCCATCACTCCTTATCAATTGAAACCTCCTCAATACCGATTCCACTTCCCATGATCATCCTTGCTATTCTCTCAAACCTTTCAGTTTTATCGCTGACAAGGATTCTTACCTCTCCTCTTCCACTTTTCCTTCTTGAAGGTAAAATCCTTGCCACTTCATTTGCAACTGCCTCAGCCGAATCTATCAGAGCAACATCCCCACACACCTTTGCCAGAACTTTTTTTATAAGAGGATAGTGTGTACAACCAAGAACAAGTGTATCTATTCCCCTTTCAAGAAGAGGTAATAGATAGCGTCTTGCGACTTCCAGCGTAACAGGATCCTCAAGCCATCCCTCTTCAATAAGTGGAACAAACAGAGGACATGCTTTCTCAAAAACATCTGAGAAGGGATTAATTGAAACGATCGCCTTTCTGTAAGCACCACTTCTTACTGTAGCTTCTGTTCCAATCACCCCTATCTTTCCCGATTTCGTCAATGAAACAGCAAGTTTCGCTCCAGGATTGACCACTCCAACAATCGGCACGCTGGAAAATTCACTCTTCAGAATTTCCAGAGCGTAAGAGGAAGATGTATTACATGCAACGACAACCATTTTAACATCAAAACTTCTCAAAAGCTTTGTATTCTCAATGCTATACCTGATTATCGTCTTTGGAGACTTTGTCCCGTAGGGAACTCTTGCTGTATCCCCAAAGTAGATAAGATTCTCTGAAGGAAGTTTTTCTCTGAGGGCTTTTAGAACGGTAAGTCCTCCAACTCCTGAATCAAAAACACCAATAGGTCTATCTGGCATTGCATCTCCTAAAAGTTCAGCTTTAATTTTAAATGGTTGTCTTTAAAATTTTTGAACGGGAAGATATAAATGAGAAGCTGCAAGGAAATTATAGAAAAAGTAAAGGAATACAGAGACTCTTTTGAAGAAGAGCAAATCTGTAAAGCTTACGAATTTGCAAAGAAAAAACATGAAGGTCAGTTCAGAAAATCTGGAGAACCCTACTTTTCCCATCCAGCAGAGGTTGCCTACATATTAGCTGAACTCAGAATGGACGTTCCCACAATAATTGCTGGGCTCCTTCACGACGTGATCGAGGATACAGACACAACCGTTGAAGAAATTGAGAAGGAATTTGGAAAAGAGGTTGCTTTTATCGTCAAGGGAGTCACGAAACTGGAGGGTTACCGTTTTTCAAGCAAAGAGGAAAGAGATGCAGAAAGTTTCAGAAACCTTCTCATTTCCCTTGCAGAGGATATCAGAGTCCTGATAGTTAAACTTGCAGACAGACTCCACAACATGAGGACTATGGACAGCATGAAACCTGAAAGTCAGAAGAGAAATGCCAAGGAAACCCTTACCATTTACGCACCCTTAGCAAACAGACTCGGTATGTACAGGCTTAAAAACGAATTAGAAGACCTTTCACTCAAATACCTTGACCCGGAAACTTACAGGGAATTAGAAAGAAAAGTAAGAGAGAAGAAGAGGAAAATCCTTCCTTACCTTGAAGAGATAATTGAAACAGTCAGAGAAAAATTGAAAGAGAACGGTCTAAAAGGCGATATTCAGTGGAGACTCAAGCATATCTACGGCATTTACAGAAAAATGGTAACAAAGGGAATTCCCTTTGAAGAGGTCTATGATGTTGCTGGAATCAGGGTCATAACAGAAACAGTAGGTGACTGTTATCAGATACTTGGAATTATCCACAGTCTCTGGATTCCTGTTCCAGGAAGAATAAAGGACTACATAGCAACCCCAAAACCAAACATGTACCAGTCCCTCCACACAACTGTTGTAGGACCAAAGGGGCAGTTTATTGAATTTCAGATAAGAACCCATGAGATGCATCAGATTGCCGAAATGGGAATTGCCGCCCACTGGAAGTATAAAGAGGGCGGTGGAGTTCTTACAGAAGCTGAAAAGGAAAGGTTCATCTGGCTGAGGAATCTACTTGAGTGGGTAAAAGAGGAGAAAAACTATCAAGAGTTTATTGAAACGGTAAGAAACGACCTCTACGAAGAGGATATCTATGTTTTCACTCCAAAAGGCGATTTAAAGACCCTTCCTGTAGGTTCCACACCTGTAGATTTTGCCTACGCAATTCACACATCCATAGGACACAGATGTAAATCTACAAAGGTAAACGGCAAGCTGGTTCCCCTTAACTACACTCTTCAAAATGGGGATAAAGTAGAAATCATTACAGGCAACGAAGAGAGACCAAGTAGAGACTGGTTGACCTTTGTAAAAACTTCAAAGGCAAGGAATGCAATCAAAAACTTCCTGAGGAAAGAGGAAAACGAAAGGGCAAAGAAGTTAGGAGAAAGCCTTGTAGATAAAATGATTAGAAAGTTATCAGACAAAAGTCTTAATTCAATCAGAGAAGAAGAAGATATTGAAAACATCCTTAAATCTCTTGGATACTCCAACATAGACTCAGCTTTAGCAGACGTTGGCTACGGAAAACTTGACGCTGAAAAGCTTGCAAGGAAACTTTTAAAACTTCCAGTTGAAACTGAAAAGAAAAAGAGAAAGAGGAAAAGAGCCGGCGACGTCAGCGGCATAAAGGTAGATGGAATAGACAACATCATGGTGTCCCTTGGAACCTGTTGTCATCCCCTACCAGGAGATAAAGTCATCGGAATAGTCAACTCAGGTAAAGGAATAGTAATTCACACTGCAAACTGTATAGTTGCAAAGCAAATAGCAGAGAGTGCTCCAGGGAAATTAGTAAAAGTTGAATTCCTCCCTTCAGATAAGGTTTATAACGCAAAAATCAGAGTTTCCATTGAGGATAAACCGGGAATGCTGGCAAATATTTCTTCAGCAATTGCCAAACTAAAGATTAACATTGTTGCCGTTCAAACAAGAAGCCTCTCTGGAAAGGCAATACTGGACTTTGTCGTTCAGGTCAAAAGTAGAGACGAGCTCCAGAAAGTCATCCAGACAATAAAAAACGTCAAAGGAGTACTAACAATAAAGAGGATCTACAGAGAAAAAGTTCAAAAAGTTACTTAGATTGAAAAAGAATTACCAATAACTATCTTTAAGTCAAGAAAGCTTGGCTGGAGGAAAAGTCATGGAAGAGATTCTCAACCAGTTCGTTCCTATAGTAATAGAACAGACAGGAAGAGGAGAAAGAGCTTACGATATCTACTCAAGACTCTTAAAAGACAGGATTATCATGCTGGGAACACCCATTGACGACCACGTAGCAAACCTCATAGTTGCCCAGCTACTCTTCCTTGAAGCAGAGGAACCTGAAAAGGACATATACCTATACATAAACAGCCCTGGTGGTGTCGTAACCGCAGGACTTGCCATCTACGACACAATGCAGTACATAAAGCCCGACGTTGTAACCATCTGCATGGGACAGGCAGCAAGTATGGGAGCTGTTCTCCTTGCAGCTGGTGCAAAGGGAAAGAGATTTGCACTTCCCCACTCAAGGATAATGATCCACCAGCCCCTTGGAGGATTTCAGGGACAGGCAACAGATATCGAAATTCACGCAAAAGAGATCCTGAGACTCAAGAAAATACTAAACGAAATCCTTTCAAAACATACAGGACAATCCCTCAGGAAAATTGAAAAAGACACAGAAAGGGATTACTTCATGAGTGCCGAAGAAGCAATGAAGTATGGACTGATTGACAAAGTCCTTACTAAGAGAGGAGAGTAAGTTGGTAAAGGGAAGATTCCCCTTAGATAGAGTAGAAGAAGCAATAGAGGATATCAGACAGGGAAAAATGGTGGTCGTCGTTGACGACCCCAACAGGGAAAACGAAGGCGATTTAGTTATTGCTGCGGAAAAGGTAACACCGGAAGCAATAAACTTCATGGCAAAGTATGGAAGAGGATTGATATGCCTTGCCCTGACTGAAGAAAGATTCGATGAATTAGAAATAGAGCCAATGACTCCCCGCCCAACTGACCCAAAGGAAACAGCCTTTGGAGTCTCAATAGATGCCCACCCAAAGTTTGGAACAACAACAGGAATCTCAGCCTATGACAGAGCCATCACGATAAAGAGAGCTATAGATCCTGAGGCAAAACCGGAAGACTTTGTCAAACCCGGTCACGTTTTTCCCCTGAGAGCAAGGAAGGGTGGAGTATTAAAAAGATCCGGACACACTGAAGCTGCTGTTGACCTTGCAAGACTTGCAGGGCTTTATCCAGCAGGCGTCATCTGCGAGATAATGGATGAAGACGGCACAATGATGCGCCTTCCAAAGCTTATAGACTATGCGAGAGAGCATGGACTGAAGATAATAAGCATCGCAGATCTCATCGAGTACAGGATGAAGAGCGAAAGCCTCATAAGGCGTGAGGCTGAAGCAAACTTACCTACCCCCTACGGCATGTGGAAGATTTATGCCTATACATCCCTTGTTGACAATAAAGAACACGTTGCCCTTGTGATGGGAGAAATAAAAGAAGATGAACCCGTTCTTGTAAGAGTTCACTCTGAATGTTTAACCGGAGACGTTTTTGGCTCCCTCAAGTGTGACTGCCGCTCTCAGCTCCACAGGGCGATGGAGATGATCTCAGAAGAAGGAAAAGGTATCATCGTTTACCTGAGGCAGGAGGGAAGAGGTATAGGACTTGTCAACAAAATAAAGGCTTATCACCTTCAGGATCACGGATTTGACACAGTCGAAGCAAACAAAAAACTTGGATTTCCACCAGATATGAGGAATTTTGGAATTGGAGCTCAAATTCTGAGAGACATAGGCGTTAAAAAGATGAGATTGATGACAAACAATCCTAAAAAGTTGATAGGACTTGAAGGTTACGGACTTGAAATCGTCGAGAGAGTCCCAATAGAGGTCGGAGTCTGCGAATACAATATTAACTACCTAAAAACAAAAAAGGAAAAACTGGGACATTTGCTAAACTTAGTAGAAAAAGGAGGGAAAGATGGAGGAGATGAAACCAGAAATCAATGAAGACATAAAAAGGGAAGTTGAGAACATTACATCTGCAATTTCAAATCTTGTTAACAATCTGGTTAAAAATTACGAGGAGAAAATTTCTGAGCTTGAGGCAAGATGTGAGGAGCTGGAACAGGAAAATATTGAACTCAAGTACAAACTGAGACAGCTCAGCAACGACCTTAAGAATCTAAGTGAAAAGATTGCTTCTGAATTTTTAAGAAAAGCTGAATCTGCTATTCAGGAGGCGGAAAAATACAACCAGCAATCGGAATAACCCTCGGAGATCCTGCCGGCATAGGGAGCGAAATCCTTCTGAAATCCATCTCTTTCCTTCGCTCCCTCAATATCCCATTTTTTATCTACGGTTCTAAAAACGTCCTGAACTTTTACTCGAATTTATTGGGAACTCCTGATAATATTGAAGAGATAAGTTCTCCCGATAGATCAAAATCTGGCATATACCTGATAAATGTCTTAAATCAAGTTTCTTTTGAAGTAGGTAAAATTTCTAAGGAAGCTGGAAGGGCTCAAATTGCCTTTTTAGAAAGAGCCGTAGAAGATGCAAAAAAAGGTTTAATAGATGCCATAGTAACCCTTCCAATAAACAAAGAGTCTGCAAGGCTTGGAGGATTCTCTTTCCCGGGACATACAGAGTATCTTGCTCATGCTTTTAAGGTTTCCGAATTTGCAATGATGCTGGCAAACGAAAAGTTAAAAGTGGTTCTCCTCACAACCCACGTAGCTTTAAAAGATGTTCCCAAGCTAATCTCAAAGGAAAAAATCCTCTCAAAACTAAGGCTAATCCATAAATCTCTACGCTCACCAAAAATAGCCGTTGCAGCGCTAAACCCTCACGCTGGAGAGAATGGACTGTTTGGAGATGAAGAGATAAAAATAATCAATCCGGCGGTTGAAGAGGCAAAAAGAGAAGGAATAAAAGTAGAGGGAGCAATCTCTTCAGATACTGTCTTTGTGAGAGCTGTGAAGGGAGAGTTTGACGTTGTCCTCTGTATGTACCACGACCAGGGACTAATTCCAATTAAACTCTTAGGATTTGGAAACTCTGTAAACGTAACACTTGGACTCCCAGTAGTAAGAACTTCTGTTGACCATGGAACAGCTTACGACATAGCCGGAAAGGGTCTGGCAAATCCTGAAAGCTTTAAAACAGCCATTAGAGTGGCACTGGAGCTTTTAAACAGCAAAACTTAGTACTATTCCTCTCCTTTCATCCACTTAATCCAATCTTCTAATTGTTTTTCAAAGCCTATGCCTTCGCTTTCATAGTACTTCCTTTTTATAGAGAGATATTCCTGTTTAACCCAGTGGCGAGGATAGTCGTGGGGATACTTGTAACCTACTCCCCGACCTGTCTCTTTAGCTCCTTTATAGTGGCTATCTCTTAGATGCATTGGAACAGGAAGATCAACTCCCGATTCAACATCACTCATTGCTTTTTTTATTGCCCTGTAAACAGCATTTGATTTGGGACTCATGGAGAGGTAAATAGTCGCCTGGGCAAGGGTTAAAGCTGCTTCCGGCATACCAATTTTTTGAACCACATCCATTGTAGCATGAGCTATAAGGAGTGCCTCTGGATTGGCATTTCCTATATCTTCCGAAGCAAGAATTACAAGCCTTCTGGCGATAAAGGCTGGATCCTCACCGCCAACGAGCATCTTTGCAAGGTAGTAAAGGGCTGCATCCGGATCACTTCCACGAATTGATTTTATGAACGCAGAAATAACATCGTAATGATCATCACCCTTTCCGTAGTGGATGGCTGCCTTCCCTGTTACCTCCTCCGCAAGTTGAATATCAGGCTCTTTGCCTCCAGAAAGTGTGTGGAGCTCCTCAATGTAAGTCAAAAACTTCCTTCCATCCCCAGCTGAAACTCTGATGAGATGGTTTAAAACATCCTCAGGTAACTTAAATCCTGGAAGCCCCCTCGGGTCAGTCGTTGCCATTTCATAGAGTTTTCTTAAATCATTATCAGAAAGGGGCTCAAACTCATAAAGCTTTACCCTTGAACGGAGAGCAGGAACAATGGAAAAAAAGGGATTTTCAGTAGAAGCACCTATCAAAACAACATTTCCTGCCTCAAGGTCTGGAAGAAGAGCATCCTGTTGAGCTTTGTTAAACCTATGTATTTCATCAATAAAAAGGATTGTTCTTTTACCAAGGTTGAAGTTTTTCCTCCCTATCTCAAGAGCCTTTCTGATATCCTGAATGGTGAAGTAACAGCATTCAGTTCTATAAACTCAGACTTTGTTAACTTGGATATCAACCTCGCAAGTGTTGTTTTCCCTGTTCCCGGAGGACCCCAGAAAATGGAAGAGAATAGCTTATCCCTCTCTATTAGCCTTCTTAAAGGTTTCCCTTTCCCTGTTATATGTTCCTGACCTATAAACTGGTCGATGGTCTCAGGAATAAGCCTGTATGGTAAAGGTCTCTTCCTGTTAGAAAAGAGAGTCTCCATGATTCACACTTTTAAATGGAAGGTTCCAAATAATTTAACCACTGTCTTCTTTATACCCTCCGAGTCTATCCCAACGATATGTCTCAACAGATTCTGGTCTCCATGCTCTACAAACTGGTCTGGAAGACCAAGGTTAACAACTCTACCCTGGTACCAGGAAGAGAGAAACTCATCAACAGCAGAACCAAAGCCACCCTTTATAGCGTTCTCCTCAACTGTCAGAATCAAGTCGTGTTCCTTAGCCAACTCAGTAAGGAGCTCTTCATCAAGAGGTTTTATAAATCTTGCATTAACAACAGTTACTGAAATCCCCTCCCTTTCCAGATCTTCCGCTGCTTTAATAGCCTGATAAACAGTCCAGCCCGTTGCAAGAATGGCTAAATTCTTCCCTCTCTTTAAAATCTCCCAGGTACCGATTGGAATTTCACGGAGTGGCTCTCTTACAGGGACTCCGTAACCCCTACCTCTTGGATAACGAACAGCAAAGGGCTTATCCGATTTAATTGCCGTGTAGAGTAAATGCCTGAGTTCCTCCTCGTCCTTTGGAGCTGCAACAACCATGTTTGGAACAATCCTCAGATAAGAAAGATCAAAAGCTCCATGGTGAGTCGCTCCATCCTCGCCAACAAGCCCTGCCCTGTCGATAGCAAAAACTACAGGGAGCTCTTGAAGAGCTACATCATGAACTATCTGATCAAAAGCTCTCTGTAAGAATGTCGAGTATATTGCA
>OFCA01000106.1_pt1 | contig 11352 bp, 12 predicted proteins | sample 1520721 | NCBI WGS metagenome assembly OFCA01 (sample SAMEA3696450, study PRJEB22514) | metagenome | biome: water; feature: marine; material: hydrothermal vent | place: Pacific Ocean | collected 2014-08-16 | depth 1514 m
GACGTAAGGCGGCCACGGAACTCGCGTGCGAGCAACACCACTTTTTCGGCAGTGTTTAGTTTTTTGTCGATGACGTTAGCGTACTCACGATCGATCAAGTGCAACACAATCATTTCTAGCTCCTGCATAGCTTTTGGGTGTTCATCCTTGCGGGCACGGCGACCAAAGAGTTCGAGTTGTCCGACACGAATGAACGACGGCGCAACACGCGTCGAGATGGCAACAGCCTCTGATACAAGTACATCAGGATCCAGCGAGCGCGTACCTTCAGAATACCATGGGCGGTTGACTTTCTCCGTTTTCGATACATACAAACTTAGCGATCTTGACGTTGGAACACCAAGCGCATGCATGTACTCTTGGGCTAGGAATTCGCGAACGCTTGAGCGCAGGACAGCGCGACCATCTGCACCGCGGCAATATGGGGTTCGACCGCCACCTTTTAGCTGCATTTCCCAGCGTCGTCCGTTGATGACAGCCTCAAGGATAGAAACTGCGCGACCATCGCCATATCCGTTGCCAGTTTGGAATGGGCATTGCTGATAGTATTCGGTGCCAAAGATAGAAAGCGCATATCCAGTCGCCCATCCAGCTGTACGCATCGGCTTTGGAACATGTGAAGTGTCACCAGAAAACAGTCGAACAAAATCGTTTGATTGAGCCAGTTTGTCTGAAAAACCAAGCTCTCGAAAAAAGTTTTTACTATGTGTGACGTACTCGGGATCTTTTATTGGCGTGGGATTGACGGGGACATAGTGACCAGTGAAGACTTGTCGCGGGTCGTGATCGACGCCATTTTCTTTCGCGTCAGGATCGCAGTTGAGAGTATCAATGAATGAATAGTCAACCAACTTTGCGAGATCGTCGAGTGTTTCGATTGTTGGAAAGACTTCCTGGGGTAGTTTATTTGTCATACACTTATTTTATATGTAGATTTACTATGACCATCACCTCAAATTACAGATATAAAAAAACCCTTACGTGGCAAGGGTTTAAGACGGTTTTGAGGTTAATGTATGGTGCCCGGGGCCGGAATCGAACCGGCACGCCGGTGAAGGCGCAGGATTTTAAGTCCTGTGTGTCTACCAATTTCACCACCCGGGCATGAATTGTGTAATTATTATAGACACATAAAAAGAGGCAATTATATACTAAGCATCGGTAAAATTCGAGATTTTGTATGCGTTGGATTCTATGGGGATTGTCAAACTAATTATTCTTGTATTGGTTATTTGGTTCGGTTTTGTTTTGTTTAAAAAATTTAGAAAACCAGCCAGTCGTGCCGATCAACAGCCTTCCACTAATAAGATGGTCGCTTGTAGTGTTTGTAAAACACACGTTCCTGAAAATGAAGCGATTATTCACAATGGCAAGTTTTATTGCTCAAAAGAGCACATGGAGTAGGGCATGAAATTTTTATTAGATTTTTTTCCGATTGCTTTATTCTTCATCGTTTATAAAACCATGGGCTTGTACGCGGCTATTTACGCCATGATTGGTGCTACCGCTTTACAAATGTTGATTACTCGTCTGCAAACGGGTAAGTTTGAAAAAACACACATTATCACTTTTGGGTTACTGGTGGTATTTGGTGGCATCACCTTAGCAATTAAAGATCCTGCTTTTATTATGTGGAAGGTTAGTGTGTTGTATGTTGTGTTCGCATTGGCACTCATACTCAGTATGTGGATTGGTGAAAAAACACTCTTGCAGCGCATGCTTGGTAAAGAAATGACATTGCCTGCAAAAGTGTGGCATCAGCTTACTTGGTTTTGGGGCGTTGGTTTTAGTGGTATTGCATTGGTTAATGCCTATTATGTCGATATTGCATTAAGCACTCGAAGCATACTATTTAGTACATCAACATTAGACCCTAAAGTCGAGCTAACTGAACTAGACTGCACATCAACTGCAGTAGAGCAGCTTTGCCTTGCAGCACAGCAAAGTGAAGAAGCCTGGGTTAATTTCAAATTATTTGGCACCATGGGCCTCACTTTTGTACTCATTATTATCACGGTAATTTTTATCTCGAAATATATTAAGGAAGAAAAATGAAGCACACACCTTTATATCAAGCACACGTTGATGCTGGTGGAAAAATGGTCGATTTTGGCGGCTGGGAAATGCCACTGAATTATGGCTCACAAATCCAAGAGCATCATCAAGTGCGTACTGATGTCGGTATGTTTGATGTCTCACACATGACCACGGTTGATTTTAAAGGTGTCGAAGCCAAAAAATTCTTACAAACTTTGATTGCGAATGATGTTGATAAATTAAAGACAGAAGGTAAAGCGCTATACAGCTGTATGCTTAATGAAGCTGGCGGTGTGGTGGATGATTTGATTGTTTATTATCAAGATGATGAAAATTATCGTATGGTGATTAATGCTGGTACAACCGAAAAAGATATTGCTTGGATTAATGCGCAAGCCGAGGGTTTCGATGTATCTGTTGAGCCTAAGTTAGACTTAGCCATGATCGCTGTACAAGGTCCTAATGCTCGTGAAAAAGTTTATGAGGCGATCCCCGGTGTTGAAGATGTTTGTGGTGAATTAAAGCCGTTTAACTCAGCAAGCCTTGGTGGGTTGTTTATCGCTCGTACCGGTTATACCGGTGAAGATGGTTTCGAGATTATGCTACCTGAAAAATCGGCTGAATTTACTTGGAAGATGCTCATGGAAGTTGGGGTTAAGCCTTGTGGTTTGGGTGCACGTGATACATTGAGACTAGAAGCAGGTATGAGTTTATACGGCTCTGAGATGAATGACGAGGTTTCACCGCTTGAAGCGGCACTGACTTGGACAGTTGATCTAACTGATGAAGACAGACGTTTTGTTGGTCGTGATGCATTAGAGGCGTTAAAAGACAAAGGCGTCAACAATACTATTGTAGGTTTGGTATTAGAAGGCAAAGGCGTGATTCGTGACCACCAAAAAGTAGTGACTAATAACGGTGAAGGCGAAGTAACGTCAGGCACATTCTCACCAACCATGGGTAAAGCCATTGCATTGGCCAGCGTGCCAAAAGGCTCGGAAGGATTATGTGAAATCGAGATGCGAAATAAGATGGTTTCGGCTAAAATAGTCAAACCACCATTTGTAAGAAATGGCAAAGTATTAGTATAGGAGAATGGCATGAGCGAAGTAAGAGACGATAGACAATACACCGAGACCCACGAGTGGATTTTAGACAATGGCGATGGCACCTATACCATGGGTATTTCTGACCATGCTCAAGCCTTATTAGGCGACATGGTTTATGTTGAACTACCAGGTGAAGGCGACGAAGCCTCTGCCGAAGACGAGTTTTGTGTGGTTGAATCTGTAAAGGCGGCAAGTGGTGTTTACGCACCTGCCGATCTTGAAGTAGTTGAAGCCAACGAAGTTCTAGATGACGAGCCAGAGTTGGTTAATTCAAGTTGTTATGATGACGGTTGGTTGGTTAAATTTAAATCTGATGGCATTGATGGCCTGATGGATGCAGCGACTTACGCTGAAACACTAAACTAGCTTATTACCATTGATTAACTCATTAGTTGCCTACAAAGGCAAAGCGGCACGTATTGCTGGGCAAAATACCCACAAATTCGAACTAGAATTTGCAGACGGATCAACCCGTAAGGTGCGAGAAAAAGATTTCCGTTTTATTCATTCTGAATTTACAAAAGTTAACGATAGCTGCGCACAAGCAGACATCGCCATACTGGATGATTTTCAAGAAGAAACCCTAACTCTGCAAGAAATCACCGAATGGTTGTTTGATGAGTACACCGCACAAAGCGCTTGGTGCACTTGTGTACTGGTCGAAGATGGGTTGTATTTTTACTGGCAAAAAGATAAAATTTATGTGCGTCCTACTGAGCAAGTTGCTAGTATTCAAGCCAAGCGTGATGCTGAGGCGTTAGAAGCGCAAACATTAGCACATTGTGTTGATAACATTGCCAATAATGTTTTTGATAAGCAAGATTTGGCCTACATTCAAGACATTGAAAAAGTCGCACTCAATCAGTCTAAACACGCCAAAATACTCACGCATATCGGTGTAGAAAATACACCCGAAGCAGCTTATAAGTTACTATTAAGACTCAAATATTTTGAGCAAACGTTTAATCCTTATCCTGCACGTCATGGTATTCCTAATGATGTGGATATCGATACCGAAATGGCCGAAGTTGAGCGCATTGATCTAACTCATTTAAACAGTTATGCGATTGACAACGCTGATTCGAATGATGCTGACGACGCCTTTAGTGTTGATGGCGATAAAATCTGGATTCATATTGCCGATGTATCATCTATCGTTGCGCCGGGTTCTGAGCTAGATTTATACGCTCAAGAAAGAGCTTCTAATCTATATTTACCAGACCAAATTTTGCACATGTTGCCAACTTCGATTACTCAATTGTGTGCATTGGGTCTGAGTGAAACTTCACCGGCTTTATCAATCGGGTTTGTACTGTCGGGCAAAGAGATGCAAGGCATCGAAGTAGTGCACAGCACCATTAAGGTAACCAATATTAGTTACGATGACGCTGATAAAATTTTAGAATCCAATGAAGATTTAGCAAAAATACAAACTTTGGTAGAGTTGCACAGACAATACCGAGCCAGCAATGGCTCTATGAGTTTGAATTTACCTAGAGTGGATGTAAGATTTAAAGAAGGACAAATAGAAATTTCAGATCAGGCCAGCAGTCCTTCACGAGAATTAGTCGCTGAAATGATGATTATGGCAGGCAGAGTCATTGCGCTGTTTGCACAAGACAATGATATTGTCATGCCATATGCGATTCAAGATGAAGGCGAGTTCCCGCAAGAAACACTCGACAATAAAGACAACCTTACGATGTCCGAATCATTTGCTGCCACTAAGTGCTTTAAGCGTTCAGCCACCTCTACCAAACCATTACTACATTATGGCTTAGGGCTTGATGCTTATCTTCGAGTCACCAGTCCGCTTAGACGATATTTTGATTTATTGGCACACCAGCAATTATCGAGCTTTATTTTAGGTAAACCAACCCTTGAAAAAGAACGTGTTAAAGAGATTATTGGTATCACCAATGCAGCAATGCCTGATATTGGTAAAACCACGCGTGCCAGTAATGATCACTATAAGTGCTTGTATTTAATTCAGAATCCTAACTGGCAAGGTGAAGGTGTTGTGGTTGATACGCGTGGTGACAAAGCCTTGTTTATGATTCCTGAAGTCGGCATGATGACGCAAATTAAGTTTAAAACTTTGCCTGAGCGAGATGAAAAAGTATTGCTTAAAGTAAGCAGTGTTGATTTGGTTGAACGACTAGTGAATTTCAAGCCAGCTTAATTCACCATCAAGCTTAATGGCATTGCCGGCATCGTTTGCCCAGTCTCCTAAAACATAACGAGTAAACTTTTTTTCCACATGCGTATTTCGACGATGCGTATGTCCATGAATCAGATTTGTGTCTGGGTATTTTTCCATTAACGTCATGACAGCGCCTGGATTAACATCCATAATTTCACGAGACTTGACTTGTTGAGTTTCAACACTCTTTTTGCGTATTTTTCCGGCCAGCTTTAAACGTAGTTTCTTCGGTAAACGTAAGAAAATCAACCGAGTAATCGGGTGTTGTAAGATACTTTTTAGTTGCTGATAACCCTTGTCATCTGTACATAGCTCATCACCATGGGTGAGTACATATGATTGAGTATTGGTTTCGAGTAAATAAGGCGTATTAATTAGAGTGCAACCCGTTTGTTTGGAAAACGCATCACCCAACAAAAAATCACGATTACCGGTCATTACAAAAATTTGAGTTGTTGCGCTAAGCGCCTTTAACTCAGAAATAATCATTGGATAATCATTAAGTGATAAATCATCACCCAGCCAAGTATTAAACAAATCTCCTAAGATAAAAATTTGATCAACCTTCGATGCTTGCTCTTGGCAAAATTTAACAAATAGATTGGTTTTATCCACCTCGCCGGAAACGAGGTGGAGGTCCGCAATAATTAGCGAACTAGGCATGATTACTGAACGTATGCTTTGGTAACAATAACCGCATCATTTGGTACATCTGCGTGACCACCTTGGGTGCCTGTTGCCACTAGGCCAATTTTATCTACTACGTCTTGTCCTTCAGCCACTTCACCAAACACACAATAGCCCCAACCATCTTGAGCTGGATAATCTAAGAAAGAGTTATCTGATGTGTTAATGAAAAACTGAGAGCTGGCTGAATGTGGTGCATTAGTTCTGGCCATTGCTAAGGTGTATTTTGCATTTTTTAAGCCATTGTTTGCTTCATTTTCGATTTCTGCTTTTGTTGATTTCTGACTCATGTCCTCAATAAAACCACCGCCTTGGATCATAAAGTTTTTAATCACACGGTGAAAAATTGTGCCATCGTAAAAGCCATCATTAACGTAATCGATAAAGTTTTGAGCACTGATTGGCGCTTTATCAGCATCAACGTTAATGTGAATGTTGCCCATATTAGTTTCGAAAATAATCATTGTATCAATCCATTCAAATAAAAACACAAATTATACTCAAACCCCCTTTCATAAACACAGTCGTTCGCGTATAATTGCCTTCTTTTTGGTAAACCTATTTAGGATTTATTATGTACGCAGTATTTAAAACAGGTGGTCAACAGTTTAGAGTAGCCGAAGGCACAACGCTTAAGGTTGAAAAATTAGAAGTTGAGCCCGGCAAAAAAGTCACTTTCAAAGAAGTGCTAATGGTTGCTGATGGCGACAATGTTCAAATTGGCTCTCCAATGGTTGCTAAAGCAACGGTTGAGGCAAAAGTAATTTCACAAGGCAAAGGTAAGAAAGTTACTATCTTGAAGTTCCGTCGTCGTAAGCACTCTATGAAGACTCAAGGTCATAGACAGCTTTACACTGAAATCGAAATTACAAAAATTAAGGCATAGGAGAATAACCCATGGCACACAAAAAAGCAGGCGGTAGTACTAATAACGGTAGAGACTCCCAATCGAAACGTCTAGGCGTTAAGAGATTTGGTGGTCAAGTGGTATTAGCAGGTAACATTTTAGTGCGTCAAAGAGGTACTAAAGTTCATCCAGGCACTAACGTACGTAAAGGTAAGGACGACACATTGTTTGCAACCGCAGACGGTAAGGTCGTTTTTGCTAAGAAAGGTAAATTTATGCGTCAAACAGTTTCAATCGAAGCCGTATAGTTCGCACCTAAGAATTATCTAAAAAAGCGCCTTCCGGGCGCTTTTTTTATGACTAAAATAAACTCATATTAATTAAATAAGTACTTACACCCCTCAAGGAGGCATTAAACAGAATGAAATACGCAATCGTTTTTCCAGGCCAGGGCTCTCAATCACTCGGTATGCTGTCAGATCTTGCTGATAACTTTCCCATTGTAAAAGAGACATTTACAGAGGCGAGTGATGCTTTAGGATTTGATCTATGGGCGCTGACTCAAACAGATCAAGATGCGCTTAACCAAACACAAAACACTCAGCCAGCAATGTTGGCAGCCGGTTATGCAACCTACAAGGTTCTTACTATTGAAACAGATTTGTCACCAGTTTGTATGGCTGGGCATTCTTTAGGCGAATACACGGCTTTAGTGGCCTCAGGTGCGCTTAATTTTAGCGACGGCATTAAGTTAGTACAAACACGTGCAGAGTTGATGCAATCAGCCGTACCTGCTGGTGTGGGTGCGATGGCAGCTATTTTAGGTCTGGAAGACGAAGTCGTGGTTAAAGTGTGTAGTGACTATGCTGGCGAAGGCATCGTCCAAGCGGTTAATTTTAATTCAAATGGCCAAGTAGTCATTGCTGGTAATAAAGAAGCAGTTGATGCAACATGCGAAGCCATGAAAGCCGCAGGTGCTAAACGTGCTGTGATATTGCCAGTCAGTGTGCCTTCACATTGTTCACTCATGGATGATGCAGCAACGGTGTTTGCTAATGCGGTAGAAGCGGTCAGATTTAGCATGGGCGATGTTGATGTATTGCATAACGTTGATGCAGCCAAAGCAACAGACACTAGCGACATCAAAGCAAAATTAGTTGCGCAATTACACAAACCAGTACTCTGGACAGGCACGGTTAAAGCTATGCATGGTATGGGTGTAGAAAAATTAGTTGAATCAGGTCCAGGCAAGGTATTGGCTGGTTTAACAAGAAGAATTGAAAAATCATTATCTGCAAATGCTGTGCTAGACTCAGCCAGTGTTTCAGCCACTTTAGAGGAGATTACGTCATGAGTAACTTAGAAGGAAAAATCGTATTAGTTACCGGTGCAAGTCGCGGTATTGGCCAAGCCATCGCCTTGTCTTTAGGTGGCGCAGGTGCAACAGTAATCGGTACAGCAACTAGCGGCAAGGGTGCTGATGCAATCAGCGCTACGTTAAAAGATAATGGCATATCTGGACAAGGTATGGCACTTAATGTTACAGATAATGACCAAATTGCCGAGGTGATGAAAAATATCACTGAGTCTTATGGTGCTGTAGATATCTTAATTAACAACGCTGGAATCACCCGTGACAACCTGCTAATGCGCATGAAAGAAGACGAATGGGACGATATTATGAATACCAATCTTGCTTCGGTTTACAAAATGTCTAAAGCGGTATTACGTGGCATGATGAAAAAACGCGCAGGTCGTATTATCTCCATTGCTTCAGTTGTAGGTGCCATGGGTAATGCGGGGCAAACTAATTATGCTGCTGCTAAAGCTGGCATTATGGGCTTTACTAAATCACTCGCTCGTGAAGTCGGCACCCGTAATATTACCGTTAATTGTGTTGCTCCTGGTTTTATCAAAACTGACATGACGGATGCACTGCCTGAGGAGCAAAAAGAAGCGTTGGCTAAGCAAATCCCAATGGGTCGTTTAGGTTCAGTTGAGGAGATTGCTGGCTCGGTGTTGTTTTTGGCCAGTGATGCGGGGGCGTATATAACAGCCCAAACACTCCACGTTAATGGCGGCATGTACACCGTTTAGCTTCATCTTTTTGCGTATCACGTTTTAAAGGGTTTTTTAGGTTTTATATGGGTAAAAATACAGTCATTTGTATTATTTGCTAAATTACTAAAAACTAAAGCCAACGCCTAGTGAAGAGCTAGAAGTATTGCCAGAAGCCGAACCTTGTAGTTTGTACATCATATTATTTTCGTCGTCGTGATGTGATAACCCATAAGCGATTGCCGACTCTCCTTCATAATTTCCAATAGCAACACTAAAATGAGACATTCCATTTTGAGCAGTTGTTAATCCGGTCATTGCTGATACTTGGGCTAAGCCATTAATCATTTTCTCAATATTATCAGTATTAATATTAATTAAACCTGCGTTAGTTTGTATATTGTTTGTGTTGACCCCTACTGAATTATCGACATAAATTTTTGTAGTGGCGTGGCTGTCACTAGTGGGCGTTTGCACACTGAGTGTGCCGAGTACGGTGGTGTTGTGTGAAACGCTGGTGCCGATTTGTAATTCATTAATACTAGATGCAATTTCGTCTTTACCGCTGGCACTGGTAGAAGCATCTTCAATGGTAAATGAGTTGGTGCCAATGTGAACAACATTACCAACTTTGCGTACCATACTATTGCCGGACGAATCTTTGAGTGTATTAACAGTTAAGTTGCCATTGATAGTGACTTCTTGTGTGGAAAAATCACCGTGGATCAGTGGCGACGAGGTATCTCCATTGGAAATATACAGCTTATTAGATCCGGTTTCATTGTAGCCAGCCTTATGGCCGATCATCACGTTACCTGAGCCAGTGGCATTGGTATAACCTGCACGATAACCAATGGCAGTATTGCTATCGCCATTCGCACTATTAAGAGTGCCATTGCCATTTGATACATTGTACGATCCTGTGGTATTGGCGAGTTGTGCATCATCACCAATGGCGGTGTTAAACCCACCACTAGTGTTGGCTTTCATGCTTTGGTTACCCAATGCTGTGTTGTTTGATCCAGTCGTATTGTATCGCAGTGCGTAGTTTCCACTAGCAGTATTGTCTGATCCTGATGTGTTGTCACGCATGGCGTAATTACCCATTGATGTATTGTCGTTGCCTGAGGAGTTTGAGCGCATAGAATAATTACCGACTGCAGTATTTTTATCACCCGTGTCGTTATCACTTAAACTGTAATTACCAATAGAAGTATTGCTGGTGCCGGTGGTATTATCTTGCAGGGCATAATTACCAATCGCGGTATTTTTGTCGCCAGTGGTATTGTATTTGAGTGCCTCGAAACCAATAGCTGTGTTGTCATCACCGGTGGTGTTATAACGAAGTGAATAGCTACCCAACGCGGTATTTTGTTTACCAGAGGTATTGTTGCGCAAACCAAAATAACCCACCGATGTATTGTTAAGGCCGCTGGTGTTGCTCTTCATGGCTGAGTCACCAATGGCAACATTTTTTGTACCCGTGGTATTGTTTAAAAGTGCGTTGGTTCCAGTTGAAGTGTTGTCTGCAAATAGCGTCGTCGAAAAAGCAAGCAGTAGTAAAAATATTGATTTCATAATTGCCTATAAATTGATCAAATAGACAAGTATAGTTTTATTGATTATTTCTTTCTACGTTTTTTAAAGAATTCTTGTAACAATTGTTTGCAGTCATTTGCCAGTACGCCGCCTTCAATAGCAATTGTATGATTAAAACATTGACTAGTTGAAAGATCAGTGCAAGAGCCACAAACACCCGTTTTCTGATCATAAGCACCAAATACAATGCGTGATACACGCGCATGAATCATCGCGCCTAAGCACATCGTACAAGGTTCTAGTGTTACGTAAAGTGTTGTGTCTGGAAAGCGGTAATTGTTTAGCTGTTTGCCTGCTGCACGTAGTAGTTGAATTTCTGCATGTGCAGTCGGATCATTGCTATAAATCGGTTGATTGTGTGCACTAGCAATCAATTGGTCATCTTGTACCAACACTGCACCAACTGGCACTTCACTCATTGCCTGAGCAAGCCTTGCCTGCTCCAAAGCAAGCTTCATCCATTTTTCATGAGTTTTACTCATATACCAGAATTATAATGCCAGTATTTTTGAGGTTTTGCTAGGCAAATATGACAAAATACGATTGAGCATAGCTACAACTATGTGATTGAGTGTTTTGTCATATTTAACACCGAAAAATACAAAAAGACACTGCATTATTCCCATTCAATGGTGGCCGGTGGTTTCCCTGATATATCATATACCACACGCGATACTCGCGTGATTTCATTCATAATACGGTTAGAGACAAAATCAAGAAAATCGTACGGTAGGCGCGCCCAGCGAGCGGTCATAAAGTCAATAGTTTCAACAGCGCGCAGTGACACTACATAATCATACCGACGCTCATCA
>OFCA01000110.1_pt1 | contig 11145 bp, 6 predicted proteins | sample 1520721 | NCBI WGS metagenome assembly OFCA01 (sample SAMEA3696450, study PRJEB22514) | metagenome | biome: water; feature: marine; material: hydrothermal vent | place: Pacific Ocean | collected 2014-08-16 | depth 1514 m
AATATCAAAATTTAGCTTTTGCTGATATTGAAATCCCTCTCAACAGTAAAGCAAAGATGCTTAGCCCTAAAATTGAAGGACGCTTATTAGATGCGCTAAACATTAAAAAAAACGAGACTGTTTTAGAAGTGGGTACCGGTAGTGGTTATCTCACAGCGGTGATTTCAAAATTATGTAAATCAATTACTAGTATTGAAATCGACGAAGCGCTTAGCAATGCAGCTCAAGAAAAACTGGCCACCCTTAATATTAGCAATGCTCAACTCGAAGTTGGTGACGCTTCAAAAGGATTGCAACGATCGAATAACTTCTATGATGTTGTAGTTATCGGTGCATCAGTGCCAAAGATTACCGGCCGCTTCTTTCATTTGTTAAATGTTGGCGGACGTATCTTTGTAGTAGAGGGTCAAGGCAATGCCATGCATGCAAAACTCATTACCCGTATTAGTGAGCACAAATGGGAAACTCAGTCTTTATTTGAGACTCATTTAGACACCATGCAAGGCTTAGAAAGCACTAAAACTTTCGAATTTTAAAAAAAATATATGGAACATTTCTATAATTTTATTTTAAGAAAATCTAGCAGTAGTGCGGTTCTATTACTACTAGTTGCTGGTTTTTTTATTGCCCAGATTCCTGATTTTCAACTAGACGCCTCTTCAGATTCATTAGTACTAGAAGGGGATGACAATCTTCGTTATTACCAAAGCATTAAGAAAGATTATGGCTCTGACGACTTTTTAGTTATTAGCTATCAAGTCGAGGGCAATCTTTTAGATCCTGCACAACTCAAACATTTAGCTAATTTTAGAAAAGATCTGCAAGCTATCGATGAAATCAAATCAGTTACTACGATTTTAGATGTGCCATTATTTCGCTCACCGCCACTCTCGTTAGTAGATTTAGGTGGTGATGGTGTTAGCATAGACAATGGTAATGCTGATCTTGTGCTTGCCAACAAAGAATTTAAAACCTCACCTTTATATGGTGATAACTTAGTCAGTAAAGACGGAAAAACTACCGCTATTTTAGTATCACTCAAGGGTAACGAGCGCTTTGAAGAAAGACGTCGAACCCGTGACTCAATGCGTCTTAAAAGAGCGACTAATGAGCTTTCTAAGGAAGCGCTAGATAAGCTAAAAATCATTGAAAAACAAGTACTTAAAGACGTTACTGCACAAGGTGACTTACAAGCCAAAACCATTGCTACCATTCGTGCCACGATTGACCAATATCGAGATAAAGCCAGTTTATTCTTAGGCGGTCTACCGATGATCACCACCGATATTGTTGGCTATATCAGTAGTGACTTGATTGTCTTTAGTTTAGCAGTTATTGGTTTAATGACACTGATTCTAGTACTCATTTTTAAAGGTATTCGCTGGGTACTAATGCCAATTGGCATTAGTATTACCGGTGCACTGATGATGACTGGTATTTTAGCCTTCTTGGGCTGGAAAGTAACCGTGATATCGAGTAACTTCTTCTCATTACTGCTAGTTATGACACTCTCAGTCACGATTCATTTGGTAGTACGCTACCGAGAGTTAGCGCAAAACGACCCGGAACTTGAATACCAACAACTGATTAAAAATACGCTAGAGAAGATGTTAACGCCTTGCTTATACACTACACTTACCACCATTGCTGCATTTGGTTCGTTGCTGATTAGTGGTATTAGACCGGTGATTGATTTTGGCTGGATGATGTCCATCGGCGTTACCATTGCTTTAGTACTCTCGTTTTTAGCTTTTCCAATTATCATGGTCTTATTGCCGAAAGCCAAAGTGCCAAAATTCAAAACTCAGTTAGGTGTGACTCATGGTCTGGCTAAGTTTACCGAAAAATTTGGTAACCACTTACTGGTGGTGTTGGTGCTATTTGTTGCTATAGCAAGTGTTGGTATTAACAAACTCAGTGTAGAAAATCGATTTATTGATTACTTTAAAGAAAGTACTGAGATCAACCAAGGCCTAACTTTAATTGACAAAAAATTGGGTGGCACCATTCCGCTAGAAATTGTGTTTGATGACTTGGCTGAAGACTATTGGTATGACGAAGATCTACGCGCTGATGTTCATAAAATTCATACTTACTTAGATAATTTAGATGAAACTGGCAAAGTACTCTCAATTGATACTTTGATGCAGATACTAACCCAAGCAAATGACGGTCAAGCACTTAATGGTTTCTTCTTGAATATTGTTAGAGGTCAAATCCCAGACAGCGCCAGAGCACATGTATTAGACCCTTATATCAATGAAGACAATGGTCAGTTACGTATGGTGATCCGTATTCGCGAAACCAATAAAGATCTTAAACGCGGCGAACTCATTAATAAGATTGAACAACACATTTCAAAAGAGCTTGGCTTTAGAGAGGACAGTTTTCACACGACCGGCATGCTAGTACTATACAACAACATGTTGCAAAGCTTATTTGACTCGCAAATCAAAACCATTGCTGTGGTCTTTTCTGTGATTTTTATCATGTTCTTGTTTATATTTAAGTCGGTGAGTTTATCTATTTTGGCACTGATTCCTAACACTTTGCCATCGATATTTATTCTTGGCATTATGGGGCTGATGAATATCCCGCTAGATTTAATGACCATTACCATTTCTGCCATTGCTATTGGTATAGGTGTTGATAATGCCATTCACTATATTCACCGTTTTAAGGTTGAATTTCAAAAAGATCAAGATTATATGGCAACCATGTATCGTTCACATGGCTCAATAGGTTTGGCAATGTTTTATACTTCCATTACAGTGACGTTAGGCTTCTTAATTTTAGCTTTGTCTAACTTTATTCCAAGTATTTATTTCGGTGTATTCACCGCCATCGCAATGCTAAGTGCGTTATTAGCCAACCTGACTTTATTGCCAAAACTTATATTGATGGTCAAGCCAAAAATTTAGTTAAATCTTGTAGCGCTATTTAATCATGTCAACACTACACCACTTTGATGTTCTTATTATTGGTACTGGTAGTGCTGGGCTGATGAGTGCTTTACAATTATCCGACGACCTATCCATTGCGCTAATCGCTAAAGACAAAATCCTTGAGGGTAGCTCGTACTATGCACAAGGCGGCATATCGGCAGTACTAGATAACCAAGATAACTTTGAATCACACATTGCTGATACCTTGTCAACCGGTGTAGATTTGGGCAATGAAACCGCTGTGCGTTTTATGGTTGAACAAGCACCATCTGCCATCGAGTCTTTAGAGCAAGCTGGGGTTGTTTTTACTCAACAACAAGGTCAATATCACTTAACCACTGAAGGCGGCCATAGCAATCGACGTGTTGCCCATGTTGCAGATAAAACTGGGCAATCTATTCAAATTAATTTACTCGATAGCGCCAAATCGAAAAAAAATATCACCCTATTTGAAAATTTTATTGCCATTGATTTACTTACACAAAATCAGCATTGTTATGGCGCCTACATTCTAAATAAATCAAATAATGAGATTGAAAGCTTTATCGCCCACAAAACGATTATTGCTACCGGTGGCGCTTCAAAAGCTTATCTATACACCTCTAATCCAGATACTTCAACTGGCGATGGCATTGCCATGGCTTATCGAGGTGGTTGTCATATTACAAATATGGAATTTACCCAATTCCACCCCACTTGTCTTTACCATCCACATGCTAAATCATTTTTGATTTCTGAAGCATTGCGTGGCGAAGGGGCTAAACTCATTTTGCCAACAGGTGCAGCGTTCATGCATAAATATGATGAACGCGGTGAACTTGCACCACGTGATATTGTTGCCAGAGCCATTGATTCAGAAATGAAAACTCATGGTTTTGACTGTGTGTACTTAGATATTTCATTCAAAGATAAAGATTGGATTGAATCACACTTTCCAACCATTAATAAAAAATGTGCTACTTTTGGTATTGATATTTCGCAAGATCCAATCCCAGTCGTGCCAGCCGCTCATTACACCTGTGGTGGTATTCAAACAGATATCAACGCACACAGTAATATTAACAATCTATACGCCATTGGCGAGGTTGCCCATGTTGGCGTACACGGCGCTAACCGTATGGCCAGTAATTCATTATTAGAATGTATTGTGTTTGCCAAGGCCTGTGCCAACCATATTAATCAGCAAACTTTAACGTCGCAACATCTAGTCTTTGATGATTGGGATGCCTCCAGAGTTAGCCTGTCTAAAGAAAAAGTGATGGTCACTCATCTGTGGGACGAAGTCAGACGCATCATGTGGAACTTTGTTGGCATCGTGCGTAGCAACAAACGCCTACATTCTGCACAAATGCGTCTTGCGCAAATTCAAAATGAAGTGGATGAATACTATCGTCTTTATCTAATTTCAAGTGATTTGATCGAGCTGAGAAATCTAGTTACCACTGCTCAATTAATTGTTAAATCTGCCATTTTAAGAAAAGAAAGTCGTGGTCTGCATTATAACGAAGACTATCCTCAAACCTCTAACGTGGCAAAAGACACTATAATAGTGACATGATCTTACCTATTCTTCACTATCCTGACTCACGCTTACGCACCGTAGCCAAGGCCGTTGATGTGGTGGATGACACGGTAAAAACATTAGTTAAAAATATGTTTGAAACCATGTATGACGCACCAGGCATTGGTTTAGCCGCCACACAAATTGACCATCATCAACGCATCATTGTGATTGATACTTCGGAAGATAAAAGCCAGCCTTTGTGTTTAATCAACCCAGAAATTATCGAAAAAGACGGTGAAATCGACTGGGAAGAAGGTTGTCTTTCAGTGCCAGATTATTACCAATGTGTCAAACGTGCTAACCATGTCAAGGTGCGAGCACTGAATGAACAAGGCAAGGAATTCGAGATCGAAGCGGATGAGCTTTTAGGTGTTTGTATTCAACATGAAATTGATCATTTAAATGGCATTTTGTTTGTTGATCATTTGTCTAAGCTCAAACAAAAACGCCTGCTCGAAAAAACCAAAAAATCCATTAAAGTTCTTTAGTCATAACCAATGAAAATTGGCGATTATCAACTAACTTCACAAGTCTTACTTGCGCCGATGGCGGGCACTAGTGACAAACCTTTTAGAACGATTTGTCGCGCACAAGGAGCGGCACTCACCACCTCCGAAATGGTGGTTATTCAACACCATCTACTCAATACCAACAAATCTAAACACCGTCTTGACTTCACTGGCGAACCAGCACCTATTAGTATTCAAATTGCTGGCTCTGAAGCTGATGAATTAGCCTATTCAGCGCAGCAAGCGCTGACTTTTGGCGCTGATATTATTGATATTAATATGGGGTGCCCGGCCAAAAAAGTTTGCAATAAAGCCGCAGGTTCTGCACTCATGCAAGACGAAGCCTTGGTTAAAGATATTTTAACTGCTGTGGTCAATGCTGTCGATATTCCGGTTACTTTAAAAATGCGCACCGGTTGGAATGTCACCAATAAAAATGCCCCCACCATTGCCAAGATAGCACAAGATGCCGGTATACAAATGCTTAGCGTTCACGGTCGAACGCGTGAAGACAAATACAACGGCATGGCAGAATATGACACTATTAAAGAAGTTAAATCACAAGTTAGCATCCCTGTGATTGCCAATGGTGACATCACTTCAGCTGAAAAAGCTCAGCAAGTGCTCGATTACACGTCGGCTGATGGTGTTATGGTGGGTAGAGCAACTCAAGGCAACCCTTGGATTATTCATGAGATTGATCACTATCTAAAAACTGGCCAAAAAGCGGCTGATATCCCACTCAACATCAAAAAACAAACAATTTTGGACCATATTAGCCAAATTCATCAATTTTATGGCGAAAAATTAGGCACTCAGTTATCCAGAAAGCATATTTTTTGGTATGCTACTCACCTTAACAAAGAAAGTGGTCAATCCTTTTGGAAAAGAGTGAATAAAATCACCGACCATAAACTGCAATACCAACTACTTGAGGAATTTTTGAATTCGTGAATACTGATTTACCAGCTTGTATCAATGCAAAACTTGATCGCTACTTTGAGCAACTCAATGGTGAGAAAGTTTCTGGCGTATTTAAAATGGTGCTTCAAGAAACTGAATCTGCCACCATCAAGTTTGTTTTGGATAGGGTTGAACAAAACCAAAGTGAAGCTGCCAGAATCCTAGGTATGAATCGCGGCACTTTAAAGAAAAAAATCGAACTTTACAAACTGTAAAACTTTATAATTACCTTTTGTAATTATCACATCGCTCTCAAAGGAATAAAATGGCTATAAAACGCGCTCTAATCAGTGTTTCTGACAAAACTGGTGTCATTGAACTTGCTCAAGTTTTAGCGAGCAAAAACATCGAAATTCTCTCAACCGGTGGCACAGCTAAGCTTTTAGCTGACAACAACATTCCCGTGATTGAAGTATCTGACTACACTGGCTTTCCGGAGATGATGGCAGGTCGTGTTAAGACTTTAAACCCTAAAATTCATGGCGGTATTTTGGCACGTCGTGGACTTGATGAAGGTGTGATGGCTGAGAATGATATTAATCCTATTGATTTGGTTGTTGTTAATTTATACCCTTTTCAGGCAACCATTGCCAATCCTGACTGCACATTAGAAGACGCGATTGAAAATATCGATATCGGTGGCCCGGCAATGCTTAGATCAAGTGCAAAAAATCATGCCTCAGTTACGGTTGTGGTAGATGCCTCTGATTATCAAACAGTGATTGATGAGATCAACGCAAGTGGTAATACATCGCTTGAGACACGCACAAAACTAGCGCTTAAAACCTTTGAGCACACAGCGCAATATGATGGTGCTATTGCTAATTATCTTGGCAAAGGTGAAGACGGCTTTTCTAACACTATGAATTTACAGTTTAATAAAGTGCAGTCAATGCGTTATGGTGAAAACCCACATCAAAATGCCGCATTTTATGTAGAAAGTAACATTGCCGAATCTTGCGTAGCATCAAGCACACAATTCCAAGGCAAAGAAATGTCATACAACAACATGGCTGATGCAGATGCCGCACTAGAATGTGTACGTAGTTTTGATGAACCTTGTTGTGTGATTGTAAAGCACGCCAACCCTTGTGGTGTTGCCGTCAGAGATAATATTCATAACGCTTATCTCGATGCCTTTAAAACCGATCCAACCTCAGCATTTGGTGGCATTATCGCTTTTAACCGTAGCTTAGACAAAGATACTGCTCAAGATATTATTGATAAGCAATTCGTAGAAGTGATCATCGCACCGAGTGTTGATGATGATGCTAAAGAAGTATTATCAGCTAAGAAAAATGTTCGCGCATTAGAATGCGGCGATCTTAGCACTGCCCAACCATCACTAGACTTTAAACGAGTAACGGGCGGACTGTTAGTACAAGACAAAGATCTAGGTGTTATCACTGAGGACGACATCAAATGCGTCAGCGAAATCCAGCCTACGGCTGAACAAATTAAAGATTTATTATTCGCTTGGAAAGTGGCTAAAACGGTTAAATCAAATGCCATTGTTTATGTGAAAAATGAAATGACGATTGGTGTTGGTGCGGGGCAAATGTCTCGTGTTTACTCTGCCAAAATTGCTGGTATTAAAGCAGCAGACGAAGGTCTAGTTGTTGAAGGCTCAGTCATGGCATCAGATGCCTTCTTCCCATTCCGAGATGGTATTGACGCCGCTGCACAAGCTGGCATTAAAGCCATTATCCAGCCAGGTGGTTCAATGCGTGATAATGAAGTGATTGAAGCAGCTAACGAACATGGCATTGCGATGGTGTTTACGGGTATGCGTCACTTCAAACACTAAACTACAAAAATATTTATTGCCAATATTTTTGTTCTGAAGTAAGCCTAAAAACGGTCGTTTATTAAATCTTTTATTTGATAACAATTCCACCCTTGTAAATAACTTCCGACACTTTGTTGCCGCTTTCATCCCAGCTAATTTCTACACCTTCTGGGTAGCCGCCAATCCAATTAAGCTCTTTTTTCTTTTGTCCATTAGCATACCAAGAAGTGGATAAACCTTCCGGTTTCCCGCCCAAGTAATTATACTCGGCAGATTTTTGACCATTATCATGCCACCAGATAAGTGCACCCTCTTTTTTGCCATTTACATAATTCCCTTCACGGATTTTTTTTCCAGTTTTATTCCAGCCTATCTCCAAGCCTTCCTGTTTACCGTTAATATAATTTCCTTCACTTTTCTTTTGACCGTTGTCATGCCAAGAGGTGTGTAAACCTTCTTTTTTGCCATTGATATAGCTAAATTCAGAATTTATTTGTCCATTTTCATGCCATATTGTATCTCTATCAACCCTATCATTAACGTAATTAGTTTCATATTGTTTTTTTCCATTATGCCATATGGTTTTCAAACCTTCTTTTTTGCCATTAATATAATTTTCTTCACTAGTTTTTACACCATCTTCATCCCAAGAAATTCTCAAACCTTCCTGTTTGCCGTTAATATATTTTTTTTCACTTTGCTTTTGACCGTTATCATGCCAAGAAACATGTAAGCCATTTGCTTTACCGCTAATATAGCCAGCTTCATGGGTTTTTTTTCCATTTTTATTCCAATGAATTTTTAAGCCGTCCTCATCTCCATCTATGTAATTAATTTCATAATTTTTATGACCATCATCATGCCAGCAAACCTCTAGACCTTCTTTTTTGTCATTAATGTAATTAACCTCTGACCATTTTTGGCCATTATCATGCCAGTAAACCTCTAGGCCTTCTTTTTTATCGTTAATGTAATTAACTTCAGAAAGTTTCTGTTTATCACTTCTCCATACAATCTCTAGACCTTCCTTTTTATCGTTAATGTAATTAACCTCTAATGATTTTCGGCCATCACTATTCCAGCTAGTCTCCAAACCTTCTTTTTTATCATTAATATAATTAACTTCATAATTTTTTTGGCCATTACTATGCCAACGAATATGAAAGCCTTCTTGCTTACCATTTACATAATTAAACACTTCAGATTTTCTTCCGTCAAAACTCCAAAAAACATGCGTACCCTCTTTTTTATTATTAATGTAATTCACTTCTGAGCGCGTATCACCACTCTCCCACCACTGAGTATATAAACCCTCGCGTTTGCCATTAACATACTTTACAGATGATGATTTTCGACCATTGCTATGCCACTCAGCGTACCACCCAAACCTCTTGCCGTTAGCATAACTAACCTCTGACTTCTTCCTGCCATTTGGATAATATAACACCACTGGCCCGTCAATCTTGCCATATTTAAGTGGTATGCTATTCTCATCTTTGCTAGCATTCACTTTATTATTATTAAAATAACGCATCCAAAAATAAGAAAACACACTTAGCAAGACTAACAAACCCGCAATGTAGACGAATATGTTGGCATGATTAATCAAAATATAAAAAGACAAGCCTAAAGTAAGAATTAAAATTACGGGCCATTTAAGCAAATTAGCAAATGCTGACAATCTTGGTGCCAGCCTTTGGAGCGACTGATGAATATAAGAACTGTTATTATCAATAGCATCAGATATCGGCTTATTTATAGACAAAAACAGGTCTTTAGTTAGAGTTAATACTGCACCCAATTCTGTAAAAGTCTCTTCTTTTTGTTTCTTCTTCTTCTGCACATATTTTTTAACATCGTATGTTTCAACACCGTATGGATTTTCATCTACTAATGATAGATAATCATTGAGTGCCACCTGAATTTCAGCAACTTTGTACGTTAAATTGTTAACTTTTCTTGTTGCCTTGATTGCTTTTTGGTTAGACATCCATTTTGCAATTGAAGGTGTTAGCTCAAAATAAAGAAAGTTTTGAAAGCTAATAATGTATTTTTCAACATCGCCAGATGGCTCAATACTTAAAAAGATATTTTCAGATTGTTGTATATAGTCAAACAACTTATCAGATATCTTACTAAGCTCTTGTTCACTGGTGTTTTCTCGATCTTTGGAAGCGGATATAAAAAAACCTATAGCCGTAAAAATTAATGCGAAACCAGTTAAAACATCGAAGCCAATTTCTACACCTGGCACTTGATGTCTAAATAAAGACACAGCATCTGAAAATACATTTGATATTTCTAAAGATTTTTCTATTTCATTCATAATGAATTTCGTTCGTATTTATAAAAATTAAACACAGTTATTTTATTAAAGAACTTCATTATAGATCATCTCAAGACCTTTTCTTAAAGTCGTTTCATCTTTGGCGTAGTTAATGCGAATACATTGATGTTGGTGTGCCCAAGTATCATCCATACCGATAAAGAAATTATGCCCGGGAATAATGTAAACGCCTTTGGCTTTTAGTTGTTGATACAATTCTTCTGAGGTTATTTCAAGTTCTGGAAACCAAATCCACATAAAAAAAGCACCTTCGAGTTTGTGTAATTTGGCATTACTGTTGGCAAATATTTCATTGAATAACTTAACGGCAATATCAGCTTTGGCTTGGTAATATGGCTTAATCACATTATTGGCAAGGGGAATTAACTCCTTATCTTTAATCATACGTGTGAGTAGTGATGGGCCGACACTATTGGGTGCTAACACCAAAATTCCATTCATTCTACTAATAGCCTCAATAGTATCATGATTGGCAATCACAATACCGGCTCTAAGCCCTGGCAAGCCCAGTTTGGACAACGACATACATAAAATCGTATTGGTATTCCAACTTAGGGATACGTCAGTATAAATAGCGCCTGGAAATGGCTGACCATAAGCATTATCAACAATCAGTGGAATATTGTTGGCTTGGGCGATGCTGTCTAGCTTTGCAAGCTCATCATCAGTAATCACATTGCCGGTTGGATTGGTGGGGCGAGAGATACAAATAACACCAATATCTTCTTGCTTAAGCGTTTGTTCTAGTTGATCAAAATCAATCTGATATTTAAATTGTTGATTGTCAAGCTCGTGAATTTTAGGCTTAACAGATACAAACATATTCGCTGATAAGCCTTGGTCGGCATAACCAATGTATTCAGGTGCAATTGGCAGTAATACTTTCTTTTTACTGTCATCCGGCATCTCGCCAGCAAATAGATTAAACAATGAAAAGAAGCTACTTTGTGAGCCGTTGGTAATGGCAATATTGCCTTCATCTAAGTTCCAGCCATAATGATCATTCAGCATTTTAACCAAGACTTGGA
>OFCA01000112.1_pt1 | contig 10834 bp, 9 predicted proteins | sample 1520721 | NCBI WGS metagenome assembly OFCA01 (sample SAMEA3696450, study PRJEB22514) | metagenome | biome: water; feature: marine; material: hydrothermal vent | place: Pacific Ocean | collected 2014-08-16 | depth 1514 m
ACCAATAATATACTCTTCTGGAACAAACCCCCAGAAACGAGAATCACTACTACGGGCACGGTTATCACCCATGACGAAATAATGTCCGTCTGGAACCTTTAACTTAGGAGCGACTTGAGAATGCCCTTTTGGATCTAGCAATATATCATGCGGATTATTATCTAATAATTCACGTTTATGCTTAAACCCTGTCATTTTTACACCTGACTCAACACCTTGATAAAGACCCAAGTCTTGATAAGCAATCTTTTCATCGTTAACACGCAAATGATCTGATGAATAACTAATAACGTCTCCTGGAAGACCTACAACACGCTTAATAAAATCAGCGCCTTTGTAATCTGAATTTTTTTCATAATTTGGATATCTAAAGACAATGACATCACCTCGTTCTGGTTTTTTAAATTCTACGATTTTTTTATTAAGCACTGGCAAACTAATGCCGTAATCAAACTTACTGACCAAAATAAAATCACCGGTTAGTAAGGTTGGCATCATTGAGTTTGATGGAATTCTAAAGGGTTCAACCATAAAACCCCTGAGCAAAAATACCAACAATAAAACAGGGTAGAATTCAGCGGACCATTGCACTAGCTTAGGTCGGTTTAAATATTTTTCTGACTTGTTAAACCTTAAAAAACAAACAAAATAAAACCACTTACTAATAAAGGATTTATTTTTAGGCGTTTCTATTGATTCAGTTGATTTTTTTTCAAATAAAGTATCAACAAAAACAATGATAAAGGCAATAATTAGAAATAATGCTAGATAAGAAGAGACGTCCCACGCAAAGAAAGGTGATGCATTTTCAATAGTCATAATTAAATAAAGGAAAATAATAAAAAAGTTATTATATAATAATTTCTTTTTATTATTATTTACATTGGAGAAAGTTAAATGGCATTAGCTGATTTAGAAAGAGACGCTCACGGTTACTTGGTTGACTTAAACGCATGGAATGAAGATATCGCTGCAGAACTTGCAGAAGAAGAAGGTGTTAACTTAACTGAAGATAGCTTCAAATTGATGAATTTCTTACGTGAAGAATATATCAACAACAATGCCAATCAACCTAACGAACGCAATATGGTTAAAGGTTTAAAAGCTGATTGGGAAGGTAAATTAACCACTAAAGAACTATACACTCTATTCCCTAAAGGCCCTGCTAAGCAAGCAGGTAAAATTGCAGGCCTACCTGAAACAAAACGTAAGGGTGGCTACTAAGCACTCATCCTTAAAAACTAAAAAGGCGCTCATTGAGCGCCTTTTTTAATGTCTTACAGCTATTTGTTTAAACTTCCACGATATCCATGCCGGCACTATTAGCTAGTGCGACAAAGTTAGGAAACGAGGTCATAACATTATCCACACCATCAATTTCGATTGCGTGTTCGCATCGTAAAGATGCCACAGCAAACGACATCGAAATCCGATGATCATGGTGTGACTTGATTATTGCTGTTGGTTTTTGAAAAACACCACCTTGAATCTTAATGCCGTCTTCTAACACTTCGTTTTCAATGCCCAAGATAGTTAGTCCGTCTGCCATTACTTGAATACGGTCAGACTCCTTTACTCTAAGCTCTCTTGCGCCCGTTAATATTGTTTCGCCCTGTGCACAACTTGCTGCAATAAATACCGCTGGAAACTCATCAATTGCTAGTGGTACTAATGATTCTGGAATATGGATACCTTTTAATTCTGATGATTGAATACGTATATCGGCCAATAACTCACCGCCAATTTCACGCTCATTTGACAGGGTTAGATTAGCGCCCATGAGTTTAAGAATATCAATCACACCGGTACGGGTTGGATTAACATTAACACCGGTTAAAGTTACATCAGCCTGTGGCGCAATAGCAGCTGCTACCATAAAGAAAGCAGAAGAAGATATATCACTTGGGACTTGAATCTCAGTGGCTGTTAATTCTCCACCACCGGTTAAACACATTTGATTATTATTCACACGCACATCATAGCCCAAGCCTTTTAGCATGCGCTCAGTATGGTCACGTGTGGGTGCTGGCTCAGTCACACAGGTATCGCCCTGTGCATACAAACCCGCTAACAGCACACATGATTTCACTTGCGCAGATGCCACAGGAAGATCATAATGAATGCCTTTGAGTTGTTGTCCGCCTTTAATCTTAAGTGGTGGTTTACCATCATCACTATCAATTAATGCACCCATCTCAGTGAGTGGGTTAATCACACGTCCCATTGGACGCTTTGACAACGACTCATCGCCAATTAATTCACAATCAAAATCTTGTGCGGCCAAGATACCTGACATAAGTCGAATAGAAGTGCCAGAATTTCCCAAATCAAGCGGTTTCGAAGGTTTTTTTAAGCCATTGATACCAACACCATGAATCGTCACATTATCGCCTTCACGCTCAATTTCAACACCCATGGCTTGAAACGCTTTTAAAGTAGACAGTGCATCTTCACCTTCTAAAAAACCAGTGACTTTGGTAACGCCTTTAGCAAGCGAACCCAACATAATGGAACGATGGGAAATTGATTTGTCACCTGGTACTTTTAATTGACCTGATAATGAATGTGCCGGTTGGGCAATAAATTTACTCATATACTTTTTAATTAATCTTTAATCCAATCATCTCGTGCAGATTTAGCCTCTACAAATAACTTTTCCAACGCTTCTGATTGATTGTTTTCAATCAAGTTTGACAACCCGTCTAGTGCTTGTTGGTAACCCTTAATATGCTTCACAATATCTGTAGAATTATTAAGGCAGATGTCACGCCACATAACAGCATCAGATGAGGCAATACGTGAAAAATCTTTAAATCCGCCTGCTGCATAATCACACGCATCAGGATTATTGGTAACCAAATAGTTCATTAATCCAAAAGCCAGCATATGCGGTAAATGCGAAGTCATTGCTAATAAATCGTCATGTTTTTGATGTGTCATTGTTTCTACTCGTGCTCCTAATGTTTGCCATAATTCAGACACCGCTTCTATTGCTTGTACGTCAGCATTGTCTTCGGGCGTGAGAATAACGCGTTTATTATCAAATAATGTACCATCACTAGCTTCTACACCGCTTTTTTCTTTGCCTGCAATTGGGTGTGCAGGAATAAATCTTGTGGGGACTTTACCAAATACTTGTTTCGCAATATCAATCACACTACCCTTGGTACTGCCCACATCGGAAATGATTACTGCGTCAGTAACATGTGGTTTGATAAGCCCTAAAACGGCGCCAAAGCTATCCACAGGTGTAGCGATTAATACCATATCTACATTTTGTAATGCAGTGGCAATATCCAAGCTATACTCATCAATAATGCCAAGTGATTTGGCTTTAATCAAGCTGTCTTCATGACGACCAAAACCAACAATAGTTTGTACTTGATTGGCTTGTTTTAATCCTGCAGCAAACGAGCCACCAATGAGTCCAACACCAATAATGCAAATTTTATCTATCATAAGACTGATTTTAACGCATCAAGAAATGTTTCATTCTCGTTTCGAGTACCAACTGAAACTCGCAAGTAGCCTTGCATTTCAACAGGACGAACAATAAAGCCTTTCTCTAATAATTTTTGATAAGTTACCCCAGCATCTGTCACTTTCACTGCGATAAAATTTGCATGTGATGGGATGTAAGACAGACCTAAACGTTTGAACCCTTGCGAAAGTTGCAATAAACCATTTTTATTTGCAATCACTGATCTAACCAAAAATGCCTCATCAAAAATAGCAGCTGTCGCAGCACTTTGTGCAATATGATTTACATTAAACGGCTGACGAATACGATTTAAATAATCTGCAATTTCAGGGTTAGAAATAGAATAACCTACCCTTAAACCGGCCAAACCATAGGCTTTAGAAAATGTACGGGTAATAATTAAATTATCAAACTCATTTAGCCATCCAATCGATAAATCGGCAGTGTCTAAATACTCAATATAAGCTTGATCTAACACCACAATAACCGAGCTTGGTACCTTAGATAAAAAGGCATAAATCGCATCATCACTCAGCAATGTTCCTGTTGGGTTGTTCGGGTTCGCAACAAAAATTAGCTTTGTATTATCCGTAATTGATGCAAGCATTGCATCCAAATCATGGCCAAAATCATTAGCAGGTGTTACAACTGCTGTTGCACCTAAGGCCTGAGTAACTAATGGGTAAACCACAAAAGCATATTGTGAAAAAACTACCTCATCTTCTGCCTGACATACGTAAGCTCTAGCCACTAATTCTAAAATATCATTTGAACCATTGCCTAAGGTAATGCCATCAGCTATCACTGACAAATGCTCAGCGATCGCTCGTTTAAGCTCAAAGCCATTACCATCTGGATATCGGCTAATTTCACTGCTGGCTAATTGTATCGCTTCTAACGCCTTAGGCCCTGGGCCCAAAGGGTTTTCATTGCTGGCAAGTTTAACCACATGATCCAAACCCAGCTCACGCTGTAACTCACTAATGGGCTTGCCTCCCTGATACGGACTCAGGGAAAGAATGGACTCACAAACACTCATAAAACGGCGACTGGATAAGAACCTAAAATATCAACTTTCAACACTGTGTCGGCAACTTTTTCTAATGCGGTTTGCACTTGTGATTCTTGTTGATGACCTTCAATATCAATCAGGAACAAATATTCCCATTTAACCCCAGGAATTGGATGGCGTGCCAATTGCAAGATATTAATATCTTGCTCTTTGAAAGGCGCAAGCAAATCTAACAAAGCGCCAGACTCATGTTTAGTAACCACTAAAATTGATGTTTTGTCTTTACCTGAAGGTGCAACTTCTTCATTAGCTAACACTAAGAAGCGTGTGACATTGCCAGTTTTGTCTTCAATATTTTTAGCTACTCGCTCCAATACGTACAGGCTTAAAGCTGCCTCCGATGCAATCGCTGCTGCATGTGGCTCATCTTTGACAATTCGTGCCGCTAAGGCATTGGATGCCACTGGCTTGAGCTCAGCATTTGGATAATGATTACTCAGCCAACGCTGGCACTGATCAAGCGCTTGTTGATGCGCATAAATCGCCTTAATCTCTTGTGCTTGATCCGCCATCATTAATTGATGTTGGATTGAAATCTCAACCTCACCACAAATCTTTAAACCTTGAGAATACAACATGTCAACGGTACCACCAATTACACCATTTGAAGAGTTTTCAATCGGTACAACGCCATAATGCGCATTGCCTTTTTCAACTTGATGGAAAATCTCATCAATACTACCGCAATCGAGTGTCGATACTGCATGGCCGAAATGCTTTAGGGCCGCTTCTTGTGTGAAGGTTCCTTCAGGTCCCAAATAAGCAATATTAAGAGGTTGTTCTAATGCTAAACAGGCAGACATAATCTCACGGAAAATGTGTGCCATATCTTTATCTTTAAGCAAATTATCGTTACGATCAATAATCTTACGTAACACTTGAGCTTCACGCTCAGGACGGTAAAAAACACTTTGATCTTCTGAGGCTTTTTTAACTTCAGCTACAGCCGATGCTAGTTCAGCACGTGCACCGATTAGCGACTGAATCTCTTTATCCAGCGCATCAATTTCAATTCTCAGTTCATCCAGTGTTTTTTTAGCCATCTTTATGGTTAAAGACCTCTTACTGTTAAGATGCCTTCAATCTGTTTTAAATTATCGATTACTGTATCAGAAATTTCGCTCTCTAGGTCGATTAAAGTATAGGCAACATCATCTCTTGATTTATTCAACATATCAACAATATTTGCATCAGCATCAGCAACTGCTGTTGAAATTTGACCCACCATATTAGGGATATTTTTATGCGTAATTGCTAAACGCTCTTTACCTGCTCTTGGCATTTTTGCTTCTGGGAAATTTACCGAGTTTAAAATATTGCCATTTTCAAGGTAATCTTTAATCTGGTTTGCCACCATAATTGCGCAGTTGTCTTCCGCTTCAGCTGTTGATGCACCTAAGTGAGGTAGTGCAATAACGCGCTCATGGTTCTTCTTATCATCAATTGGGAAGTCCGTTACGTAGTATTTAACTTTGCCGGCTTCAAGTGCAGTGATTAATGCATCTTCGTCAACAATACCATCGCGTGCAAAATTAAGAATCGTTGCGCCTTCTGGTAATAAAGCAATACGCTCTTCGTTTAATAGATTCTTAGTGCCTTCTACTAACGGCACGTGAAATGAAACAAAATCACTTTGTGAAAATAATTCATCAATACTGAGCGCCTGTTCAACATCTGCTGATAATTTCCACGCACTCTTGATGGTAATGCTTGGATCAAAGCCGATAACTTTCATACCAAGTGCGTGTGCCGCATTGGCAATTTGTACACCAATCGCACCTAGGCCAACAATGCCGAGTGTCTTACCTGGTAATTCTGAACCAGCATAATTCTTCTTGCCATTTTCAATCGCAGTTTTTAAGTTATCAAGCGGTAAGCCATTAACATAATTCCAAGCTTGGCAAATGTTACGACTAGACAACAACATTGAACTAATCACTAGCTCTTTTACTGCGTTGGCGTTGGCACCTGGTGCATTAAACACCACCACACCTTTGTCACTCATTTTATCCAGTGGAATATTGTTAACACCTGCGCCTGCACGGCCAACAGCCTTTAAATTATCGCCAATTTCCATATCATGCATTTTCGCACTACGAACCAAAATTGCATCAGGATTAGTAACTTCAGAAGCCACTTCGTAGCCCTCTCTAGGTAATTTTTCTAAACCAATCGGTGAAATATTATTGAGTGTTTGTACCTTAATCATTATGCATTTTCCTTTTCAAAATCTTTCATAAAACTAACCAATGAATCAATACCTTCTTGAGGCATTGCATTGTAAATACTAGCGCGCATACCGCCCACTGAGCGATGGCCTTTGAGTGTGATCAAATCACGCTCTGCTGCTTTTTCTAAAAACAAACCATTCAGATCCTCATTGGCTAATAAAAACGGCACATTCATCCATGAACGATATTTTACAGCCACTGGATTTGAATAAAAATCAGAGTTATCAATCGCATCATAAAGCGTTTTAGCCTTAGTTTCATTAGTCTTAGCCATTGCGCTCAAACCGCCCTGCTCTTTTAACCATTCAAACACACGACCCGCCACATACCATGGGTAAGTTGCTGGCGTGTTGTACATCGAATCGTTATTTACTTGAGTTGTATAATCAAATAAAATCGGCTGATTTGCCACCACATTACCAATCAAATCTTCTCTAACGATAACAATCGTTAAACCAGAAATACTAATGTTCTTTTGTGCACCTGCATAGATCACACCGTATTTTGATACATCAATCTCACGCGATAAGATCGTTGAAGACATATCGGCCACTAATGGCATATCCACTTCAGGCACATAGTCAAATTCTAAGCCAGCAATAGTCTCGTTTGGTGTGTAATGTAAATAGGCGCCATCAGGGTCAATATTCCAGTTTGAAAAATCATCAATATTGGTGTATTTATTACCCGAGCTATCTGTACAAATGTTGACATCGCAGTAACGCTGACCTTCGGCAATCGCCTTCTTCGACCAGTGACCAGTATGTGCATAATTTGCTTTGGTTTTGCCGCGAAGTAAGTTAATTGGCACCATTGAAAACTGCGCTGAAGCACCACCTTGCAAAAACAAAACTTTATAGTTATCAGGGATGTTCATTAAGTCTCTAAGGTCTTGCTCAGATTTTTGCGCCATCGCCATAAAATCAGCACCACGGTGAGAAATTTCCATCACTGATGCTTTGGCATTGCCATACTCTAGTAATTCTTCTTGCATTAGTTTTGTCACCTGCGCTGGTAGCATGGCAGGGCCGGCACTAAAATTGTAAACCTGACTCATCTTCACTCACTCCTACTTAATTATATAAAAATCAAAGATTTTACCTGAGAATAGCTATTTAATACTCCGTATCATGCTTATCAAAAGTATAATAGTTACAGTTTTGAATCACTGGAAGTTAGTTAAATTCTAACACTGCCCTCGCAACGGTAAAGTCCGATACATATTCAAATAACAAATTAACAACTACGGTGGGTGGTGAGTAATAGAAATACATTACTATGTGTCTCTTTCTCGCGCTCGTTAAATGATTAACGGAGCAATCATGTATATCAAACAACTTTCTTTAGCCGCTGCAGTTTCAGCGCTAACTTTCACTACAGTAACCAATGCGGTATTAGGCCCTATTCCTATTTATCTTAAACCTGTAGATGTTAGTTCAAATCATTTTAATGGCTTAGATACAGAAGCGACTTTTGCTTCTGAAATATATACAGCCGATGACATTAAAAAATCAAATTCTAGCTCTATTTATGATTTTTTCAATAACAACACTTCAATAACATTTACCCAATCTTCGGGCAATGTTTTTGCGCAAAAAGCAGATATGCGCGGCTTTGGTATTTATAACGGTTATCAAAATATTGTGATTACACTCAATGGAAGACGTTTGAATAATATCAACATGTCTTCTCAATCTCTTAGTGGAATTATTCTTGATAATATTGAAAAAATTGAAATTACAAAAGGTAGTGGCTCAGTAGTATATGGTGATGGCGCAATGGCTGGCTCTATTCACATCTACACCAAGCACTCTGAAGAAAACTCTGCTAGCTATACTATTGGAACTAATGGCATTAAAGATCAATCCATTAGTGTGTCTTCACAAGGTGATAATACGCAGATTTCAATCTCTTTAAATAAATATAGCCATGATGGGTTTAGTGATGCCGACCATGCTGGCTTTAGAGATCGTGCAAGTAAAACCAACAAGCACATTCAAATATCTCAAAATCTAAATAAATCAACAGATATCAGCCTAACCTTTTCAGAAAGTGACACAGATAACCGATACCCTCAATCGCAAACGTTAGATGAGTTCAACCTCAATCCTGCTACAAATTCTGGAATGGGTGCCATCTGTAACCCTGGCGCCCTTTGGGGTGATCCTTGTGATAAAGTTTATGGCCATGGCATTGAAAATCAAAAAATATACGTAGTATCGATAGATCATGATTTAAATAATAACTCTAGCATTTCATTTAAAACCTCTAAAGAAAAAAAATCTAGATCAGAAAAAGTCTATTACAAAACTAGCGCTGATCTTCATGATTTTGACATCATAACCTACAATTTAAAACACAACTATACTGATAACAATATTTCAATTGATACTGGTTATGATGTTTATAATGGCGAAAAAGTAACGAATGGCACACCATCTAGTAAAGATAACTCAGGATATTTCATCCAGGCAAGAACACTCGAAGGCGATATTACTTACTCTGCAGGATTAAGAAACGAAAAAGTTAAATATAAATTTAACAATGATTCGGGCTTTAACAAATCTTACTCACTTAATGCTTTTGATTTGGGTTTGAATAAAAAGGTTAATAATGAAACTTCGGTATTTTTCAACTACAACAAAGGTTTTCAGGCTGTTGATTTAAACAGGTCTTATGAAATCATAATGTCAGGAAGCTATGATGAAACATTTAAAAATGATGTCATTGATCCTGCAAAAATCAAAACCCTCACTATTGGTGTAAATCATTTAACGGAAAACTCTAAAACCAAAGCTTCTCTTTATCGATCAAATTTAACAAATGAAATTTTCTATGATTCTAGTGTTTTCTCAATAGCAGCAAACACAACTGGTCATAATGCTAATATTGACAAATCCCATCACCAAGGTGTTGAGATTCAAAACCAATACCGATACAACCCTAAAACCTCAACTACAGTGAATTACACATACACTGATGCGATTATTGATCAGGAACAAACTTTTGCAGGCAACACCATTCCTGGCGTATCCAAACACAGTATCTCTACTTCTGTTAAATACACTATTGATAAAGATACCACGTTAGGATTAGGCTACAAGTATCGTAGTGGTACATATAACTCGGAAGATTTTGCAAACACTTCATCTACAAAACAGATGGCATACAAATCAACAAATCTAAACTACTCTAAAAAATTAAAAAAGGATTTAGATTTAAATATCAATGTTGATAATTTATTCGCCAATAAAAATGGTACTGTTGTGGATGCCTGGTCGACTTATGCAGATAACTTCACTCGTAAAATCAAAGCGGGTTTAACTTATAAATTCTAAACGCACCCTGCTCTCGTGGAGTAGTGGAAAGGACAGCGCTTTTGCCTTGCATCTACTCCTTAAAGACCCAAGTATCAACCTCTTGGGTCTTTTTACGACGGTTAACCAAAAATTTGAACGTGTGGCAATGCATGCGGTACGACTTCGCTTGCTAAAAGAACAAGCGAAACAGATTGGTTTACCGATATATATTATCGAGATTCCTTTTCCTTGCTCGAATGCTGATTATGAAAGAATCATGAGTGAGTTTATAATAAAGATTCAGAATGATAATATTGAGGCTGTTGCTTTTGGTGATTTGTATTTAGAAGATATTCGTGATTATCGAATTGCGCAAATGCAAGGTACCGATATTGAGCCGATATTCCCCTGCTGGGGAATTGACACTACCGAATTATCTAAGATGATTATTGATATTGGTATAAGGGCTAAGATAGCTTGTATCGATCCTAAGCAATTAGATGATAAGTTTGCCGGACATGATTACAACCAAACACTGCTTGACACATTGCCAAGTCAAATAGATGCTTGCGGAGAAAATGGAGAGTTCCATACCTTTGTGTATGACTCGCCAAACTTTAACAACCCTATTAATATCACCCAAGGTGAAACTGTTGAACGTGACGGCTTTGTCTTTACCGATTGGCAATAACATTGGCTATAATAAAACTATTAACTTTGAATTAACAGGATTTCAAATGACAGATCAAAT
>OFCA01000113.1_pt1 | contig 10827 bp, 8 predicted proteins | sample 1520721 | NCBI WGS metagenome assembly OFCA01 (sample SAMEA3696450, study PRJEB22514) | metagenome | biome: water; feature: marine; material: hydrothermal vent | place: Pacific Ocean | collected 2014-08-16 | depth 1514 m
CTACCCCCTACCCGCTACCACCTACATGCTAATGGTGATCACAGATGAAACTTTCATATTTTTGTGGTAGATTATAAGTCATTAAAGCTAACACCCTTAAACTTATGTATCGGGCTGTATTCCCGCTTATACCAAAGCAAAGCGGGGTTTTAGCCCCTTGGTTTTTTAAACATGAGCACAAATAAGCCTATATTTACAACTATCCTTACTCTGCTTTTTGGCCTTTGCCTATACCTACCTGTATATGCTCAGAGCCAGGTGGCCATTGTTGTGCCTGCCCATCTGCGGCCTTACTTAGAGGTGGTTGAAGGGATAAAAAAACAACTTAATCAGGCAATAGACACCTATTTTTTGGATACCAATCACGCCCTTATTCAAGAAAAACTGCAAGCTAAATCATGGCTTGCCGTCATTGCCATCGGTTCTCAAAGCATCTCTTTTTTAAACCCCCTTGCCATAAGGGCAAAATACTTTATCTATTCTCTTATTGTCTATCCCGACACCATCAAAACAAACAAAAACTTTTTTTGTGGCATTTATCTCCAACCACCTCCTACCCAAATATTAAGTGTCATCCAACAAAAAGCACCACAGATAAAAAGAATTGTTATTCCCTTCTCTTCCCCTGAAGGTAAAAATTATGTAAAAAATATTACTGCCATCGGCGAAAAAAGGCACTTTAAAATCATCCCCCTAGAATTTAACCACAAAGACATTCTCTCTCTGCTTAACCAAATGTGGACAGATTTTGACGCTATTTTATTTATTCCTGACCCTATCTTTTCTTCAGAAACGATAGTGAAATTTTTCATTCAGCAGGCTATGATGCACAAAAAGGCCGTTATTGGCTACAACCGTTTTTTTTTAGAACAAGGCGCTCTTTTATGTTTCATTGTAGACTTTGAAAAAACCGGCGCTAAAACCGCATCCCTTCTTACCCAAATTTTACAAACTGGCCTTTGTGTTTCTGAACCTGCTTTTTTTAACATCCATATCAACAAACAAGTATGGAACTACCTTTATGGAGAATAGCAATGTCTTCTTTAAATGTTAAACAAAGACTGCTCCTTGTAACAACCATTACCGTCTTTGTTACCGCCACCGCCATCTCTCTTTTAGGCCAAAGGCTTTTTTCGCAACTACTTTATAAGCGCTTTGAGGAAAAGATGAACTTTATCGGCAAACACCTAGCCGCCAGCACCGCCATTGGCATCATTTTAAAAAACGAAAAACTCCTTGATAACATCGCTTCTTCTATCCTTAAAGATTCGGATGTCATCGGCGTAGCCATTGAAGACATTCAGCATAAAGTGCTTTATAAAAAAGGCAACATCAAAGGCAAACACTTTCTTATCTTTCCTGTCTCTTTTTCCTCTCCGCAAGAAGGCTTTATCTTTAACGCCAAACCCAAAACTTTAGGATGGATTAAAGTATTTTATACCACCTATCACTTAAATCAATTAATTAAAAACCTCTTTCTGCGTTCTTCTATTTTAGCGCTTATCATTTCTCTTTTCATGGGTATCTTTGTCTATTTTCTCATTGCTCAAGCCTTTTTAAAGCCTCTGCAAGAGCTGCTTATGGCGGTAGACAAAATTACGCAAGGAGACCTTTCTTGTCAGGTTTCAGGTAAAGGCCTGCCTGAAACAGAACAGCTAGCGCAGGCATTTACCCAAATGGTCGCTTCATTAAAAAAGAGTCAGCAACTGCTTAAAGAAACCTATGAAGAAATGGCCTATCAAAAATCTTTAGCCGAAATAGGTAAAATCTCTTTTATTGTGGCGCATGAGGTCAAAAATCCACTTGGTATTATTAAGGGAGGTGTGGACATTCTCAAAAAGACTGAGGTGGATCAGGAGACAAAAAAACAGATGATTCTTTATATTGAAGAAGAAATTAAAAGGCTTGACAGCTTCATTAAAGACTTCCTCTCCCTTGCCCGCCCCAAGCGTCCTGAACTAAAAGAGATAGACTTATCCCAATTCATACAAAGCTTAAAACAAAAAGTAAAAATTGAATTTCCCGAAAAAAAGATAAGCGTTGTCCTTAAAGAAACTCCTGCTTACTTTATGAGTGATCCGGTGCTTATAGAACGGGTCTTGGTCAATCTTATCAAAAATGCCTATGAGGCCGGGGCAAAGGAAGTAAAAATTGAAATAACCCAAGCCGCAGACAAATGGGTCATAAAGGTCATAGATGATGGTCCTGGTATTCCGGATGAAGAAAAAGAAAAAATCTTTGAGCCCTTTTACACCACTAAGGCCAAGGGAACTGGGCTTGGTCTTGTCTTTGTTTCGCAGGCAGTGTATGCCTTAGGCGGAAAGATTGAGTTAAAAAACAACCTTCCTTCTGGTAATATATTTATCATCTATCTTCCTATACACCTTGAGAAAGGAGAAAAATGATGGCTTACATCCTCATTGTAGATGATGAAGAAAAAATAAGAAAAATCCTTCGCATTATGATTACCCTTAAAGGACATAAAGTAGATGAAGCCGCTAATGGAGAAGAAGCTCTTAAAAAGATAAAAGAAAATGCCTATGATCTAGTCATTGCCGATATTCGTATGCCTAAAATGGATGGTATTACCTTGCTTCAGGAAATCAATGCCTTAGAGTATCCTGTTCCTGTTGTCTTTATCACGGCCTATGCCACTGTAGATTCAGCCGTAGAGGCCATGCGTATGGGAGCTGTAGACTATATCGCCAAGCCCTTTGATGAAGAGCGCATCATGCTTACCATTGAAAGGTCATTAGGTATTTCCCGCTTAATGTCTGAAAAACGCGCCCTTCAAAAAGAACTTGAAGAGCGCACCTTACCCAAAGACATTGTGTGTGTTTCTCCCCAAATGCAAAAGGTCATTGAGCTAGTAGAAAAGGTTGCTCCCTTAAGAGACACAACTGTGCTTATTACAGGTGAATCTGGCGTAGGCAAAGAAGTTATTGCCCGTCATCTTCACCGCATTAGTCCAAGGAAAAAGGCGCGTTTTGTGGCGGTAAACTGTGCTGCTATTCCACCTACCCTGGTAGAATCTGAACTCTTTGGCCACGAAAAAGGTGCCTTTACCGGCGCAACAACCAGAAAAAAAGGCATATTTGAGGCGGCAAATGGAGGCACTGTCTTTTTAGATGAAATTGGCGATTTACCCCTAGAAGCTCAGGCCAAAATGCTTAGGGTGCTTCAAGAAAAAAAGATTCAACGGGTAGGAGGAGTAGAGGAAATTCCTGTAGATGTCCGCATTATTGCCGCGACCAACAAAGACCTTTTAGAACTGGTTAAAAAAGAAGAATTCAGAGAAGACCTCTTTTACCGCCTCAATGTCTTTCCTATCCATATCCCGCCTTTAAGGGAAAGAAAAGAAGACATTGTGCCTCTGGTTAAACATTTTATAAAACGCATCTTAGGCAAAGCCACTTCTCCTGTTCTCACGGCTGGGGCAAAAAAAATCCTTGAAACATACTCTTTTCCTGGCAATGTGCGTGAGCTGGCCAATGCGGTAGAAAGGGCCATCATCCTTTCAGGTGGAAAACTACCCTTAACCGCTGAACACTTTTCCTTCCTCTCAGAACAACCCTCGCTTAAAACAAACTTTGTTCTGCCGCCAGAAGGCATCTGTCTTGAAAAACTAGAAAGAGAACTTATCAAACAAGCCTTAGAAAGAACACATGGCAATAAAAGCGCTGCTGCCAGACTCCTTGGTTTGACCCGCTCTAAATTCAGAACAAGATTAAAGCTTTTGGAGGAAGAAGATTGAGAGTTAAAGTGGCAAAATATTTTAACAGTGAAACTGTAAAACAGTATAATTTTTTATTGTCTAAAAGTTTTGCTATTTTTCTTATTTACTGTTTAACTGGTAATATTTTTTACTGTCAAACTGTTTTAGCAGACATTTCTGAAAAACTCTTCTTTATGGGAGAAGACACCGAAGTCTTAACGGCGGTCTTGGGCAGACCTGAGTTTCCCAAAAAGGCGCCAGCGGTGGTAACTGTGCTCACGGACAAAAACATAAAACAAAGAGGCATACGCACCTTAGCCGAGCTTCTTTCTCAGACCCCTGGCTTTTATTCTGCCCAAAGAGAATGGGGACACAGCCTTTATTTAAGAGGCATTCCTGCGGGAGTGCTATTTTTATACGATGGTGTTCCGCTTACCTCAGACAGCACCAAAAGCATTTATCCCTTAGACGAAGAACTTGCCTTAGCCGCTATCAAACAAATAGAAATTGTAAGAGGGCCTGCTTCGGTCCTTTGGGGGCCTGATGCCTTTGCAGGTGTTTTAAACATTGTCCCTAAAACAGGAAACGACATAAACGGTATAGAAACAGGTATATTATTAGGGCTTCCTCATGCCCACAGGGGCTTTTATTTAAATCTGGGCAAAGATTTTGGCAAATGGGAAGGCTTCTTATCCCTTAATGCCTATTTTCGCCAGCCGGCTGAAAAATATTGTTATGCCCTAAACTCAGACACAGAAAGGCAAAAAATAGGCACGCAAGAATTTTATGACCTTATCTTTAACCTTCGCTTTTTTGACTTTCTCCGTCTTTCAGGTAGAATCTCTGACTTTAACAAACCCTATGTTATGCACGGCACAGACAATGAATTCAAATGGGAAAGCAAAAAAAACACCCCTTTTAAACTGATCAAACTAGAAGCAAAAAAAACCTTTACCCATACCTCTTTACGCTTTAAAACCTACTTTAACCACTTTTACCAAAAACAAGAAGAAATGGACCTAATATGGCAGCAAAAAAACAACATTTATTATGCTGAACTTAGTCTGGACAGGGACTTATTTAACGAACACGGCCTCTTTAGCCTTGGCACCTCTTTTCGCCTGAACCAGGTCAAAGATGCTGCGATTGAAACAAGGGGTTTTTTACCTGATTATCTTGAAAACCAAGACACCCTTTTTAGACCCCTCATTGACAAAGCCAGCTTTATCACCCGCCTAAAATCCATCTTTTGCCAATATAGACACCATTTAAAAACACTAGAAATTTGGGGAGGCATCCGCTTTGATGCGCACAGTGAATATCACACCTCTTTGACCTACAATTTGGGCCTTGCTTGGTATCCTCACAAAACATTCTATTTAAAAACTATTTACGGGACGGCCTATCGCACCCCTTATGCCTCTCAATTTATTGGCAAAAGCAATCTAAACCCAGAAGAAATAAAAAGTTTTAATTTAGAAATTAATTACCATCCTTTCTCCTCGCTTGCCTTAACCCTTACCCCTTTTTACAACACCATTCACAACCACATTGCTGAAGACCCTTTTGGTGGCTACTCAGAACCAGGCAGCCAAAAAATTTTAGGGCTAGAAACCCAGCTTACCTACAAACCTTTTGCCTCTTTAAAGCTCTGGGCCAATGCGACCTTCCTAAACACCTGGGGAGATAAAGAAAAATACATTACCCTTGACTATATGACCATCACTCCCGAAGGCATCCCCCAGCCCCATTACACTACCTGGGAAAAGGACTATGACAGCGGTGCGCATCAATTTGGCACATTAGGCATTGAATATCAACTCAACCGCCAAATCTCCTCTTTTTTAAGCCTTCATTATCTTGGCAAAAGACAATTTAGTTACTTAAAATCATCCCATCAAACCTTTCCTCCCAAAATGCTTATTGACCTTACCTTAAATTTTAAAAACCTTCTCCCTAAACTGGATATGAGCCTTTCGCTTAAAAACCTCCTTAACAAACACTACCTTACCCCTGGCACATTTAGTCCGATCCAAGGAAACCCTTTTGCGGTTTATTTAAAACTGGATTATCATTTTTAACAACAAAACAGTTTAATGGCAAAATATTTTAACTACAAAACAGGTTAATTGCAGAACAGGTTAATTGCAAAACATTTTAGGTGGTTAGCGTGTAGGTTTTAGCGTGCAGGGGCCTAATCCCTACCCCCTACAACCTACTCCTTACTTCCTATTAAACATCTCCTCTTGCCCAATTAAAACAGCAAAACGACAAACAATCAAAACATTTTCACAACAAAACATCTAAAAACTAAAACAGCTTTACAACAAAACTCTAAAACAGCAAAACTTTTCAACATAAAAACAGCTTTAAAACCACACCACCAAAATAGTCTCTTAACAAAGATAATCAGTTAACTATCACTTACCTCTTTTAAAGCCTCCTCAAACTCTTTCAAACTTTTCACCTCTAACACTGCCTTCTTAAGCCTTTTTAAACGCTCAATCCCTTTTATCTTCTCCAGCTCTTCCCTACACCTTAAACCCTCTTTCCCAAATCTCAACTCTATGCCTAACAAAATGGCCTCGCGTAAACCCTCTTGTAAGCCCTGTTGTAAGCCCTCTTTCTTTCCCTCTCCAAATACTCTTAACGTTTTGTGGTAATACTACTATTGGGGTTCCTGCCATTGCCATACCTCTCACCTCAGGTTGTTACCTTGTTCGGTATGTATATGTTAATAGAATTCTATATAAACTTTACGGTTTTGTGTAGTGTTGATTCAATACCAATCTTTGTAAATGTATAAATAATTATACTATGAAACAAAGATTTTATAAATGGATTTGGTATTTCTATTTACAAAAACAAGATATTTAAGGATGATAGGAATGTTCCAAAAACCAAGAGGAACAAGGGATTTTTTACCAGAGGAAATGAAGAAGAGGAGGATTATTGAAAATAAGTTGAGAGAGGTTTTTGAGAGATATGGTTACAAGGAGATACTAACTCCAACATTTGAAAGCTTTGAGTTGATAGCTAAAAAGACTGGAGAAGAGATTAGAAAGCAGTTGTATGTGTTTAAAGACCATGGTGGAAGGGAGATGGCTTTAAGGCCAGAGATGACATCTCCAGTAGTAAGGTTCTATCTAAATGAGTTAAAGAATCTGCAAAAACCATTAAGGCTTTATTACTTTGCAAACTGCTTTAGATATGAGAGACCTCAAGCAGGGAGGTTTAGAGAGTTTTGGCAGATGGGTTGTGAGCTAATTGGCTGTAAAGAGCCATTGGCAGATGCTGAAGTTTTAAATTTGGCAATGGATGGTCTAATAAATATTGGCTTAGATTTTGATGTCCATATAGGACATCTGGGAGTTTTGAAGGGAGTTTTAGAGAAGTTTAATGTCAGTGAAGAAGAGGAGGTTAAGATAAGAAGGTTGATAGATAAAGAAGATTATGAAAGCTTAGAAAGCTATTTAACTCAAATCTTGGGAGAGGAGAAGAAAGAGCTAATATTTGAGATATTGAAGTTTAAAGGAGGAAGGGAGATTTTAGATGAGTTGAAGGAGATATTAAAAGACTTCCCAAAATCCATTGAGGCAATAAATAACTTGGAGGAGATTTTGGAGTTTGTTGTTCATGATAACTATACGATAAACCTTGGAATTGCGAGGGGTTTAGACTACTACACTGGAATGGTGTTTGAGATATATGGAAAGAAGGGAGCTAAGCAGATATGTGGTGGAGGGAGATACGATAACTTGATAGAAACGTTTGGAGGGGAGCCAACTCCCGCAGTTGGATTTGCCTATGGATTTGATAGGATTATGATGAACATCGATGATTTAGATGTTGAAGAAGAAGGCATTTTAATAATCCCAGTTAAAAAAGATAAGGAGCTAATTAAAAAATCTCTAATTATAGCTGATAAGTTAAGAAAGGCTGGAAAAATAGCTGAGCTTGAAATCATGGGTAGGAAGTTGAGAAAAGCCTTAGATTACGCAAACTCAAGAGGCTTTAAGATGGTAGTTATCGTTGGAGAGAAAGAGCTTAATGAGGGGAAGGTAACCTTAAAGGATATGGTTACTGGAGAGCAGAAATTGGTTGGCATAGACGAGCTATTAAACCTTTAAAATTTATTTTTGTGATTTTTATGGTAAAGATAACAATTCTATCTCCAGAAGGTAGAAGTTGTAGTGTATGGAGCTTAAAACATGAGATTGAAAAACTTGGAGCTGAGTGTGATCTGCTGTTATTATCTCATCCAGAAACTTTGATGAGCTATGACTTTGAGTTAGATACTGATTTAATTCACTCAAGATGTGGAATTGGAGACTATGAGGATAAATTAACCCTCTACTCTTGGCAGTTCATGAATGCATTGGAGGTTGAGAACTGCAGATTTGTAAATCCAATTGAAACAATCTATTTGACCTCAGACAAATTTAAAACTATAAAGTTGCTTGCCAAACATAATATAAAGACACCAAAAACTGCCTTAATTAGAGATTATGACGATGCCGTCAAATTTATTGAAAAATATGGATTAAAATTTCCAGTGATTATAAAAAACTCCTTCTCAAAGTGTGGTTTAAAGGTATTCATGGCAAAGAATTTTGATGAGCTAAAAGAACTAACAAAAAATGCCATCTGGGAAGGTAAAATCATCCAAGAATTTATTGATTTTAAGGAGAATGATCTATATAAAGACATAAGGCTGTTGGTTGTTGATGGTGAGGTTGTTGGGGGGTATAGGAGGGTTAGCAGAGATTTTAGAACAAATCTTTATTTAGGAAATGTTGTTGAAAAATTGGATATTGATGAGGAGCTTGAGGAATTAGCTTTAAAATGTGCTGATTTATCTAAGGCTGTAATATTGGGGATAGATATATTACCTACAAGAGACAACTACTATGTTATAGAGCTAAATTCAGCACCGGGGACAAAGGGGTTTAGAGATATTGGCATAAATGCAGATAAAAAGATAGCCGAGGCTTTGGTTAGATATGCAAAGAGATGATGGTGAGTTAATGATAGCAAGGTATATAATAAAGCATGGATTGGAATTGGCTTATGATATTAAGGCAGATGCATTCATGCTGTTTACTGAGACCGGGAAATCTTATGACATATTAAAATCTATCCTAAAAAAAGAGAAAGATGACCATTTAGGGCTTGCAAAGATATTTGATAAGATAACACACAAAGACGTTAAGATTATTATTGCAACACCAAATCAAGTAACCTATAAGAAGATACTCAATGAATGCAAAGATAATAATAACATCTATCCAGTATTTATTAAGCATAGGGAAGATAACAGATGTATGATAATAAGTAGTGGAATAGTCCATGCCCTTAAACTAAAACTCTTAAAGGAAAACAACAAGATTGTTGCAGTTGTTGGAGAGCCAAAGACTCCGGGGAGATTGGATACAATAATGGTTGTAAGTGTAAAAGAGCATGTAAAGGCTTTCTCACTGTATAAGCTCTTTGAAAGTTTGGATGAGAAGCAGATGAGGACGTTAAAAGAAGTTATAAAGTTAGCCATGGAGATCGGTAGGGAAGGAAGAGAGGGAGATTACGTAGGAACAATATTTGTTATTGGAGATACCTTAAACGTTATGAACATGTCAAGACCTTTAATATTAAACCCATTTGCTGGGCATAATGCAAGTATATTTGATGAGAATGTTAAAGGGACTATAAAGGAGTTATCATCGATAGATGGGGCGTTTATAATAACTGACGATGGAAAGGTGGTTTCAGCTGGAAGGCACTTGGAGACAAAGGGAGATGTTGATATACCAAAGGGTTTAGGGTCAAGGCATTTAGCTGCTGCAAGTATAACAAAAAACACCAACGCCATTGCTGTAACTGTATCTCAGAGTGGTGGAATAGTTAGGGTTTTTAAAGATGGAAAGATAGTGTTTGAGACAGATCCAAGGGCAAATATACTATTCTTAGATTAAGGTGGAGTTGAATGAATATTGAAGAAGATATTAAAAAGCTTGAAAAAGCCATAAAGGAACTTGCAAAGACGTTTGGCTTTGATGTTGAGGTTAAGCATATAAATTGGGATGAATTGGATGTTGATGCCAAGATACTGCATCTAAACAATATGTTAGAGGTTAATCCAGCCCTTGCATTGGAGATTGTAGATAAAGAGTTGAAAAAGGATTATGAGAAAGATGTTTTAGATGCCTTAGTTGATATAAAGATTAGGGGATTAACAAATTTGGGTAGATTTGATGATGCCGAGAGGATTGTTAAAAGCCATTATAAAGATGATGAGATTGAGAGATCTCTGCTATTAGGATTGATAAACTTCTTTAAGTTTGGAGCTACCTTCAATTACTCTGTCTTATTAAAATCAAAGGAATACTATGAGGAAATAATTGATAAGGTAGTGGATGTATCCGTTTATATGTCCTATGCAAATATCTTGTATCTGCTTGGAGATAGTAGATTTGCAAACTACTACATCACTGCCAATGATATAGATAGCGGTTATACGAAGTATTTTTTAGATAATTTATGGATTTTTGAGGATATGTTGGCTTTTATGGCATTTTTCCAATTTTTAGAACATCTTGGAGAGACCGAGGATGATAGGGCATTGGAGTTGTTAGACAACATGCTAAAGTTTATAAATGATAGGGATTGGGCTAAGCATATAAATAGATTTTGAGGGTTTATACTATTTTTAAAGAATCCTACCCTATCCTATGAAACTTTAAAGGATGATGTTGAGCTAATTAACCTAATACAGACGAGTATGTCTGTTGAATTTATCTTGAGGAGCTTATATGCAAACGATACCTCTGACTTTGGATTTTTGATGAGAAACTTTTTAGAGATTGAGAATGATGAAGGCATAGATGAAAGATTAGAAAAAAGAAGGGCTAAAAAATTATTATTATTTAAAAAATTTTCTAAGAGAACTAAATTAAAGAGGGTTTTATCACAGTATCCTGTAGAGGTTTTGAGAGAGATTGCAGAGAATTTAGCAATAGATAAGAATATGAAAAAAGATGAACTTATAGCCAATATAATCAATGCTCTGAACTTCTCTGGTAAACGGATGGTTATGATGTTAGACAAAGAGAAAAGGT
>OFCA01000115.1_pt1 | contig 10675 bp, 12 predicted proteins | sample 1520721 | NCBI WGS metagenome assembly OFCA01 (sample SAMEA3696450, study PRJEB22514) | metagenome | biome: water; feature: marine; material: hydrothermal vent | place: Pacific Ocean | collected 2014-08-16 | depth 1514 m
GAACCTCTTCGTAAAAATTCACTCGTTTTAGAGTGGAGTCAAAATATAGGGGGTGAGTCTTTGTCAAGCAGAATATACTATCAGATGAACTCGATCCTCATCTTTCATCGATAAAAGTATATCCTATTTTTTTAAAATTATCTACTAAAACATCTATTCCTATTATTGGTTTTATCTCTTCTTTTTTACACGCTTCATAAAATTCAATAGCACTAAACATATTATTAAGTTCGCTTATTCCTAAAGCTTTATATCCATATTCTTTGGCTTTTTTTACTAACTCTTTTATTTTTATAGTAGAGTGTAAAAGAGAGTAATCACTGTGGATATGAAATAAAACCAAGATATTCCCTTTTTATGAAATTATATCAATTCTTTAGATATAATTTCACAAAAAAAGGTATTGGATGCAGGATAAAATTAGAAACTTTTCTATTATTGCCCATATAGACCATGGAAAATCTACATTAGCTGATAGATTAATAGAATTTACTGGCGGAATTAGTGAACGTGAAAAAGAAGACCAGCTTCTAGATACTATGGAAATTGAAAAAGAAAGAGGAATTACAATTAAAGCTCAAAGTGTAAGACTTGAATATAAAGGATATATTTTAAATCTTATAGATACACCAGGGCATGTAGATTTTAGCTATGAAGTTAGTAAATCTTTAAAGAGTAGTGAAGGGGCTTTACTTGTAGTTGATGCGAGTCAAGGAGTTGAAGCTCAAACATTAGCAAATGTATATATGGCAATTGAAAACGATTTAGAACTTATTCCTGTAATTAATAAAATAGATCTTCCAAGTGCTGAACCAGAAAGAGTTGCTGAAGAGATAGAACAAACTATAGGAATAGATGCAAGTGAAGCTATTTTAGTTAGTGCTAAAACAGGAGAAGGGATTGAAGAACTTTTAGATGCAATTATTGAAAGAATACCAGCTCCAAAAGGTAATTCTAGCTCTCCTACAAAAGCTTTAATTTATGATAGTTGGTTTGATAACTATTTAGGAGCTATTTGTCTTGTTAGAGTGTTTGATGGAAGTGTAAAAAAAGGGGATGAGGTTTTAGTAATGGGAACAGGTAAAAAACATAAAGTACTTGAATTATTTTATCCTCATCCTATAAAAAAATTAAAAACTAATGAGATAAAAACAGGAGAAATTGGTGTTGTTGTTATGGGGCTTAAGAATGTAGCAGATATAAGAGTAGGTGATACTATTACAAATGCTAAAAATCCTGCAAGTGAACCTGCAAGTGAACTTGAAGAAGCAAAAAGCTTTGTTTTTGCTGGAATTTATCCAATTGATACTGATAAGTATGATGATTTAAGAGATGCACTTGAAAAATTAAAACTAAATGATGCTTCTATTACATTTGAGCCGGAAACTTCTCAGGCTTTAGGTTTTGGATTTAGAGTTGGTTTTCTTGGTATGCTTCATATGGAAGTTGTAAAAGAGAGACTTGAGAGAGAATTTGGAATAGAGCTTATTGCTACTGCTCCAAGTGTAACATATAAAGTAAAACTAACTGATGGTAGTGAAATAGAAGTTAGCAATCCAAGTGAATTACCACCTCCAAATAAAATAGATAAAATTTATGAACCTTATGTAAAAGCTACAATTTTAACTCCGGCTGAATTTGTAGGAAATTTAATTCAGTTTTTAAATGAAAAAAGAGGATTTCAGCTAAAAATGGATTATCTCTCACCTGAGAGAGTTTTACTTGAGTATGAGTTGCCTCTAAATGAAATAGTAACTGATTTTTATGATAAGTTAAAAACTCTTACAAAAGGATATGCGAGTTTTGATTACGAACCAGCTGGTTATAAAGAGGGTGATTTAGTTAAAATGGATATTAAAGTTGCTGGAGAAGTTGTAGATGCATTAAGTATTATCGTTCCAAAAGATAAAGCCGAAAAAAGAGGAAGAGAACTTATAAAAGTTATGAAAGAATTAATCCCAAGACAACTATTTGAAGTTGCTATTCAAGCAAGTATAGGAAATAAAATAATTGCAAGGGAAACTGTAAAAGCTCTTAGAAAAGATGTAACGGCTAAATGTTACGGAGGAGATATCAGCAGAAAAAGAAAACTACTTGAGAAGCAAAAAAAAGGTAAAAAAAGAATGAAAGCAATTGGAAAAGTTAATATTCCACAAGAAGCATTTTTAAGTGTGTTAAAGATAGATTAGGTCCTATAACTTAGGACCTGCTTTTTCGAACTCTCTTCCTTCTTCTACATCTTCATATCTTTTGAAGTTTGCAATAAACATTTCTGCAAGTTTTTTTAATTGTGTATCATATGCCTCTTTATTTTCCCATGTATTTCTTGGATTTAATACTTTTTTATTAACATCTACTAATTCTTTTGGAATTGCTAAGTTAAATACTGGTAAAGTTTCAAACTCTGCTTTTTCAATACTTCCATCAAGAATAGCATTAATACAAGCTCTTGTGTCTTTAATACTCATTCTATGACCAACTCCATAAGGACCACCTGTCCAACCTGTATTTACAAGATATACATTTACACCATGTTTTTCCATCTTTTCACCAAGAAGTTTAGCATATACTGTTGGATGAAGAGGTAAAAATGGTTCTCCAAAACATGCACTAAATGTAGCTACTGGTTCAGTAATTCCTCTTTCTGTTCCTGCAACTTTTGCAGTATAACCACTTAAGAAGTAATACATTGCTTGTTCTTTTGTAAGTTTACTAACAGGAGGCAGTACTCCAAATGCATCTGCTGTTAGGAATATAATATTTTTAGGATGTCCGCCTTGAAGAGTGCATTCGTGATTTTCAATATGTTCTATTGGATAACTAACTCTTGTATTTTCAGTTTTGCTTCCATCTGTAAAATCAACTTCTCCATTTTCTTTAATTACAACATTTTCAAGTAAAGCACCTCTTTTTATTGCATTATAAATTTCAGGTTCACTTTCTTTATCAAGATTAATTACTTTAGCATAACATCCACCCTCAAAGTTAAATACTCCTTTATCATCCCATCCATGTTCATCATCACCAATTAATTTTCTATTCGGATCAGTAGATAAAGTAGTTTTTCCTGTTCCTGATAAACCAAAAAATAAAGCTACATCTCCATCTTTTCCAATATTAGCAGAACAATGCATAGATAGTTTTCCTTCAAGAGGAAGCCAATAATTCATCATTGTAAAAATACCTTTTTTCATTTCACCACCATACATTGTTCCACTCATTACAGCAAGATTTTTTTCAATATTAAAAGCAACAAATATATCACTATTTAGACCATCTTCTTTCCACTCAGGATATCTTGCTGGACCTGCTACAAGAAAAGTAAAATCTGGTTTGAAATTATTTCTTTCTTCTTCAGATGGAATAATAAACATATTCATTACAAAATGAGCTTGCCATGCAATTGGAGTTACAAATCTAATAGCTCTTCTACTCTCTTTACTTGCTCCAACAAAAACATCTACAACATATAACTCTTCTTGATTTGAAAGTTCGTTTTTTGTAAATTTTTCTAATTTTTCAAAAACTTTAGGTGAGATAGGCTGATTTATATTTCCCCATGCAATGAAGTTTTCGCTTGGAGCTTGTTTTACGAAATATTTATCTTTTGGACTTCTTCCTGTAAATTCTCCTGTATCTACAGCTGTTGCACCGCTTGCCGTTTTTTGAACTTCACCTCTTTTTAAAGTATCTTCAATAATTTTATCGTATGTAGGATTATGAATTATTTTGTTAGTTTTAATTCCAATTTCTTGAAGTTGTTGTGTTATCATAAATTTCTCCTCGACAATAATGTGGTTGTTGGAGTGCAATTATAACAAAAAGTGAGAAAAAAGGGGAGAGATTAAAGATCTGGTTCAATACCAGTTTTTTTAAGAGTGAATTCTACAAATTTATAACCAACAATTACTAAAATTGGCCACATAAAAAATAGAATTAATCCCCAAGTTGTGTTTATTTTTTGTGCTTCTGGTGTAATACCATTTGGTAAAAGTTTATCAGAAGCTAAAAGTAAGCTTCCGAAAAATATCATAATTAGTGCTATAAATTTTTTCATAGTCTCTCCTTAATATGCATGAGATTCTGGGTCTGCAATTTCTTCTTTTGTAATAGCACCATCTTTTTTAAGTTGATACCATACATAAGCAATGTATGCTAAAACAAATGGTACTGCTACACTAACCCATGCCATAACAATTAAAGTATATTTTGAACCAGAGCTATTTTGAATAGTTAAAGAACTTTGTAAATCAGCATAGCTTGGATAGAATGCTGTTCCATTAAGTCCTGCTAATGTAAATACAATAATTCCAATTAATACACTACCAACACCTGCTGCCCAGATACCTTTAGTAGAGTTACCAAATCCACTTTGGAATACTCCAAGAACAAATAATACAACACCTATTAAAAATACAATTAATTGAATTGCACCAAATGCTAATAAGTTTTGTAGATATTTTCCTTCAACAAGTGTAATAGTTCCTTTTGGATCATGAATGTCGTATGCATACCCTTTTATAGTAATAAGACCATAAAGAACTATTGCTAACGCTACAAGTAAAACAACAAAACATCTTTTAATTACAGCTCTTAATTTTTCATGAACTTTTGCAAAATCGTTTTGATCTAAGTCATTAATTAACCAAAGTGCTCCAAGAATTCTTGCAACAGTAAATACTAAAACACCCATTGCAAGGTTAAACCAAGCACCGTGTTTAAAGTCGATTGCTGCTTCAAGTCCTCTTAAATTAATACCATCTTTTGCTGTTCCCCACTCAAGAATTCTTGTAGTTGGGTCAAAACTAAAGTTACTTCCTGTAAAGAATGTTCCAACTGCTGCACCAACTAATACAGTTGCTACAACACCGTTGAAATATAAGAAAAATTTATAAGCACCTTTTCCTATAAGGTTATTTTTCTTATTAATATATTCGTAAGATACCGCTTGAAGTACGAATGCAAAAAGAATTAACATCCATACCCAATATGCTCCCCCAAATGATACAGAATAAAATAGAGGGAATGCGGCATATAATGCACCCCCAAAAAGTACAAGAGTTGTAAATGTTAATTCCCATTTTCTACCAAGAGAGTTAAGAATACCTCTTTCTTCTTCTTCAGTTTCAGCTACATGAAATAGTGTTTGTCCACCTTGAACTAAAGTCATAAATATAAATAATCCACCAAGTACCGCAACAATTATCCACCAATAAACTTGCATATAAAACATTGTTGCGTCAACTGTATATGGTGCCCATGTTGTCGCATTCATTAGTGAGCTCCTTTCGGTCCATTTTTAACGACCGTAAATAGCATTTTAAGTTCTGCAATACCAAGAATAACAAATGCTGTTAAGAACATAAAGAATGTTGCTTGAACGCTTTGTAGTGCAACTGGTGTTACAGATTGTGCTGTTGGTAATACTCCAAATACTGTCCATGGTTGTCTTCCAAGTTCTGCTGTCATCCATCCAAAACTTGTTGCTACCCATGGAAGTGGCACTGAAATTACAGCAAGTTTTTGAACAAGTGCATTGTTTACAAATGTATCTTTTAAGATAGATACATAAGCTAAGATGAATAATAAGATAAACCAGAATCCAAGTCCAACCATAATATGGAATGAGTAAAATACAGGTGCTACAGGTGGATATAGTTTTCCAGGGTCTGTTAAGTAACCATATCCCATTAAATCAGCTCTTGTAACTTTAACACCATCAACTTCTGCTACAACTTCATAAAACTCTTTTTTAGCCTCTTCCATTGCTGCTACATCACCACTTTTTTTAGCTTCGTGGTATGCATGAAGTGCATTAATTGCTTTTTTACCTTCTTCTCTTAATTTTTCAAAAGACCAAATTCCATATTCATCATTTCCATATACTAAGTCTTTAAGACCTGGTACAAATGCATTTGAGTCTCTTTTTCCAAGTAATGAAAGCATAGAAGGTAGTGGAATTTCAAATGCAAAAGTTCCTTCATTATTTTCTTTATTTTTCATCTCTTTTACAGATACATATTTAGGAATACCAATAGCAACAATTGGTGCTCCTTTCTCACCAACAATTAAACCTTCTGCGGCAGCAATTTTTGTAGGTTGAGTATTTGTAACTTCATAAGCGTGTTCGTCTCCTATTACTGCAACAAAAATTGAACTTACTAAACCAAATGCTGCTGCTACTGCTGCAGATTTTTTAGCAAAATCAATATGTTTACCTTTTAATAAGTAAAGGCTTGAAATACCTAATACAAAAATTGATGCAAGTGTATATCCTGAAGATACAACGTGTAAGAATTTAACTTGAGCAACTGGTTGAGTAATTAATTTAAAGAAGTCAACCATTTCCATTCTTGCAGTATCTATATTGTAGATACCAAATTCGCTACTTGGATGTTGCATAAATCCGTTTGCAATAAGAATCCAAAGTGCTGAAAGGTTAGAACCAATAGCAAGTAGCCAAGATGATGCTAAGTGAACACCTTTGCTTACTCTTTTCCATCCAAAAAATGAAATTGCTGCAAATGTTGCTTCCATAAAGAATGCAACAATTCCTTCAACTGCAAGCGGTGCTCCAAATAAGTCACCAACTACCCAAGAATAAGTTGACCAGTTTGTACCAAACTCAAATTCGTGAATAATACCTGTTGATAGACCAATAGCAAAGTTAATTCCAAAAATTAGTTGCCAAAATTGGGTAATTTCTCTCCACTCTTTTTTGCCCGTTTTTACATAGATAGTCTCAAAGAATGCTACTACAAAAGACATACCTAATGTAAAAGGCACAAAGAAGAAGTGAAACAATGCTGTCATTGCGAATTGGGCTCTTGCCCATTCAAGCATGCTAAAGTCAATCATGCCAATCCTCCTTTTTTTAGTTAGAGGTTGTTTTTGTAAGTTGCTCAATGTATAGATTTTTTTGTGCTTCTTCCCCTTTTACCTTTGATGATAGAGTAGGGAAGAAGAATACCTTGAGCACTACAAAAATTACAACCAGTTTGATGATAATGATAAGCCAAAGTTTTTGGCCTAAACTTGACATGTTTTTAAAACCGTCAATGTAAAAGAATAAGACGCGTTTAAACATTAAGCCCTCCTTCGAGGCTATTGAAAATTATATATCAAAATCAATTGATAGTCAACAGTTTTTAATATTAAATTAATAGAAAAAAGAATTTAAGAGATATTAACCTCTTTTATTTCACTCTCCCAAAGGCCGTGTTTAGTGCAGTAAGCCATAGCAGTTAGTTTTAGGTTCTTTTTAGGAATGATGTAAAAGTCTACTTCTACTTGGCTTTTTTCATTTCCTAGTGTTCCGGGAGTAAATGTAGCTTGTCCAAGTAGAGTTTCTCCATCCCATAATTGAACATATGCAATATAATGATCAAAATCATCAGGATGAGAATATTCATTTCCAACTTTTACTTTTATTTTAAACTTTTCACCTGCTTTTGCATTATCTTCACAATGAATAAATGGTGAATGTCTATCTATATAATCTTTTTTTGCTTCTTTATCGATTTGAGAAATCTCTTGATATCTGTTAATTTTTGGCATTTTTTACTCCTTTTGTTAAAATTTTAATACTTATTGTGTCTCATTATATCATAAAAAAAGAGAAAATAACTCTTAAATAAAGGTAAAATTTGAAAAAAGTTGAAATTTTTACAGATGGTAGTTCTTTAGGAAATCCTGGGCCTGGGGGGTGGTGTGCTATTTTAAGATATAAAAATTTTGAAAAAATAATCTCTGGCGGAGAAGATTATACTACTAATAATAAAATGGAATTAAAAGCAGTAATAGAAGCTTTAAAGATTTTAAAAGAGCCTTGTGAAGTGGAAATATTTTCTGATTCTACATATGTAGTAAATGCTATTAATCAGTGGCTTGATAGTTGGGTGAGAAAAAATTTTAAAAATGTAAAAAATAGTGAATTATGGAAAGAGTTTTTGGAAGTTAGTAAAAATCATAAAATAAAAATAAATTGGATAAAAGCTCATATAGGTCATAGAGAAAATGAAATTTGTGATAAAATTGCAAAAGATGAAGCTTCAAAAAGGAAGTAGATGTTAGTTTCAATAGAAGATATAAAAAAATATTTAAAAAGTGTTCCTCCTGTTCCTGAGAATGTAAAAAAAACTTTAAATTATTTAAAAAAGGGAGAGTTAAAAAAAGCCGCACTTGAAGCCGAAAAAGATTTAGTTTTAAAAAAGCAAATAGAATCTATTGTAAATTCTGCATATTTTTTTCTTTCTAATAAAGTAGAAGATAGTGTGCAACTATTTAGTATGATTGGTCTTGAAATGGCAAAAAGTTTAGTTTATTCTTATATTGTATCACTTCTTGCACCAAAAGAGTGGAAGATTTTTAATAATTTTAATTTTGCTGATTTTCAAGTACAGTTTTTGAGAAGTTATGAAGAATTTATGAAACTTGAGTTTTCAGAAGAAGTTTATAAAAAGTATTCTGAAATAGGAGCTTTAATACCTATTAGTATATGTGTTATTGATGGATTATTAGGAGAGAAAAAAGATAAATTAGAATTAATTATTTCTTCTTCTCCTTTAGAAATAGGTACTTTATTAAAACGAATGACAGGCGTTACTTTATTTACTCTTTCTGCAAAAATTGCTGAAATTTGGGAGCTTGATAAAGAAAAAGTTGATATTATTAAAAATGCAGAGTGTATTAAATGTGAAAATAAAATTTCAGCATTGGTTCATTTTATATTTTTTTATTTAGTAAGTAAGCCTAATTTTTTAGAGTTAAATTCTTTAATAGAGTTTAATCCAGAATGTATTAATTTTATTCCTAAAACTTTTGAAAGGATTCAAAATGATAGCAAGTGAGTTACAAAAGAGCTTGGGGTATCAGTTTAAAGATGAGAAATTGATAACCGAGGCTCTCATTCATAGAAGTTATAAAAAAGACTTTAACAATGAAAGATTAGAATTTTTAGGTGACGCTGTTTTAGATTTGATTGTTGGCGAATATTTATATAAACTTTTTCCAAAAGCGGAAGAAGGGATTTTATCTAAGTTAAGAGCTGCTCTTGTAAATGAAGAATCTTTTACTAAACTTGCAAAAAGGCTTAATTTAGGAAAATATCTTTTTTTATCTCCTGCAGAAGAAAATAATAACGGTAGAGAAAAACCTTCTATTTTATCAAGTGCATTTGAAGCTTTAATAGGAGCTGTATATTTAGAAGCTGGATTTGAAAATGCCAAAGAAGTTGCTCTTAAACTATTAAAAGATGAATATCCTCAAATAAAACCGGAAGAATTATTAAAAGATTATAAAACAACTCTCCAAGAAATTACTCAAGCTCATTTTGGAGTTGTTCCAGAGTATAAACTTTTATCTGCAATAGGTCCTGATCATAAAAAAGAGTTTGAAATAGGTGTTTATATTCACGGAAAAGAGTATGCTATTGCAAAAGGTAGAAGTAAAAAATCTGCTCAGCAAGAAGGAGCAAGACTTACAATTGAGAGATTAAAAAAAGAATTAAATTTAAAAGGCTAGATATGTTTAATAGTTTTGGAGAGATTTTTAGGTTTACTACTTTTGGAGAATCTCATGGAAAAGCAATAGGAGTTGTAATAGATGGAGTTCCTGCAGGAATTGAGTTTGATGAAGAATTATTAAAAAATGAGCTTGCAAGGAGAAAACCGGGAAAAAATAGATTTGCAACTCAGAGAAAAGAGGATGATATTCCAGAAGTTTTAAGTGGAGTTTTTGAAGGAAAAACAACAGGAACTCCTATTGCTATAGTAATTTTTAATAAAGACCAAAGAAGTAGAGATTACTCAAATATAAAAGATATTTTTCGCCCAGGTCATGCAGACTTTACTTATTTTTATAAATATGGAATAAGAGATTATAGAGGAGGTGGAAGAAGCTCTGCTAGAGAAACTGCAGCAAGAGTAGCAGCAGGTGCTGTTGCGAAGATGATTTTAAAAGAACTAAATATAGAAGTTTTATCTGGTGTAATAGAAATAGGAGGTATAAGAGCACAAAAAGAAGACTTTGATTATGCAAAAAATTCTAGTCTATTTGCTTTAGATGAGGAAGTAGAAAAAGAGTGGATTAAATTGATTGATAAAAAAAGAGAAGAGCATAATTCTATTGGAGGGGTTGTAAAAATAAAAATAAAAAATCTTCCAATAGGTCTTGGTGAACCTATTTATTATAAATTAGATAATGTATTAGCAAGTGCAATGGTTAGTATTAACGCAGTAAAAGGGATATATATAGGTGATACTAATGCTCATAAATTAACAGGCAAAGAAAATAATGATGAAATTACTAAAAATGGATTTTTAAGTAATAATGCAGGAGGTATTTTAGGAGGAATTAGTAATTCAGAAGATGTTGAAATGGAAATTTATTTTAAGCCAACTCCTTCTATTTTTCAATCTCAAAAGTCTATTGATATTTATGGAAATGAAGTGGAAGTAAATTTAAAAGGAAGACATGATCCTATAGTCGCTATAAGAGGAAGTGTAGTAGCAGAAGCTATGGCTTGTGCAGTAATAGTAGATATGCTTTTACTTAATATGACAAGAAAATTAGAAAACATCTTAAAGGTGTATAAATGAAAATAGTGTTTCTTGATGCTTTAACTTTAGGAGATATTAATTTTGAAAAGTTTAAAGAATTAGGAGAAGTGCTTATT
>OFCA01000116.1_pt1 | contig 10650 bp, 9 predicted proteins | sample 1520721 | NCBI WGS metagenome assembly OFCA01 (sample SAMEA3696450, study PRJEB22514) | metagenome | biome: water; feature: marine; material: hydrothermal vent | place: Pacific Ocean | collected 2014-08-16 | depth 1514 m
CTGGGGGCGGTGTTTTATTTTTTTGTTACAAAAATATATGAAGAAAATTGCAGAAATAGTTGCTGAATATGGAATAAGTAAGGAAGATTTACTTAAAATTTTGGAGGAAAAAACAGGAAAATCATATTCTGCAAAAACTACTAGAATTTGAGATTCTACTTTTGAAAAAATTAAACCATACTTGTGAAAAGTTTCATCATCTAAAAAAGATGAAAAGAAAATACTTACTTCTCATGATGTAGATGAAGTAGACTTTTTGGCAGCAAGTTTGTGAATATCTCATACTACACAACCAAAGACAGAGAAAAAAGAAGAAAAAGAAATCAAAAAAGATACATCTTGAAAGAAAGAAAGTTTTAAAAAATCACCACAACCATCTAAAGAACCAAAAAAAAGTTCTTTTAAAGTGGTAAAGAAAAAAGATTTTAAAAAAGATGGTTGAGAGTGGTTTAAACGTTGTCAGACTCAACATGTCCCACGGTACCCACGATGAGCATAAAGCAAGGATAGAACTCCTTAGAGAAGTTGAAAAGGAGACCGGTAAGCCGATTCCAATTTTGATGGATCTCTGCGGTCCAAAGATAAGGATTGGGAAGATTCCAAAAGAACCACTTTTCCTTCACAGAGGGGATAGAATCGTTCTGACAACGGGGAAACCTGTTAAGAACAAGATTACCGTTAACTATCCAGATCTTCACAGAGAGGTTAGAAAGGGAGAGGTGATTCTCCTTGCAGATGGAGCTTTCAGGCTGAAGGTGAAAGAAGTCAGAGGAGAGGATATTATCTGCGAGGTATTGGTTGGAGGTCCTTTAACTTCTCACAAGGGAGTGAATCTTCCCCATTCGAAACTCTCGGTTCCAGCCCTGACTGAGAAGGACAAAGAAGACGTAAAGTTTGGGATTGAAAACGGTGTTGATATCATTGCCCTCTCTTTTGTTAGAAAAGCCGAAGACGTTGTTGAGCTGAGGGAGTTAATCAGAAGCCTTGGGAAAAACATTCCCATTATTGCAAAGATAGAGAAGCCTGAGGCGGTTAAGAACATTGATTCAATTTTGAAAGTTGCAGATGGGATAATGGTTGCAAGGGGTGACTTAGGAGTGGAACTCCCCATTGAAAAAGTTCCCGTTATTCAGAAACAGCTCATAAGAAAGGCAAACGAAGCAGGGAAGCCTGTTATAACCGCAACTCAGATGCTCAAATCGATGGTTGACCTTCCATCTCCAACGAGAGCTGAAGTTACAGACATAGCAAATGCCGTTTTGGATGGAACTGATGCTTTAATGCTTTCAGAGGAGACAGCAGTTGGAAAGTATCCAGTAAGGGTTATAAAAACTATGGCAAAGGTTGCATCTGAGACTGAGAAGATTTACCCATACAAGCGTTACATTGACATGCCCGCTGAAACTTTACAGGATTCTCTTGCAAAGTCTGCCTGTAATCTCTCAAGAGAGGTGAAAGTAAAAGCTATCGTTCCATTTACGAGAAGCGGTGCTTCTGCTCTGGCAGTTGCAAAGTACAGACCCCCAGTCCCAATTTACGCTGTAACCCACGATATTGAAACGTGCAGGATGCTCAATCTTGTCTGGGGTGTTGAACCATTCCTGACACTTCCAGTCCAGTCAACGGACAGGATTATTGAAGAATCTCTAAAAGTGGCAAAGGAGAAAAAGTTTGCAAAGAAAGGAGACAGGATAATAGTTCTTGCTGGAGCTCCAGCAGGAATTCCTGGAACGACAAACCTTTTGAGGGTTGTAACGGTGAGATAGGGGGGATTGAAATGAGACGTTCTGCAATTTTGATTTTTGCTCTCTTTCTGATAGCCTTGAATCTCCTGATTCCGTCAGTTCCTCTTGAAATAAGAAAAGGGCTTGCAGTCCTGACGTTTGCAGCGGTTCTCTGGATAACCGAGGCACTTCCTTTAGCGGTTACTTCCCTCTCAATTCCTGTTCTGGCAGTTCTCCTTGGGATTTTGGACGTTAAAGCCGCTTTTTCCTCTTTTGCCCATCCAATTATTTTCCTTTTCTTTGGTGGGTTTGCACTTGCAACGGCTCTTACGAAATACGGGTTAGATAAATTCCTTGCTTTCAAGATAGTTTCAATTTCGAAAGGTTCTCTCTTTGGAACGGCAATTCTTCTCTTTGCTGCGACTGCCTTCATCTCAATGTGGATTAGTAACACTTCCACAACAGCAATGATGCTTCCGTTGGCTCTTGGAATAGCTGGAACAGTTTCTGCAGATAATAGACTTAAAACCTTTCTCCTTTTAGGAATTGCTTACTCTGCAAGCGTTGGGGGAATAGGTACTCTTGTTGGAAGTCCCCCAAACGGAATAACTGCTGCAAATCTCGGAATAGAATTTACTGACTGGTTAAAGGCTGGCTTACCGGCAGTTTTTATCCTTTTTCCTCTTCTATTTTTCATTCTCTATCTCTACTTCAGACCCGATCTGAAAAGGAAAGTAACAATTGAAAACTTTACCCTTGAGATGACAAAGGAGAGAATAGGGGTTTTACTGGTTTTCCTTATTACTGTTACTCTGTGGCTCTTCAGCAAGAAGGTTGCTGCTTTCATAGGAGTTCACAAGTACTTTGATGCGGTTATAGCTGTCTTTGCTGTTATTCTTCTCTTTGCTTTCAGACTTGTAAACTGGGAGGAAATTGACAGAGGCACTGACTGGGGAACCCTCTATCTATTTGGTGGTGGTCTTGCACTATCTCACGTTTTGAAAGTTACGGGAACGAGCAAGTTTATAGCTAAGATTTTGACAGAGAATGTTGGCGGTCTGCCCCATATTTTAGTTGTTCTTTCTGTTACCATTTTTATGATCTTCCTGACCGAGCTCATGAGTAACACTGCAACGGCTGCAATCTTTGTTCCGATTCTCATAACTGCTGCTTCACAGATGAATTTACCACCCCAGGAGCTTGCTCTACCTGCCGGAATTGCGGCTTCCTGTGCGTTTATGCTTCCAGTTGCAACTCCTCCAAATGCGATAGTCTATGGAACTGGAATGGTTAGACAGAGGGATATGATAAGGATAGGGCTTATTCTCAATGTGATCTTTGCTGTCGTTATCTCTCTCCTTGCAGTACTTATTTTCAACCGATTACTATGAAGTATAGTGGAATGGGATACCCATAAGTGTGCTAAAATGCTGTGAAACAATGTTTTCAGCTTCTTCCCTTCGTAAGGGGAATTAGAGGAATTTTTCGGAGGTGGGTCTTGGAAACACTCTACAAGATAACAGTAATTTTCTTTGACATTATTTTTGTTCTCTTTGTTGCTTATATCGTTTTCATTTTTGGTTTGAGAATTTACTGGAAGTTTAAGTCAAAGAAGATGAAGGGACAGGAGCTTCCTGTTTTGGAGGGAGAGTTTTCAAGACTTAAGAAAGGGAAAGGAGTAATTTATTTCCACGCTCCAAACTGCCGTCCCTGTAAGATGGTTGATCCTGTGATTAAGAAGCTCTCAAAAGAGTTGAAGAGGGTTTCATTTGTCAAAGTTAACATAGCAGAAACTCCTGAACTTGCAAGAAAATTTGGAATCCTTGCAACCCCATCAATTATCATCACAAAAGATGGTCATATAGAGGAAGTCCTGATGGGACCTGTTACTGAAGGGACTTTGAGGGAGAAATTGAAGTGAAAATAACCTTTAACGGTGCTGCACAGGTTGTTACTGGAAGTTGTCATCTGATAGAGACCGGGAGAACGAAGTTTCTCCTTGATTGCGGTATGTTTCAGGGTAAAGAGGAGCTTGAGGATCTAAATCCGAAATTTACCTTTGACCCACGAGAAATAGACTTTGTAATTCTTTCTCACGGCCATCTTGACCATTGTGGAAGGCTTCCGTATCTCGTAAAGAGAGGTTTTAGAGGAAAGATATTTGCTACTCCTGGAACGATAGACATTTCAAGGCTCATTCTGATGGATTCTGCTCAGGTTCAGGAGGAACATTTAAGAACAGAAAACAGGAAAAGATTGAGGGAAGGGAAGGAGTTGAAAGAACTTCTCTATACCCTTGATGACGTTTTTGATACCTTTGATCACTTCAGACCTGTTGGATATTACCAGTGGTATGAGGTTAATGGAATCAGGTTCAAATTCTACAACGCTGGACACATCCTTTGTTCTGAATTTGTTGAGCTGGAGATTGAAGGAAAAAGATTGATTTTCAGTGGAGACATTGGAAACCACGGTAAACCATTGATTAGAGACCCTGAAAAGCCACCAAAAGGTGATATTGTCCTTATTGAAACAACTTACGCAAACAGAAGACACAGGAGTTTTGAGGATTCTGTTAAAGAGTTTAAGGAAGCAATTTTGAAAACCTTTGAAAGAGGAGGGGTTGTCCTTATTCCAACCTTTGCCCTTGAAAGGGCTCAGGACATTCTCTATATCCTTAGAAAGATGTATGATGATGGAGAACTTCCAGAGTGTAAAGTCTTTTTAGATTCCCCTTTAGCAATTTCTATAACGCAAACTTTTAGAAGACATCCAGAGTGTCTTGAAGAAGAAGTACTTGAAGAGTTTAAAAGAAGAGATCTCTTTTCTTTTCCCTATTTGAAGTTTACAAGAACTGTCAGAGAGTCGATGAAAATTAACGACGTAAAAGAAAGGGCAATAATTATTGCTGGAAATGGAATGTGTACGGGTGGAAGGATTCTCCACCATCTGAAACATAGGCTCTGGGATGAAAAGAACACAATAATCTTTGTTGGCTATCAGGCTGAAGGGACGACAGGAAGAAAGATAATAGAAGGGGCTAAAAAAGTAAAGGTTTTCAATGAGCTAATAGCAGTAAAATCTGAGGTTTATACAATAAATGGTTTTTCATCTCATGCAGATCAATTGCAAATTGTTGAGTGGCTTGAAGGGGCGCTAAAACCCGATTCAAAACTTGTTTTTGTTCACGGCGAAGCTTCAGTTATGAAAAAGTTTAAGTTAGTTGTAGAGGAAAAGTTTGGATTAGAACCAATAATTCCAGAGCTCTACCAGACTGTTGAGTTCCATTAAAGTATAATTTGGCTTCCAAACTGACTCCGGAGGCTGAAGATGAAAATAGCCCTTGCTTGTGACCACGGTGGTTTTTGTTTAAAGGAAGTTATAAAAGCTTACCTTGAAGAACTTGGAATAGAGTATGTTGACTATGGAACCTATTCAGAAGAATCTGTTGATTATCCAGACTTTGCATACAAGGCAGCTAAGGGGATAGTAAACGGTGAAGCGGATAGAGGAATTTTCATCTGTGGAACAGGAATTGGAATTTCAATTGCAGCAAATAAGGTTAAAGGTATAAGAGCTGCACTTTGCTATAACATCTTTGCTGCTGAGATGAGCAGGAGACACAACGATGCAAATGTTCTGTGTCTCGGAGGAAGGATTCTGGGAGATGAACTGGCAAAAGCCATTGTAAAGGTATGGCTTGAGACTCCTTTTGATGGTGGAAGACACGAAAGAAGGATAAACAAGATTTCTGAGATTGAAGAAAACGAATCTGGAGGTAATAGATGAAACACCTTAGAGGCGTTGACCCAGAAGTTTTTGAGGCACTAAAGTGCGAGTACAGGAGACAGAATGAACACCTTGAGCTTATTGCTTCCGAGAACTTTACAAGCGAAGCTGTAATGGAGGCTCAGGGGTCTGTTCTCACAAACAAGTACGCCGAAGGTTACCCTGGAAAGAGGTACTACGGCGGTTGTGAGTGTGTTGACATTGTTGAGAGGCTTGCCATTGAGAGGTGTAAGGAACTCTTCGGAGCTGAGCACGTAAATGTTCAGCCTCACTCAGGTTCTCAGGCTAACCAGGCAGTTTACCTTGCAGTATTAAAACCTGGAGATACGATTCTCTCAATGAACCTTTCCCACGGTGGTCACCTCTCCCACGGTTCTCCTGTCAACATGACAGGTAAGTACTTTAATGTTGTTCAATACGGTGTAAGGAAAGATACTGAGACTATCGACTTTGATCAGGTCTATCAGCTTGCAAAGGAGCACAAGCCAAAGCTCATAATCTGCGGTGCTTCTGCTTATCCAAGGGTTATTGACTTTGATAAGTTCAGGGAAATTGCAGATGAGGTTGGAGCCCTGCTCTTAGCTGACATTGCCCACATTGCAGGGCTTGTAGTTGCTGGACTTCATCCATCTCCAGTTGAAGCCTGCCATTTTGTTACCACAACAACCCACAAGACTCTTAGAGGTCCTCGTGGTGGTGTAACAATGTGTAAAGCTGAGTTTGCTAAGGAGATAGACAAAGCTGTATTCCCGGGACTTCAGGGTGGACCTCTAATGCACGTTATTGCAGCAAAGGCTGTAGCATTTAAAGAAGCTCAAACAGAAGAATTTAGAAAGTATCAGGAACAGATAGTGAAGAACGCCAGAGTAATGGCTGAAGAACTCCAGAGGCAGGGCTTTAGACTTGTATCTGGAGGAACTGACAATCACCTCATGCTTGTTGACCTTACAGACAAGGGGATTACCGGAAAAGAGGCTGAAGCTGCCCTTGGAAAGGCAAATATAACAGTAAACAAAAACACAATTCCATTTGACACAAGAAGTCCATTTGTAACAAGCGGTATCAGAATTGGAACTCCAGCGATAACAACAAGGGGTATCAAAGAGGACGAAGCGAGGAGAATCGCTCAGCTTATAGCTGAAGTTCTGGAGAATATTAACGATGACTCAGTAATTGAAAAGGTTAAGGCAGAAGTTTTAGAAATCTGTGGCAAGCATCCACTTTACAGCGAAATTAAGGAACTCTACTCTTAAACCTTGGAAAATAAAAAAGGGGGCTTTCAAGCCCCCTTCATTTTTAGCTCTGAATTATCCATTAATACTCAGGCATTGATGGCATGTTCTTCTCTTCCTTTTCAGGAATTTCAGTTACTGTGGCTTCTGTTGTGAGGAGGAGTCCAGCTGCAGATGCAGCGTTCTGGAGAGCTACCCTTTCAACCTTAGTTGGGTCGATGATTCCAGCTTCAACAAGATTTTCAAAATCACCTTTTCTTGCGTTAAATCCGTACTCGTGTCCTTTTTCCTTAATGAGTTCTTTAACTTTCTCAACAACTACCTGTCCAGAATAACCTGCGTTGTCAGCAATCTGTCTTAGTGGAGATTCAATAGCCTTCTTGACGATTTCAACACCGTGTTTCTTATCAACTTCGCCGTTTTCATCAAACTTTTTGATGAGGTCATCGAGCTTTTGAGCGGCTGCAATGAGTGCTGTTCCACCACCAGGAACGATACCTTCTTCCACTGCAGCTCTTGTAGCATGGAGGGCGTCTTCAACCCTTCCTTTCTTCTCCTTGAGTTCGGCCTCTGTAGCAGCACCAACTTTTATGATAGCTACGCCACCAGCAAGCTTGGCAAGTCTTTCCTGAAGCTTCTCCTTGTCGTATTCGGATGTGGCTTTTTCAAGTTCAGCCTTAATTTGCTTGATTCTTGCTTCGATATCTTCTGCTTTACCTTTACCGCCGATGATTGTTGTGTGCTCTTTGTCAATAACAACTTTGTCAGCCTGTCCAAGCATGTCGAGTGTAACGTTTTCAAGTTTGATTCCGAGGTCTTCTAAGATTGCAGTTCCACCTGTAAGGATAGCAATATCCTGAAGCATTGCCTTTCTTCTTTCACCAAATCCAGGAGCTTTAACTGCACAAACCTGGAGTGTTCCACGGAGTTTGTTAACTACGAGGGTGGCAAGAGCTTCACCTTCCACGTCTTCAGCAATGATGAGGAGTGGTCTTCCTTCTCTTGCTACACCTTCAAGAACTGGAAGGAGCTCTCTGATGTTGGAGATTTTCTTACCGTAGATGAGGATGTATGGATTTTCAAGTACACACTCCATCTTGTCTGGATCTGTTACGAAGTATGGAGAGAGGTATCCTCTGTCAAATTGCATACCCTCTACAACTTCAAGGGTTGTCTCAAGACCCTTGGCTTCTTCTACTGTGATAACTCCCTCTTTACCAACTTTGTCCATAGCTTCGGCGATGAGCTCACCGATTTCCCTGTCGTAGTTAGCAGAGATTGTAGCTACTTGAGCAATCTGCTCTTTTGTTTCTACAGGCTTGGAGATGTTTTTGAGTTCATCAACGATAACTTTAACGGCTTCGTCAATTCCTCTCTTAACTTCGATAGCGTTGTCACCAGCTGTGATGAACTTAAGACCATCGTTGAAGATTGCCTGAGCAAGAACTGTAGCTGTTGTTGTACCGTCACCAGCCTTGTCAGCAGTCTTTTGAGCAACTTCTTTTACAAGCTGAGCTCCAATGTTTTCAACTGGATCTGGAAGTTCAATTTCCTTTGCAACAGTAACACCGTCCTTTGTAACAACTGGAGAACCGAACTTTCTTTCAAGAACAACGTTTCTACCACCAGGACCCATTGTAGCTTTAACAGCGTTTGCAAGTTTATCTATACCAGCCTTTATTTTCTGTCTTGCTTCATCTGCAAAGAAAATTTCCTTTCCTGCCATTTTTCACCTCCCTCATAGGATTTTTTAATTACTCTTCTACGATTGCGAGAATGTCTTCTTCTCTGATTATGAGGAGCTTTTCTCCATCGATTTCGACTTCGTTTCCAGCATACTTGCTGTAAAGAACCTTGTCTCCAACTTTAACTTTGAGAGGTCTGATTTCGCCGTTTTCAAGAAGTTTTCCTTCTCCTACAGCAATGACATCTCCGATCTGGGATTCTTCCTTTGCAGTATCTGGAAGGATGATTCCTCCTGCAGTTTTTTGTTCCATTTCTACTTTCTTGACTACAACTCTGTCGTAGAGTGGTTTGAGCTTCATCCCGTCACCCTCCTTTATCTGGTTTTTAGCACTCACTTGAGGTGAGTGCTAATGTTCACCTATAAATTTAGAAAACACCTGCCAGTTGTCAAGGGTGATCAGGAAGGTATATAGCCTTTCAGTCGAGGGTGCCAGCAGAAACAATGTATACAGGAAGTTCTGTCTTAGGTAGTCCCAGAAAACGCTGGAGATCGAAGTCGTAAAAGGCTCCAATACCGCAAGCCCCAAGTTCTATGGATTCAGCAGAAAGATGTAGAAATTCGCCGAGAGCTCCCGCTCCATCAGAGCTCCCCTGTAATCCCTGCAGTTCTTTTCCTTAAAGTCGTAGGTGAAGATGACATTCATGTTAGCTCGGGAAACAAATCTCTGCCCTAAGCAGAGGTAGGCAAACTCCATGTTGAAGTTACCTTTCATAGTTGGGTAGAGTTTTTCTTCTCCAACGGCGTAAATGCCATCCGATATTCCCTCAACATTTTTCACTTGAACGTAGAAGTTTGTTTGGGGAAAATCCCAGTCTGCCGGGAAGCAGGAGAGGGAAGATTCAAGCAAGTGTTTAAACCTGTCAAACTCAAGTCTCTTTCCCGTGAACTCCCTTCTTGAACGCCTTTTAAGGAGTGTATCCTTTAAAGACAGTGACTTAACCTCAGGATAGACTTCGGGGAATTCAGGGTAGTTTCTATAGAACTCACATGATGTTAGATTGCCAGAAAGGTGGGTGTTGACAATTTCGCTGTTGTATATGGGCTTTTTCAGAATTGGCTGGTAGTCCGGGAAACGGGCTGTGAATATAAACTCTTCTCCCCAGTATAGAGCTGGTTTATCTATTAGAATAGCTGCAAGGGCAAACTCGTTTTCACCGTCAATACCAAGAAGCTGGTTGAGTTTATCGTCTAAGAACTTATAGACAACGTTTCCCCCAAGACCTATTGACCTCAGATAAGCTACACCGTTAGCGGCCATGTGTCCAACATCAAGAAGGCAATAGCGGTAAGCCCTTGTTCTGTACTTCCATGCACTGCGAGCATAGATGGAAGTTATAACTGCAACGATGTTCCCTGGAACCTCTGCGCAGAGGGCTGCCTGAAGGTGCTCAAAAAGGTTTTTCTCAATTAGAAGCTCTAAAGAGTGATCGGTGGGCTGGTAGTGGTAGAGACCATCAGGGAGTTCTGAGAGATCTTTAACAAAGAGATAAAGCTCAAATGGGTAGAGAGCTCCAGCAGAAGGTGCGGCTCTAAAGGCAAATTCCTCTCCGTGAAAGTTCTCAACTTTCGTTATTCCATTCATGTAGAAGGCGAGGTTTGAAAGCTCCTGAAGGGAAAGGGTATCCTCAGCTCCTTCACTGCAAATCCTGTAGAGAACATCAAGTGTCTCCTGAGTGTGCCCATCAAAGGAGAGAAGGGGGAACTTTTTGACGCCTTTATAAACCTTAAACGGGTTGGGATAGTTTGACCAGTTAAGGTAGTGGGATTTCCTTACACTCTCAAAAGTGTGAGCCGTCTTAATGTGGTAGTTGAAACAGTTACCCATAACATATCCTCCTCCTTCTGGATTTTATCACTTTCAAACCATCAACAATTTCTTTGATTGAAGGTAAGTTTCTGTATAATTCGACAAAGGGAATTTAAGGATGGAAGATCTGGTTGGGTTCTTGAAACAGACACCTCTTCTTTCAGGGCTTTCTGAAGAACAACTCGCCAGAATAAAAAAAATATCAATTGTCAGGAGTTACACCAAAGGAACGGTAATTTTCAACCCCTCTCAAAAAGCGGAGGGTTTTTACATTTTGAAAATAGGAAAAGTAAAGATCTACAAATCCAGCAGGGGAAAAGAGCAGATAATTAGAATTTTTTCCAGACCCAC
>OFCA01000117.1_pt1 | contig 10645 bp, 8 predicted proteins | sample 1520721 | NCBI WGS metagenome assembly OFCA01 (sample SAMEA3696450, study PRJEB22514) | metagenome | biome: water; feature: marine; material: hydrothermal vent | place: Pacific Ocean | collected 2014-08-16 | depth 1514 m
TAATGTTGATTCTTTTTTCGATAAAAGATTTTACTAATTCTTCTTTGGTTTTGTTTGTTTGATTTAAAATTTTTTCAAAATAAAAATTATCTTCTTTTTCTAGGCTATAACCACAATTTAGACATTTTCTTGTGTTTATCTCAAATGTAAGTTCTTCACAATTTGGACACTTATCATAGGTACTTAAAAATTCTACTTGTTTCATTATTTTTTAAAAAATATAAAAGATCAAGAAATAAAAGATAAACTAAAGCAATTGACACAAAGTGCATATAAAAAAGATATCTTTGGAGCACCGACATTTGTTGTTAATAAAAAAATTTTTTGGGGTCAAGATAGGCTTGATTATGCTTTGGATGAATATAATAAATTTTAATCTATTTTAAAACCATAAAAATTTTGTTTATATTTATAAATTTGAGTTGATAGATTAAATCATCCAAAAATAAAATAAGGCGTTGGAGGGTCCCTTACGGGTTCCCCTCCAACTCACAGACGTGTCAACGCAGGATGTAGGATACCCCAAAGATGGTTAGCGTTGCACGCCCACCCCAATATTGCATTAGATATGTAGGCACTATATATACCTTACTTATTAGAATTTTTAGAGCATCTCTTTAACCTTCTTAATGAGCATCTTCAATATCTCTCTGTCTGGTAAAACACCCTCTGGTGGGTCAATAACCTTCTTCAACTGAATTGGAACTCCGTCCATTCTATAGGCAGTTCCTTCAACTTCAACTCCAGCGATTGCTGGTGGGATTATAATGTTTGCCAATTGAGTTGTTGGAGTTTCGTGTGGGTCTATACAAACCAATGGTATCTTTGCCATATGTTGCACTGCCTTTTGTGGGAAGTGAGCTCCAGGGTCTGAAGCGATGTTTAACATCATGTCAGTTTCTCCTCTCTGCAACAAGTCATTAGCCGTTGTTTCTCCTGGGTTGTATCTTGGATATCCTCTTGAGAAATCAACTCCAAATGGGAACCCAGTAACCCAAGTTAGAACTTGGTTGAATCCATTGACGTTGTAGTGTCCTCTCATTGGTGTAAGTGTAAATTTAGTGTATGCGTTTAAGTCAATAACTAACTGGATAGCGTTGTCAATGTTTCTATGCTTACCTCTTGTCATTGTTACTCCCATAGCGAAGAACAACTCTCCAAACTGAGCATTCTTACAAATCTCTACAGCTTCATAAATCAAATCAACTGGAATTCCTGCAACTTTATCTACTTGCAACTCAAATCCTTTCAATACAGCCCTCATTGCACTAATTAACTCATAGTCCTTGTGAGGCTCAACCTGCAAGTGAACGTCTGCCAACTTTGCAGTATCAGTCTCTCTTGGGTCAACGACAATTAAGGTTCTATCTTCTCTACCCCTCTCTCTGAAAAACCCTCTCGCAAATACTGAGTATCTACTCATGTGTCTTGGGTGGGCGTGCATTGGATTTGAACCCCAATAAATGATTACATCAGCTCTGTTTTTAACCTCTCCTAAGGTACAGACGGGGTATCCTACATCCTGCAATGCCAGAACAGAAGGTCCGTGTCAAACACTTGCAGTGTTATCAATAACAGCCCCAACTAATTCAGCTAACTCAACCCCATACATATGTGCGTGGCATTCAGTAGCACTCCATCCGTAAATTAAAGGCAATGAGGATTCAACTAATAACCTTGCAGTTTCTTCAATTGCTGTATCGTAATCAACTTTTTTGAATTCATCCTTCTTGTTTTCTCTCATCAATGGCTCTGTGTATCTCACAGCTCCTTCAAAGTGCATAAACTTAGCGTTACCAATTCTACAAGCATGTCTTGTTCCAACTATGTGGTTATCTTCAACTAAAATCTCCAAATCGTCACACAATGTCCCACAGAATGGACAGACAACATTTCTAATGACCTTTACCATAAGGGATTCACCCCTTTAATTTATCTTAATTCTAAAACCTTCTTCTCCTTCTCAGCTACACTTAAGCAAAGTAAACACATTACACAATAACCTTTCAACGGTAGTTTTCCTCTTGATAATCTTAATGTCTTCATTGGGCAGACTTCGACGCATTTTCCACATTTGTCACATAAGTATGGGCTGAATTCGATTCTGTTATATTCCTTACCGTTATGTTCTATCTTACCAAGCTTTAAAGCACCAGTTGGACAAGCAACAGTACAAGCTCCGCAGACGATACACATTCTAACTTCTTTCTTATCCTCATCGACTACTATAGCCTCAGTTGGACAGACTGAGGCACATTTCTTCAGAACCTCATAATCCTCTTCTACGATGACTAAACCCTCATCGGTTATTGGGTGTGGTGAGCTTAACTTAACATCCAACTCTAATGCATCGACTGGGCAGATATTAACGCATAAACTACAAGCAGGACATGATTTTGGCGGGATGACTATCATATTAGCCTCATCAACCTTAATCATATCTCCTGGACAAACTTCGACACACTTTAGACAGTAAATACATTTTCTGCATTGACTTCAAACTTCTTAACCTCTTTTCTTCTCTTCTTAGGTATCTTACCAGCTACAAATATAGCATTCCATGGACATGTTTGGGCACAGATACTACAGTAGATACACTTACTCTTATCGATGACTGCCTTTCCATCCTCTAAGGTTATTGCATTTACAGGACACTCAGGAACACAAATTCCACAACCAACACAAGCCTCTGTAACAACTATTGGTTCTTTTGGTGCTTTAACCTCTTTCTTAGGCTTATCAATAACTCCAGGCAAGGAGATAATCTCAATTGGACAGACTTCTATACACTTCTGGCAGAGGACACAATGCCCCTTTGAGTAAGGGAAGTCATCACCAACCTTTTTTATACCAATAGGACAAGCCTCAACACACTTCCCACACTTATCACACTTATGAGCTAAGTAATTAACCCTCTTCAACTTCTTTCCATTAATCTCAATTTCTTCCTCAACCAACGCTCCAGTCGGACAAGCCTTAACACACTCCATGCATAAGTTACAGACGTTAAAATTATCTATGTCTATCGCCTTAGTCGGACACTCCGCCTGACAGGCATAACACACCAAACAAGCATCTTTCTGGATTGTTATGCTCATCTATCCCATCCTCCTAAAAATTGTGTGCTAAAATCCCAAATAAGTAGGGATTTTAGCGAATCCCCCTGCGTAAGGGGAGAAAACCCACAACCTCCCAGAATGGGTTCGGTTGTGGGCTTATTCTTTAATTACTTCGATAATTTTGTTTCCTTTTTCATCTTTAACTATTATGTGAGCAGCACATGAATATCAAGGGTCGTAAGCTCTTAAAACCATCTCTATTAGGTTTAACTTTACCTCATCAACTTTAACTGTGCTCTTCTCAGCCATGTTTATCACCAATAACCATGATTAGATAATCATGAGCATAACAAAAATTTAATTTTATTTGAAGATTACTTGGGCAGCTTGCTGAATAGCTTTCTCCATTGTTGGGACGTTGTGAGTTGTTGCAACAATCATGTTGGCTTTAACAACGATTCCATTGTCATCAGTTTCGTAGTTGTGGATTAAAACTCCTCTTGGAGCATAAACTACTCCAACACCATTTCCAGCCTTTGGTTCAACATCTGCCTTTATATCATCTGATGTGATATCATTATCCTCCAATAGTATTTTTGCCTTTTCACATGCCTCAACTAACTCAATCAATCTTGCATGGTGATATGCTAATGACTGATTAGCTGGGAATCCAAAGATATCAAAGAACTCTTTCCTATACTCTTCAGCTATTGGTGTATCCATTGCATCGCAGACATTCAACATAGCTAAAGGCCCAACTCTGTAGATACCGTCTGGATATCCAGCCTTTTTGTAGTATGGGTATTTGACGTAGTTGTGAGGGACAACGTGCTCTCCTATATAGTCCAAATACTCAGCTGGTTTGAAATCAACTTTCTCCTTTCCATCTGGTGATAGGAATCTTAAGGTATCATCGTAGAAGTTGTGCTTTCCATCTTTAACTAAACCCAAGTAATATGTATCTATAACTCCTAAAGTTTTTATCTGTTCCATATATTGCTCATTCAATTGCTTTATAAGCTCTACTCCGTTTTTTGCATATTCTATCATCTGGTCAGCATCTTTCAATAACTCATCTCTCTCTTCTTCAGTTAATCTTTTTGCCTGTCCTCCAGGAATTCCAGTGACTGGGTGAATTGCCTTACCTCCAACTGCTTCAACTATCTTTTGTCCATACTTTCTTAAGGCAATTGCCTGCTTAGCAACCTCTGGTGCTTTGTCTATAACTCCTACAACGTTTCTTATTGCTGGGTCTGCATCTGGGCCTAGAACAAAGTCAGGTGCTGCTAAGAAGTAGAAGTGCAATGCATGACTGTGAATCATGTTTCCAATGTGCATTAACTCTCTCAATTTCTTAGCAGGTTCTGGAATCTCTACACCCCAAGCGGCATCAACTGCTTTAACACTTGCCAAGTGGTGAGCTGTCTGGCAGATACCACAGATTCTTGGGACAATTCTTGGCACTTCCTCTGCAGGTCTCCCAACGACAAACTGCTCAAATCCTCTCAATGCAGTTATGTGCAACTTAACATCCTTAGGCTTTCCATTCTCATCTAAGGTTATTGTAACCTTACCATGCCCTTCCAATCTTGATAGGGGCTCAATTACTATCTTCCCCATAAATTCACCCTTATTTTACTTTTCTGTTAATTAAAGCATCTGGCAGTGTGAATCTGTTTAATAACGCTACCTTGTCTGGAATCTCTAAAGCTGCCTCTCCTGCATTAGCCAATACGTTAGCTGCATTAGCTCCTAAGTCTAATGACTTGTCTGTCTTACCAAAGCATCCTCTACAAGGTACTCCAGCTCTTGGACATCTTGCTCCACATCCAGCCCTTGTAGCAAATCCTAAACAAGTGTAACCCTGCTCAAATAAACATTTCTCTGGGTCTGGTCTTCCTTCGTAAGTTCTCTTAAACTTCTCTGGGAATACATTCTCTTTCTTTCTTGGACATTCATCACATACAATTTTTGTTGGTAATTTTGGCTCTTCTCCTTTTAACAATGCAACGATTGCATCAGCTATCATCTCTGGTGTTGGTGGGCATCCTGGGATTACGTAATCTACCTTAACAACTGCACTTATTGGCTTAACATAATCTTCTAATGGAGGAATATCCTCAGAAGGAATCTCTCCTTTGTTGTCAGTTGAATCTGTTGAGTAAACATAATTTAAAAGCTCTTCCTTTGTGTATAAGTTACCTAAACCTGGAATTCCACCATAAGCAGCACAGGTCCCCCATGCGATGACAATCTTTGACTTTTCTCTAATTTCATGAATTAAGTGCTCATCGTGCTCGTTCCTAATCCCTCCCTCAACCAAGAACACATCTATACCTTCTGGAATCTCCTTAGGGTCTGCAATTATAGGGGCATAGACGATCTCTAAATTTGGCAGAATATCTAAAAGCTTCTCGTGTAGGTCGAGCAACGCTATGTGGCATCCAGAACAACTGCACAACTGTATCATCCCTACCTTAACTGCCAAGGTAATCACCCTAAAAAATTTAAATTATAAATCTTTTGTAACTCCAAATTCCAAGCCGGAGAACCCCTCACATAGGGGCGGTTGTTCTCTCGGTCCCTTAACGGGTTCCCGAGAGAACTCATCCCTTTAATCTCCGGCTCTACTGGGCTTTGAGAGGGTTAGGTCCGAGCTTTTGGAGTCTTGCAGTCATTTCATTAACGGCGGAGACGAACTTGTCTGCCTCAGCGGCAGACATGAAGAACATCTCTATCCTGTCTCCGCCGATTCCTAATTCATCCAACAATTGTTTAGCGAACCTAACCCTCTCTTCAGCCTTTAAGTTACCTGTTTCGTAAGCGCACTCCCCTTTCTTTCACCCTACAACCATAACGGCATCGGCTCCCTTTTGGAAAGCCCTTAAGGCATAAGTGATGTCAAATTTACCGGTGCAAGGGAGCCTTACAATCCTTACGGTTGTAGGGTATTGCATTCTGCTTGTCCCTGCCAAGTCAGCAGCCCCATATCCTCATTGATAGCAACAGAAGGCAATTATTACTGGTTCCATAACTCATCCCCCAAAATTTAGTTATAGGATGAAACAATGAAATTAAGCTTATAATGACAGAGGGCACCTACCCCCCATCAGCACCACCCTGGCTTTACGCCTTCGGGTGATGCATCATCTGGTTTTATCTGCCCCCAATGTTGAGCTCATAACCTACGCCGTGATTTTTTGAATCAAGTTTCATGTTATTTTAGTTTAAAGCATGTTATGCAATTGGATGTGGGGCTTGTGCCTTTAACCCTCTAACTTCTGGTGAGCCTCTAAGACACCATCGATGAATGAGATTATTTGCTCATCTCTGTAGTATCTCAACTGCATTGCTCCACTTGGACATGCTCCAGCACATGCTCCACATCCCTTACAAGCAACGTCATTGACTTGAGCTACTAAGTGTCCATCCTTCTCTACATAGCTTATAGCATTGTATGGACACATCTGAGCACAGACCTTACAACCTCCACAGACCTCTTCATCTACGACAGCTCTAATCATCTCTATCTTAAACTGTCCCTGTGCCATTGGTATTGAAACAGCACTTGCAGCCCCCTTAGCTTGAGCTACTGTATCTGGAATATCCTTTGGCCCTTGAGCAACTCCTGCAATTGCTATACCATCAACCTTTGTATTAACTGGAGCTAACTTTGGATGCAACTCCTTGAAGAATCCATCTGGACTGAGCTCTAAACCAAGCATCTTAGCTAACTTTGGATTGTCTGGTCTTGGTGATAATCCTGCTGACAACACTACTAAATCTGCCTCAATCTCTACTATCTCTCCTAATAATGTATCTTCTACTCTGACTATTAGGTTCTTAGTCTCTGGATCTTCTATTATGCATGCTGGTCTTCCTCTGATGAACTTAACTCCGAACTGCTCTTGAGCTCTTCTGTAATACTCTTCATATCCTTTACCAAATGCTCTGATATCCATGTAGCAGATATAAACTTCAGTGTTTGGATCGTGCTGTTTAATTAACTGAGCATTCTTCAAGGCAAACATACAGCAGATTCTTGAACAGTAGTGCTTTCCAACCTTTGCATCTCTTGAACCAACACACTGGATGAATACAACTCTGTGTGGATGCTTTCCATCACTTGGTCTTATCTCATGTCCTCCTGTTGGCCCTGCTGGGTTAATCATTCTCTCTAATTCTAATGTTGTTATGACGTTGTCATAGACTCCATATCCATACTCTTCTTTCAATGTACAGTCAAATTCGTCATAACCAACTGCACAGATGATTGTTCCAACCTTTAACTTAATCTCCTCTTGTTTTTGGTCATATCTTATAGCTCCTGGACCACAAACTTTTTCACACAATCCACATCTTATACAGTGTTCCATATCGATTGTATAGACTAAAGGAACTGCCTGTGCGAATGGGACATAGATAGCTTTTCTTGTTCCTAAACCTAAGTCAAACTCGTTTGGCACTTCTATTGGACATACTGCGGCACAAGCCCCACATCCTGTACAGATATTTTCATCAACGTATCTTGGTTTCTTCTCAATTGTAACTTCGAAGTTTCCAATGTATCCTTCAACGTTTTTAACTTCGGCGTAGGTTATGAGCTCAACATTGGGGTGGTTTGCAACGCTAACCATCTTTGGGGCCAAAATTCACAGCGCACAGTCATCAGTTGGGAATGTCTTAGCAAGTTGAGCCATCCTACCTCCAATTGATGGCTCCTTCTCAACTAAATATACCTTGTAACCTTGGTCTCCTAAGTCAAGAGCTGCTTGGATTCCAGCAATACCTCCTCCAATGATTAAGCAAGATTTATCAACATCTACAACTTTTTGTGGAACATCTTCTAATCTCTTAGCTCTCTCAACAGCTCCTGCAACTAACTCCATTGCTTTTTTAGTTGCTTTTTCTCTTTCAGTCATGTGAACGAAGGAACAGTGCTCCCTAATATTGACAAACTCCAAGTAATATGGAGATAGCCCAGCTTCTTTTATACAGTTTCTAAAAGTAGGCTCGTGGATTTTTGGTGTACATGCTGCGACAACGACTCTATCGAGGTTGTATTCCTTTATTGCCTCTTTAATCAAGTTTTGCCCTGGGTCAGCACACATGAAAGGATAGGTTTTTGCTACAACGACTCCATCCAATTTTTCAGCGAATTCCCTTACTGCTTCACAATCAACAACACCGTTGATGTTCGCTCCACAGTAACAGACAAATACCCCAACTCTTGGGGACATAGATTCACCTCCAAGAATAGAAATCACAATCAATTAATTATGAAGATAACTATAAAAATATATATTCTTAAACCGGCTAATGGAGGCTATTAAAGAAATTGATAACAGCATTGAAATTAAGAATACTTTATCTTAGTTAAAATTTCTTTTATAGTAAAGTTTATATAGGTAAAGTAATACTATATAACAATCGGCGTGGGTGGGACAGTGGTGAGCCCCCCACCTCACCACTGATAACCCACGCCAAGGAGCCGGCTCCGAGCTGGTTAACAAAATTTACAGTAAACACACCCCTCCCCCACACAAATTTTTTTATTTGAAGGTTTTATTAATATTTTTGAATACTTAAATATATTGATAAACGTAAATATTGAAAAACTATATAATTGGTTGTTGAAACTATTATTTTAGATAGTAAAAATCTAAGAGGGGGACGATGGGAAAATTTGAAGAGTATCTAACTGATGCCTTTAAATATGCATTTTCAGATATTAAAAAAGGAGTTATTGGGGGGTTATTGGTTACTATACCGGCAGTTCTTATGATGTTATTAGGTTTTGTAATGGCAATATATGTTGCCAAATATATAAGTCCTAATATGATGTATTCGATGATGCTATCCTTCACGATTCCAAAAACTGTTTTAATGACTATTGTTGTGGGGATATTTGCACTCTTAATATGTTTGATTGTAAAGTTTATGGTGGATGGTTATTACGTTAAAATCATGAAAACCACTGTTGAAAGTGGAAACTCTTTACCAGATTGGGATAATTTTGCTGAGTTAATAAAAATAGGGTTTTTATACTGGATTGGGGGGATAGTTTTAGGATTGATGTTTTTTGTTATTCCTATAGTGATGATATTAGTAGGGGTAGTTGTGTTAGCAAAAAGCCCTATAGCTGGAGCGGTTTTGATAGGTATTGGGTTAATTTTAGCTTTAATTTTGCTGATTGTTTATATATTTTATAAATATTTGGCAGATGTGAATTATTCTGTAAAGGGCTTTATGGGATTCTTTGAGTTTAAGAAGATATTTAAGAGGATGAGCATAACCTATGTTATATTGCTTATTGTGGTGGTATTAATTACTGTAGTTGTTGAGGGGATTGTTCAATTTCCATTCTTTATTTTGAAGGTAGTATCAAACTTTGCCCAAAGCTCAGCTATGGGGTCTAACTTATCCCCTATATTTATTATTGATTTGATATCTGTGGTAGTTTCTGGATTCGTTGGATTCTTTATGGGTGTGGTTGTAAAGAGGGCTATTGCGTTGTATTATAAAGATAAAATAGAGGAAGAAAGCCAAAAATCAGAGAGTTAATTGATATAGATAGTTGGCAAGCTCATAGATGTAGTCTTTGTTATTTAAACCCTCAATCCGCTCTTTTGGGATGCTTTTAAATCCATAGTATGCTCCAGCCATAGCTCCATACATAGATGCTAAGCTATCAGTATCTCCACCAGCATTTATGCATTTTAACATGCCCTCTTTGAAGTTGTTTGCTAATAGGTAAGTTGCTATAGCTGAAGGAACTACTTCTTCAGTTTTTACACCAGTTCCAAAGTAGTTGTATGCTTTATCTATATCCTTAAAGTTTTTAATCTCTAATAGTTTTTTAGCAAACTCTTCATCTATGTCTTTTATGTAGTTGTAGCATTCATCTAATAAGTTGAAGTCTTTTTTATTATTTAAAGCTCTACTAACAAAGAATGCTATAGCTAAAGCTCCAGCAATTGCTGTTTTGTTGTTGTGGGTTATCTTTGATGCTTTTATAACTTCTTCCTTTAGTTTGTTTAGGTTGTTGTAAAAGACAATTCCCAAAGGATAGATTCTCATCGCCGCTCCACAACTACTACTATCAACTCCGGAGTAATCGTTTTTTATAAGCTTATCAATAGCCATTAATGAAGTCAAACCAATATCTGGAGGGTTTTTATTTCTCCATGCTATTAAGCACTTTGCAAATTTTTCTATATTGATGCCTTCTTTTGTTAAGCTTTTTATTAGGCAGATAGCTTGTTCTGTGTCATCTGTCCATTCTCCTTTGTTTAACTTTCCAGATAGATAGTTTTTTGGCTCAACGTAGTTATCTACAAATCCATACAGCTTTTTTATCTCTTCCTTTGTTAGGTTTTCAGTTGGCATACCTAAGGCATCTCCAATAACTGCCCCAAAGACAGAGCCAAAGATTTTATCTTTTATATTTGCCATAACTTCATCACCATCCAAAGCATTAAATATTTTTTAAAAGATAATAAAGTATTTAAAAAATTAATGTAATGGTGGCATGATGAAAATAGGAGTCTCAACGTTATTTCTTTGGGAGTATCCAATGGTTGAGA
>OFCA01000120.1_pt1 | contig 10464 bp, 7 predicted proteins | sample 1520721 | NCBI WGS metagenome assembly OFCA01 (sample SAMEA3696450, study PRJEB22514) | metagenome | biome: water; feature: marine; material: hydrothermal vent | place: Pacific Ocean | collected 2014-08-16 | depth 1514 m
ATCAGAGCAAAGTACGACAGGTGTATCGGTAGTGTAGTTAACCCAGTTCTCAGACAGGGTAACTCCGACAGACGTGTTGCTCCACCTGTTAAGGAATATGCCAGGAAACATCCTCACAGAATGAGAGATGTTTCTCCAAAGTCTGAAAGCTATGTTGCTCACATGAAGAGCGGCGATTTCTATGAGAATGAGAAATCTGTGACTCTCAGGAAGGATACAAAGATTCGTTATGAGTTTGTTGATAAAGAAGGAAATGTAACTGTTCTCAAGGAGATTGAGCTTGGAATGGGTGACGTCGTTGACGGAACCTACATGAGCAGGAAGAAGCTCAAAGAGTTCTTTGAAGAGGTTATCAATGATGCCAAGGAAAAGGATATTCTCTTCTCACTCCACGTTAAAGCTACAATGATGAGGGTTTCAGACCCTGCAATCTTTGGTGATGCAATCAGGGTTTACTACAAGGAGCTTTTTGAAAAGCACGGAAAAGAACTTGAAGAGATTGGATTTGACCCTAACAAAGGGCTCATTGACCTTGAAAACAAACTTTCCAAGCTTCCACCAGAAAAGCAGGAGGAGATTAAGAAGACAATAGAGGAAATCTACAAGAAGCAACCACGTCTTTACATGGTTGACTCAGATAACGGTATTACAAACCTTCACAGACCTAACGACGTTATCATTGACGCTTCTGTTCCTGCTGTTATCAAGAATGGACTCCAGGGCTGGGGACCAAGCGGAGAGACAGATGACTGTGTAATTGCAGTTCCAGACCGCTCCTACGCAACAATGTACAGCGAAATTGTTGAAGACATTAAAGTTCGCGGTCAATTTGATCCAACAAAGGTGGGAAGCGTTTCAAACGTTGGTCTTATGGCTATGAAGGCTGAAGAGTACGGTTCTCACGATAAAACATTCTTCCCACCGGCAGATGGTGTTATCAGAATCGTTGATGAAGATGGAAACGTCCTCATGGAACACGAGGTTGAAGAAGGTGACATCTACAGAAGCTGCGTAACAAAGGATATTGCTATCCGCGACTGGGTTAAGCTTGCGGTTAACAGAGCTAAAGAGTCCGGTGAGCCGATTGTATTCTGGCTTGATCACATGAGAGCTCACGATAGACAGCTTATCGAGAAGGTAAAAGAAGAGCTTCAAAAGTACGACCTTTCTGATGTTGAGTGGTACATCAAGCCTCCAAGAGAGGCAATGAAATTTACACTTGAAAGATTCAGAAAAGGACTTAACACAATTTCTGTAACAGGAAACGTTCTTAGAGACTATCTCACAGACCTCTTCCCGATTATTGAGGTTGGAACAAGTGCAAGAGCTCTTTCCATTGTTCCTGAAATCGCCGGTGGTGGACTCTTTGAAACAGGTGCTGGTGGTTCAGCTCCAAAGCATGTTCAGCAGTTTGTAAAAGAAGGACACCTCAGATGGGATAGCCTTGGAGAGTTTCTTGCATTTGTAGAAGCTCTCAAGCTTGCATACAAGCAATCAGGAAGCAATAACAAGAGAATCCTCATTATGGCAGACACTCTCTCTAAGGCAGTTGGTAAGTACCTTGATAACGATAAGACTCCAAAGAGAAAGGTTGGAGAATTAGATACACGCGGTAGCCACTACTGGCTTGCACGTTACTGGGCAGAAGAGCTTGCTGCTCAAACAGAAGATGCTGAGCTTGCGAAAATTTTCGAACCTGTAGCGGCAGCTCTTATTGAGAACGAAGAAAAGATTTTAGAAGAAATTAGAGCAACTGAAGGCTCTCCAAAGGATATCGGTGGATACTACCATCCAGATGATGCAAAAGCTGAAGCAGCTATGAGACCAAGTGCAACATTCAACTCAATCATCGACTCAATTTAAAACAAAAATACGGGGGCTCCTGCCCCCCTTTTTAACCACTTTAAAGGAGGTCAGTTAATGGCTCAAAGAGGGATCAGGGAATACGACGGTAAAAGAATCCTTGCAGAGCACTGGAACAAGTACTTTGCTCCAGAGTTTGAGTACGACTTTAAATCAGTTCTTGTAACACCACAGACAGACTTAGATAAGCTTCCAGAAGAGTATCCATGGCTCAAAACGTTGCCACTTGTTGCAAAACCTGACATGCTCTTTGGTAAAAGGGGTAAGCTTGGGCTTATCCTCTTTAAGAAGGAAAAGCCTTGTGATGTTGATTACGAAACTGCAAAAGAGTGGATTAAGAAGAAAATGGAAGAAGATGTAGAGATTAAAGGGAAGAAAGGTAAACTCACTCACTTCCTCATTGAACCATGTGTTCCACACGCTCAGGAAGATGAATACTACGTTGCCATGACACTTGGTCAGGATGGTGACCACATCTTCATGTCTGCATTCGGTGGAATTGACGTTGAAGAAAATTGGGACAAGGTAAGAGAAGTTGTTATTCCTGTTCTCGCAACAGATGAAGAAGCTGAAAAACTTATTGAAGAAAACGTACCTGAGGAAATAAAGGATAAAGAAAGGTATGCAGACTTTGTAAAGAGACTCTACAAGTTCTTCAAGGATATGCACTTTGCGTATCTTGAAATTAACCCTCTTGTTATGGTTGGAAATAAAATCTACCCACTTGACTTTGTAGGAAGACTTGATGATACGGCTCAGTTCTTGGTTGGAAGAAATTGGGGTGAGATAGAGTTTCCAGCAGGATTTGGTGGAGAGCTCTCCCCTGAAGAGAAGTACATTAAGGAAATGGACGAAAAGTCCGGTGCTTCACTTAAACTCACAATTCTTAACCCGGAAGGTAGAATCTGGACTCTTGTTGCCGGTGGTGGAGCATCTGTAGTTTATGCCGATACTGTTGCAGACCTTGGATACGTTAATGAACTTGCAAACTACGGTGAGTACTCCGGTAACCCATCAAGGGCTGAAACAAGAGAGTACGTTAAGACTGTTCTCGATCTTATGACGAGAAAGAAAGATCCTCAAGGAAGACCAAAGATCCTAATCATCGGTGGTGCTATTGCTAACTTTACAGACGTAGCTAAGACATTTGACGGAATCATTGATGCTTTTAAAGAGTATGCTGATAAGATGAAAGAGGTTGGAGTAAAAATCTATGTACGTCGTGGAGGACCTAACTACGAAATTGGTCTTGCAAGAATCAAAAAAGCCGCAGAAGAGCTTGGTCTTCCAATAGAGGTTTATGGTCCTGAAACTCACATCACAGCAATTGTTAAAAAAGCTCTCACAGAGAATCCTTAATACGGAGGAGAGATAATGGGCAGACCAGATTACGTACTCTTTGACAGAAATACAAAGGCTATCTTCTGGAACCTAAACAGAAACGCTATCCAGAGAATGCTTGACTATGACTATACAGTTGGAAGAACTCCTTCTATCGTTGCAATAGTAGCTCCAACTCAAAACAGAAAGTTTGAAAAGTTCTTCTTTGGAACTCAAGAGATAATGATTCCTATTTATAAGTCCACTGTAGAGGCTGCTGAAAAGCATCCTGAAGCTGATGTTTTAGTTAACTTTGCATCATTTAGAACTGCTTACAACGTAACAATTGAAGCTCTCAACATTCCAACTATTAGAACAGTAGCTATTACTGCTGAAGGTATTCCAGAAAGACTTGCAAGAGATATGGCTCATAAAGCTAAGCAGCTTGGAAAGTGGATTATTGGTCCTGCTACTGTTGGTGGTATCGCTGCTGGTGCGTTCAGAATTGGAAACGCTGGTGGAACAATTGAAAACATCGTTAAGTCAAAACTCCATAGACCTGGTTCCTGTGGTCTTGTTACAAGGTCTGGAGGTCTTTTCAACGAACTTTCAAACATCATTGCAAGAAATGCTGACGGTATCGTAGAAGGTATTGCCATTGGTGGTGATAGATTTCCAGGTTCGGATTTCCTCGATCATCTCATTAGATTCCAGAAGAACCCACAGGTTAAGTACATGGTAATGCTTGGAGAGGTTGGTGGGGAGCTTGAATACAGAGTTGTAGAAGCCCTTAAATCAGGGCTCATAACAAAACCTGTAATTGCCTGGTGTATCGGTACCATCGCAAAGCACCTTGGAGGAGAAGTTCAGTTTGGTCATGCCGGTGCTAAGGCCAGTGCCGACAGAGAAACAGCGGATGCAAAGAACAGAGCTCTGAGAGAGGCTGGCGCTATCGTTCCAGACTCCTTCAACGACTTTCCAGAGGTCATTGGAGAGGTTTACGAAGACCTTAAAGCTAAAGGCGAAATTGGCGAAATCGAAGAACCAGAAGTTCCACCAATTCCAGAAGATTACGCAAAAGCTGTTAAGGCAGGTAAAGTTAGAAGACCTACAAACTTCATCTGTACAATTTCCGACGATAGAGGAGAAGAAGCTACATACTGTGGCATTCCAATTTCTGAAGTTGTTGAAAAGGACTACTCAATTGCTGACGTTATCGGTCTCCTCTGGTTCAAGAAGAAGTTTCCAGCATGGGCTTCCAAGTTCATTGACATGGTCATCAAGGTTGTTGCAGATCACGGTCCTGCTGTTTCCGGTGCCCATAACGCAAAAGTAACTGCAAGAGCTGGAAAAGACCTCATGTCCTGTCTTGCTACAGGTATTCTTACAATTGGACCAAGGTTTGGTGGTGCTATTGACGGTGCTGCCAAGTACTTTAAGATGGCAAAAGAAAGAGGAATGGATCCTTACGAGTTTGTTGACTACATGAAGAACGTTGAAAAGATACCAATTCCTGGTATCGGACATAGAATCAAGTCAACAAAGAACCCTGACAAGAGGGTTGAGCTTCTCAAGAACTTTGCAAAAGAAAACTTCCCATCAACGGAGCTCCTCGATTACGCTCTTGAAGTCGAGAAGGTTACAACAGCTAAGAAAGAAAACCTCATCCTCAACGTTGACGGTACAATTGGGGTTCTCCTTGTTGATATGTTTAGAAACCTTGGTTACACAGATGAGGAAATCGATGAACTCATCAACGCTGGAGCCTTCAATGCCTTCTTCGTTTTAGGAAGATCCATCGGATTTATTGGACACATCCTCGATGAAAAACGCTTAGCTATGCCACTTTACAGACATCCATGGGATGATATTCTTTACGATGTCAGGAGACCTGAGGAAGCTTAATACTGGGGGACGGAAGTCCCCCTTAAGTCCTATATCCTTTTCGTTAAGAAGTAGTTACCGGCGGCAAAGAGAAGGAGTCCCTGGAAGGTTAAAATAATCATGTGATTAGCAAGTTTTCCGATTGATACCTCTTTTATTGCGATTGCGAGAGCGCCATCTATGTAGTACTTGAGGGGAGAAAAATGCGAAAGCCATTGCAAAACCTTAGGCATAGTCTCTATAGGAGTCCAGCTCCCTGAAAGGTATAAAATTGGAATCAAGACTAAAATCGTTAGTTGAGAAACCTGAAGCATGTTCTCAGATACTGCAGCTATAAACATAGAAAGTCCTGTAGCAGCAAATGCGTATATTAATGTAAGAATCAGAAAATCAATTACCCCTCCTTTTACCGGGATTTCGAGAACCCATTCAATGGTTCCAACAAGAGCCAAAGTTGTGAACAGAACGACAAGCCCACCCATTGAAAGGGCTTTAGCCATCATGAAAAGACGCACTTTTAAGGGAGATACGACAACCATTTCTATATTGCCTCTCTCCTTTTCCATAACTACAGCGGCTGCTGGTAGAAGCAGTAAAAACAGAGTAATAACGGTCAGAAGTTCCGAAAAAGCCATAAACTCTTTACTTGAAGCATCCTGATTGAAGAAGATTCTCTCTTCTGCTTCCACTGGAGGAGAAAAGAAACCGCCGGTTAAAAATCGATAGATTATGGAAGAGGCATAGGCTGAAAAAAGAAAACTTGAGGATAGTTCGGCACCGTTTACAATTACACCAACAAACGTCTTATCGCCTCTTTTAAGCTTTTTTTCAAAATCCCTGGGAATTCTGATAATACCCACAGCTTTATCTTCTAAAAGAAGCTTTTCAATGTCACTGTCGTTTAAAACGTAACCTTTGAAGTTAAAGTAGTTTGGAGGGAAACGAGAAACGAGTTCTCTTGAAAGGTAAGAAAAATCCCCATCTTGAACGAAGAAAGAAGCGTTTTTCAGAGTAAGATCTATTCCAGTTGCAGCCAAATAGATATCCAGAGAAAAAGCATAAAGAGCGAAAAGGAGGAGCCCTTTATTCCTGAAAAATTGAACAATCTCTTTATAGAGCAGTATAAGGAACTTCACGACAGTTCCCTCTTTTTAAAGAAGAATAGTGTTAAGGAAAAAAGGGCAAAAAAGAAGAAAATAAGAATTCCAACATCCCTCAACAGGTAGTCAATAGGAGAGTTTTTAAAGAAAATCCCTTTAAGGAATCTCAAATAGTAGAAGGTTGGTATGGAGTGAGCCATGAAAAGTGCGCCCCTGTCCATAGATGAAACAGGGGTTAAATAACCAGAGTAAAGCATTGAAGGAACAATTGTTAAAATAACAGTTCCTATGAAAGCAGCAGCCTGAGAACTGAAAAAAGAAGAAATCAGTATTCCAAAAGCCACTGCAACGGATAAATAAGCTATAGTTCCTATTGAAAGAACGAGTATATCTCCCTTTGGTCTGGCTCCAAAAAGGAACAGAACCATAGCAAAAGTGACAAGGAAAATCAGAAAGGAAACAAGAATACCTGAAGCCATCTTCCCTAAGAGGAACTCAAGTTTCGTAATTGAAGAGGAGTAAATATTGTAAATAGAACCTGACTCTTTCTCTTTTACTATCAGTAAAGCAGAAAAAACAGCTGGAGATATTAGAAGAGCAATTGCAAGAGTCCCAACGGCAACGATTCTATCCTGATTGAGAGATTCGTTAAACCAATATCTCGTTCTAATATCACACAGTAAATAGTTTCCTTTTTCTTTTAATCTTTTCAATGTTTCATTTTGAACTGTAGCTCTTATGTAACTCTTTATCACTTCTGCCCTGTAAGGAAAGGTTCCATCTATTAATGCCTGAAATTTAGCGATTTTGCCTTCTTTAAAACATTTTTCAAAAACTAAAAGGGAAAATAAGAACGAATCTCACTTCACCGTCTGTTAGCACTCTATCTATCTCCACTTCAGAATTCAGGTACCCAGTGAGTTTGAAGTACTCTCTATTCTCGGCAAATTCCGAAACGATTTTCCTCGAGAGGTTGGAATGGTCGTAGTCAAGAACAGCAAAGGGAACGTGTTTAACGTCAAGTTTTAAACCGTAACCGAAGACAATCATTATAAGAATTGGGACAAGGAAAACAGTAACAAGCGCCACTCTGTCCCTAAAAAGCTCCTTCAACTCTTTAACAATTATTGCTTTAATTTTCCTTGCCTTCACTCTCTTCCACCTTAAAAACGAAGACGTCTTCCATTGTTATCTCTGATTTTGTTTGAGACATAGCAACCTCTTTTTTCAACTCGTCAGGAGTTCCAAGAGCGATAATTTTTCCCCTGTTCATCATCAAAATTCTGTCACAGTATTCCGCTTCATTCATGTAATGGGTAGTAACGATTACTGTGGTTCCAAATTTTCTGGAAACTCCCCTTATAAGTTGCCAGAAAACGTCTCTCTCAGCTGGATCAACTCCAGAAGTTGGTTCATCAAGGAAAAGTATTGCAGGAGAGTGAATAAGAGCAGATAGAAGAGCAACTCTCTGCTTTATTCCAAGGGGAAGGTTCTTAACAATTTCTTTTCCGAACTTCCTAAGTCCAAGAGAAGATGAAACACTGTCAAAAATCTCTTTAACTTTTGAAGGTTTAACACCGTAAACACTTCCCCAGAGAATTAGGTTTTCTATTACCGTAAGGTCGCTGTAAAGAGAAAATTTCTGTGACATGTAGCCTATAAGGTTTTTAAAGTTATTTTCTCTGTCGGCTACCCGTATTTTCCCTTCTGTAGGAGAGTAGAGTCCGATTATGGTTTTAATGAGGGTAGTTTTACCAGCTCCATTTGGACCAAGAAAAGCAAAGATTTCCCCTCTTCTAACAGTAAAGGAGACGTTATCAACTGCAGTGAACTTTCCAAATTTTTTCGTTACCCCTTCAACAGATATGGCTATATCTGGCACTTCAACTTTTGGCTTAAACTCTTCTGGAACCTCCACCCTAACAAGTCCGATTTTCTCAACAAAAACATCTTCAAGATTTGGCTTAACTTTCTTAATAGAAACGTTAAGATCTTTTAAAATTTCTCTAAGCTTTCCTTTTGAAGAAACTACTCTTAACTTATTCCCTTTGAAACGAGGGGTCTTTGAAATAGTCCAGGCTCTGTGGTAAGCCTCTTCAATATCTTTCCCTTCAACTACGAAAACTTCAAAGTCAACTTTAGTCAGCTCTTCAGGGGTTCCTTTAAAGAGTTCCTTTCCCTTTTCCATGAAGAGAATTCCTGTTCCTCTCTCTGCTTCATCAAGGTAGGAGGTTGAGACGATTACCGTAGTTCCGCTTCTGCTAAACCTGTAAATCAATTTCCAGATTTCCCTTCTTGAAAGGGGATCAACTCCTGTAGTAGGTTCATCGAGAACAAGGAGTTTGGGTTTATGAATTAAAGAACAACAGATACCAAGCTTTTGCATCATACCACCAGAGAGCTTCCCTGCTTTTCTACGTTTGAAGGAATATAGACCGGTAATCTTTAAAAGTTCCTCCTTTCTCTTTTCTTTCTCTTCTAAAGGAACTCCATAGAGTTCAGCAAAAAAGTCGATATTCTCTTCAACGGAAAGCTTGTGGTAAAGATTCTGTCCCAATCCTTGAGGCATAAAGGAAATTTTCTCTTTTATCCTCTCAAATTCCCTTTCTCTATTTGGGTCTTCTCCAAATACTCTAAGGTTTCCTTCTCTATAACTTTTAACTCCACAAATTGCTTTAAGGATTGAAGATTTTCCAGCACCATCCGGTCCTATTAAAACAAACACTTCTCCTTCTTTAACCGAGAAAGAGATTCCATTTACGGCTATGACTTTACCTCTTCTATAGGTAACTACAAGTTCTTCAGCTTCTACCACATTCATGGTAGCTTCTCTAAGGGAATAGAACAGTCGGCAGGCATTCCCGGTTTTAAAACGTGTTTCGGGTTCTCAAGAAGTTTCAGTTTTACCCGGAAAACCTCTTTAACTCTTTCTTCTTTTGTTTGAACATCTTTTGGAGTAAATTCTGCCCTGCTGCTTATAAAGGTAACCTTTACTGGAAACCTTTTTCCAGGATAAGCATCAACAGTGATGTATCCCTTCTGTCCTATTCTGATGAGCCCCAATTTGTTCTCCGGGATATAACCTTCAAAATAGAGGTTGTCTAAGTTGTAAATGGTAAATAGCTTCTGTCCTGCTGCTATAACTTCTCCCGGCTCAACAAGACGTTCAGCTATTGTTCCAGATATTGGAGACTTTATCTCAAGCTCAGAAAGAATAGCTTTAATTTTCTCAACAACTCCTTCGGCACTCTTTACCTGCTCCTTTAGAGTATTTACCTCCTCCTCTTTTGCCTTGATTGTTTCTCTAAGAGCTTCTATCTCCTTTTTAAGAGAAGAGACTTCAAGTCTTTTCGCAACAGCTATAGAAATCTCTTTTTCTGCCGCCTCCAAATTGGCTTTAGCAATTTTCATTTCTGCTTTAGCTCTATCAAGCAGTGCTTTTGCTCTCGCAAACTCCAGTTTCACAGCATCAAACTTGCTTTCAGAAATTACCCTCCTCCTATAGAGAGTGCTGAACCTTTCAAAGTCCTTCTTTGCCTTCTCGTAAGTTGCCATAGCCTCCTTAAGTCCTGCCTCTGCCATTTTAAGAGACTCAAATGCAGCTCTTCTTTTATCCTGTGCTATCTTTACAGCAAGAGAAGTTGTTTTCTCTGCTTCTTTCAACTTCTCTTTGGAAGCCAACAGTTTCTTTTGAAGGATTGCTACCTCTTTTTCTTTAGCTTTAACCGTTGCAATAAGGCTTCTATATTTCGCCAAAGCTGATTTAAGCTCAGCTCTTACTTCTTTAGAAGAAAGAGTTGTAAGAACTTCTCCTGCTTTGACGTTGTCACCTTCATCGTGAAACACCGTCTTAACCTTACCTGAATACTTTGCTGCAACATCGTATTGGTCACCTTCTACTCTACCGTTGAGGTAGAGGTAATTCTCTTCTTTGTTCGTTCCCCATTGACAGGAAGAGAACAAAATCGCAAGCAGAAGGAGGATACACTTTCTTTTCATGATGTTAACATTTTATCAGCTTGTCAGGTTGATATAATAGGTTTATGGCTGTCTTTAGCTGCTACGTAGATGTTGAACGGTTCTTAGGTGAGCCAGTTAAGGAACTGGTTCGCTTTCTCGTCTGCCTGCGGAGGAGGGAAAGGATTCCAGTTATCACCCAGATTGCCCGTTTCTTTCAGCATGTTGATCACGTCTTTCAATTCTACCGCTTCAGAAATGAGAGGAAGGAGGAGTTCCTTAACCATCTTCCTATCTCCTTTTCAGAGAAGAGGATCCTCTGGAACCTGCTTGAGAATTT
>OFCA01000122.1_pt1 | contig 10360 bp, 16 predicted proteins | sample 1520721 | NCBI WGS metagenome assembly OFCA01 (sample SAMEA3696450, study PRJEB22514) | metagenome | biome: water; feature: marine; material: hydrothermal vent | place: Pacific Ocean | collected 2014-08-16 | depth 1514 m
TCTGCTCCAAAATAATGGCTATGATGTGTGTGGGGTTTGTGTATCTCATCTTTATCACAAGGAGGATGAAGAATGAAAAAAGTGCTGCTGGTTTTAATTACTTTAGTCTTTTCTTCATCAACTTTTGCTATTTCTCCTGATGAAAAGGAATATATCCGAGAGAACTGTCAGGACATTCTTCGGAAGATGAAAGAAGGAAAGGATGTAAAGGATGATATGGTAAAGGCACTTCAGGAAAGAAATGAAAAAGAGTGGAAAAGAATCTCTACTTGTGTAACGTTAATTTCTGAGTGGCAGGGAGAAGTAGTTACAGGATATGAACAACAATAATGCTTTTGGCTTTTCTTAATGGAATACTTGACAGACCGGAGTGAAAGCTTTCTTCTGGGAAAGAGAAAGAACTACTCGCCAGAAGTTGCAGGGTATTTTCTGATAAAATAGATTGAGTTCAAAAGAACCGATAGAATGCCAGAAGTAGAGTCTTAAATTGTAAATTTGGAGGGAGTTAGCCAAATGTTTATTTGCGATCCGGAGACAGGTAAAGCATTATGTTGCAAGTATGATGGTAGGGGTTTGTTTGCTTTGGATCTATTTGTTGGTGAAATGGAACTTTTCCATCCGAAGAGCACTATTTTTTTGCTAAATTTGATGCATGTTGCTAAGACGAAGGAAGAAAAGTCAAAAGATTATCCAGATGCTTATATCAATGTACGTAATGTGTTTAACGATACACGTTTGCCAAATTTTTCTCTTCTTTTCGTGGTTCAGGCATTAATGATTGAAGAAGAATGTCCTTATCTTGAGGGCAATAAATGTTCTATCTACTCCAAGAGACCTTTCATCTGTGCGGTTTATCCTTTCATAAATAATGAGCCCGGGGTTGCGGATGCTTTTAAAAGGAGAGATTTCAGAAGTTTTCGGGAGAGTGCTTTCAAAAAATGTAGAGAGTGTTGTTCGTCGTGTGGTGGAGAATTTAGGGGATTTGATGAATTTTTTAGGGAGCGAAAAAAGGTTATAAAGAAATACAAACAAAAATATAGCAACATTTTGAAAGAGCACAAAAAGTTTTTACTGAAGCTATTTAGGGAAAACTTAGATTCTTTTCAAAAATATATTCGGCTTAATTTTCCTTCTAATTCTTGGAACTTTGAGTTTTCTATTTTTTTGATAAAAAAAATATATGGTGATGAAGGAATTGAGTCTCAAATAAATGCGATAGAAAAAGCACTAAGTGGTCAGCTGGTTAGCCAAGAAGAAAGGAAGGGGTTGGAAATTTACAAGGGATTGTTGGAATCATCGATTTAGCTTTTAAATGAGAGAAAGAAATCTTTGTAATCAGATTCTTTATACGATGAATGTCAAGATAACGAAGCTTAAAGTTTAGATAAGAAGTTGACTGGAAGGCTACAATGTTCAGATAGGAAAAGAGGGGGGGATTCACTCCCCCGATAGACTTTAAAATTCTAAGTCGTCAATCTCATCGATTTCATCTGCTTCAGTGATATGGAAGATGGGTTCGTCTGTTGTTTTAGTTTCCTTGAATCTGGCAAGTGTTGAGTAAAGCTTTACAATCCAGTCAGGAAGGAAATTTTGAAGTCCGTTTTCTGAAGCCAATTCAACAGCTTCTGAGATTTTATTTTCCTCCAGATATTCGAGAATATCTAATAAGCAATCAACTTTGTCTTCAATATCTGGTTTTAGGTCAGTAATTGTTCCGTTTGGAGTCCAAACTTCGTGATAGCTGTCTGGGTCCGAAAGTAAATCTTCAATGCACGATTCTATGGATTCTTTTGATGGTTGAAGAATCTTGTGTAAGGCTTTTCTGATTCTTTCTTTTGAAGAAATCCTAATGGTTTCTGTATGCATGGTTTACCTCCCTGGTTAATTGTTAGATTTGATTAAAGATTCTGGTCTAATGGTTTTTGGTTGAGGGCTTTAGGCTGTTTTGAATTGTTTAGATGTGAGAGTAGAGAAGATGTGGTCAGCAGCTTTGATGGATTTATCTACTGCTTTTTCAAACTCTTCGTTTTTGAGTTCTGAATAGATTGCTAAGTAATCTAAGCTATATGAAGAACTATCTATTCCTAATTTGCGACAGACTAAGTAAGCAGTTAACTCAGCTTCAAACTCTTTCCTGGTTTTGGAATAGTCAACAGAGCTGTGAAGTAAGTAATGGCTAAGTTCATGGAAAAGGGTTTTGAGCTTGTGAGCTTCATCAAGTTCTGAGTTAATGGCGATAATAGAGTAATCAGTATAACCTTTAAGTTCCTTCCCTAAAGGTTTCTCTATAACAGGACAAAACTTTTCAGATACCAATTGTTTTAGGACAGAGTACTGCTCTGCTTTTCCTTTCAATGGTTTTGCAATCTGGTCAATTGGTAGTTCTTTACCATGTGTCTGGCTAACATCCCAGACGTAAACAATCCGGAATCCTGCAAGTTTTTCGATTTTGATGACTTCTCCAGTTTCTTTGTCTATTTCTTCAACTTTCTTAATGATAGGAGCCAATATTGGAATGCCTCGTTCACCTTTCTTGATCCTTCTCTTAAGTCTGTTCCAGGTTTTAATTCCTGCAACCCAAGTTGCATTGGGTTTATGTAGGTAGATAGATAAAAGGTTATAGTAGGAATAGTTATGGAAGTTAGAACAAAAATCAATAAACTCCTTAAATCTTTCGGAGTTCTTAATTTCTGAGATTTTCTTCGTGAGAAAATCTTTAAGTTCTTTTGCCTTCATGGTTTACTCCTTAATGGTTAGTATTTAATGGTTGTGTAGGAGAGGCAAGACGCCTCTCCTAAAATCTGCGAAGCGACTTGCGTGAATAATGGTTTTGATTTGACTGGAAATGAAGAAGATGAATCAGTTGCTATAGATTGTTCAGTTTTTCTTTGAAGTTTGCAAAAACATCTTCCAATGTTCCAATTCGTTCCATAAGCTTTTCTAAGTTATCTTCGAGGTTTCCTATGTCGTAAGAGATGTCTTCTACTTTTCTTTTCATGCTTTCAAAATCTGCTTGTAGAGTTCTTAACTCTTCTGTAAGTCCTTCCAGCCTACTTAGGAATTCATACATGGTTCACCTCCTTAATAGTTTTGAAAAGTGTTTAATGAAAAGTGTTTAAGTCGTAGCGAAAGTTTCCTGATTAAGGGAATAGCACAGCAGGTACATAACCGAACTCTTCCGGAACGAACATTGTTTTGTCTGTTATAAGTTCATACAAGTTATCTTTCCTTTTTTTTAGAATGGTTACGGTAACTTCATTGTCGTTTATAGGTTCTACCCTGAAGATGTATGGGCTTTCATATCCATACCAACCATTGTAAAGTTCTTTCAAAACTTTTTCTGGTTTTTCTTCATCCTCAAACACGTAGTATGTGTAAAGTACAAGTGTAACTGCTTTATAGATAAGATTTTTTTCTTGCCTCCACTCTTCTACGCTCTCAGGAAGAATCCGATACGCTTCCGCATCGATGCACTTAAGTTCTTCAAAGAAATTTTTTACTTCAGCTTCTTTTCGCATTGTTTCCCTCCTTAATGGTTGTTGGAATGATTAGTTGTCTGCGGAAGTGCTTGACTTAAAATGATTGGTTTAACTAAAAACCTGGGCAAAAGCCCAGGCAAAAGGAATGGTTATTGTTCTATTGGTTTAGATAAAATGAAAGCCATGTAAGCTAAAGCTAATACTAATAACGTCATAAGAATGTATAGAATTAACATAGTTCCTCCAGAATTATAGTTTGGATATTAGTTCTCTAATGGATCTGTGAGTTCTTACAATGACAATGAGGAAAACAATGGATAAGAATATTCCGGATATTATGAGGAACAATTTAGCACCATTCGGTTTTGAGTAATGGCTTAAGAAGGTTGAAGCAGTTCCTCCAACAGTAAGCATCAACATATTGGTGAATTTGTCAATTATCTTTTGGTAGTATTCAATGGTTGTCTTGGTTTTCTCCTTCAAACTTTCCTCCTTAGTTAGACGGTTTGAAATTCTTTAATGGTGTTCAATATGGAGTAATATCTTTGCTCAAGAAGTGAAATTCTCTCTTCCAATTCTTCTATACGGGTTCTACTGTTGGGTTCAACCCGGTAGAGAGCTAATGTATGAAGAATCGTTAACAATCTAATGGTATGCTTGCAAGTCTTTCCTCTGTGTTTATAGTCTTCACAATCACAGGAGAACTTGAGTTTTCCGCTCACGTTTGTGATAAAACACTTGTAACCTTTGGAAGCGATGCCAGCAATTCCAAATTTACCCTCTGCATCATCAAGAAGAATCTTGGTAATAGTTACCTTAACGGAATAGCTCCTATCAAATCTTTCTGGTTCTTCCTCCTTTATCTGTTTAATAATTTCTGTCAAGATATTCCCTATTTTCTGCATGGTTTCCCTCCTTCTTAATGGTTAGATTATTCGTCTTCTGCAAGTTCTTCTAAAAGTTGATTAACAACTTTTCTAATAGATTCCAAGTCTTCTGCCATTATCAGTTCTGCAAGATTTTCAGGAGATACTTCAATAGTTGTAACAGTTCCAGTTTCCATGGTTCTACCTCCATAATGGTTTTTGTTTTAGAGGAGGGCAAAGCCCTCCAAGAGTTAGAATGGAATGTCTTCGAGTTCTTCAAGTTCTTTTTTTTCCTCTAATTCTCTCTTCTTGGCGAGAAGTTTTTCGATTAGTTTGGATGCTTTCTCAGCAGTAATGGTTTCGATATTGACTTTGATGGTTGCTCCGGTCTCTTCGGCAAGCTTCTTTATAAGAGCAATCTGCTTTTCGCTTGCCTTGTTGTTACCGTTACTTTTCTTCTTATCTTTGAATAGTTCGTGTAGCTCTCCTCTATAGGCTTTTCTTCCTATTGAGTATAGAGAGAGAGCCTTCTGTATAGCGTCTGTAACAGAACCTTTTAGTGAATCTCCGGGAGTGTAATTCTCACTCCCTCCGAAAACTTCTTTAGCTGTGGATGGGTCTATGATCCACAGTCTAATCCTTACATAGGAGAGATAACGAGTTTGAATCTCTCCTTTTTTCTTAATTTCAACCGGGGTAACATTGTAGTCTAATACCTGATAACCCCAGTTGTTAGCACCCACTACTTTGTTGAGGGCATCGATAACTGATTGAGGTTTGTATCCATATAGTGTTCTACCACCACGTGCAGGAACTTCCTGAATACCAGAAGCTCCTTCTTCGTCTAAAATCTCGTCGATTCGCTGGACTATCTCATTCCAGTAGTCAAGTCCAGTAAATAGTTCTGCTTTCATGGTTTCGGCTTTCATGGTTGCCTCCTGTGTAATGGTTTTTTGGTTTTCAATGGTTTCTACTGCCATGGCACACCTCCCTTAATGGATTATGGTTTAAGAAGTTAATGGTTAAAAAGCAAAGAAAGAAGTAAGTAAGAAAAAAAGGAATAAGGAAAAAGGAAAATGCACCTTTCGGCTTCCTGTTTACCCGCCTGCCATAGGCATACGCCCGTAGGCACAGCGGAGCCTTTTTGGGATATGGAAAATCCCTCAGGCTACTCCCTTTTTCCTTATTCCTGGATTTTTTTGATATTAATGGAGGGACCTTTAGGAGTGTGTATTGGAATGAAGATTACAATGAAAGAAGGGGAGGGAGAGGAGATTGCCCTCGCTCGAAGGAGGGCTAAAGGTGGGATATATGTCAACTACGCCTTCCTTTAATGGATAAAAAGCAAGTTAGAATATTATTTCCAAGTTATGAAACTGCTCTAATGGTTCTAACAATCCTTATTTAACTTTCAAAGACCATCATCCCAATAATAGTAATAATTTGATGGCGTTTTTGTCAAGGGGAATTTGTACCCTCTCTATGCCTATAAATGCTTTTCCGTTTCTATTAAAGCTCTTAATGTTTCTGAATGCGAATGGTCTCACTTCCCAGGTATTGGGAAATTCTTCAAGAGAACCCCAGAGTAAGAATCTCTCATAGAAGGAAAGAGTATGAGAGTAACCTGTGGAAGTTGTTACGGTAACTCTGTCATTCTTCCGTTGAAATATAGCAAACTCTTCATTATTACCTTTTAGAGCTACGCTACCGTTGAGGGTTTTTGCTATTCCTTTAAACAAAGCTTTCAGTGCAAGGTCATTAAGTAAAATTCGGCTCCTCTTTCTGTTTTCTCCATCTGTGAACATTAATGCAGCTGGTTCTTCCTTGGAGTTAGGTTTATAGAGCTCTATGCTCTTCCTACCGTCACGGATTCTGCACATTCTTAAAGGCTCATATTTCTGAAGTATTTCTTCGGGAATTCCTTCCCTTTCTCCTTTTGCAAGCTTCTGAGCCAATTCTTCATCTACTTCCACATATTTCTTTATGAAATCTGGATTACTGTTATTTTGTCTGGTAAGATGAAATGCTGTTTCAAGTAGGGGAATCCAGTTTTGTATCCTGATAGTTCCCTGAAATCGGGACCATCCTTCGGGGTCGTTTTTTACGGCGGAGACTACGTAGCACTCAGCTTCTATCTGATTGGGGTTTAGGGTAACGTTTCCACCCTCAAAAGAGAGCTTAATTGCCATAGTTCAGACCTCCTAATGGTTTTTTGAAGTTTGTGATTCTAAGGCTTTCCCAATTGTGTAAAAGAATCCAAAAAATCCGCATAGAGCTCCTGAATAAATGACTAACTTAGTTATATCTATTAGCTGCCATAAGCCTACAGTCAAAGAGGGAACCTGCATCAGACAGATGCCTCCTCCAGCGTCTATACACGTAGGAAGGCTGTCACGCCATGTATCTAATAGAGGAACCGAGAAGAAAGGTAACGCTATAAGAAATGCGAAAATTGGAAGCAGAAGACGAGCACTATACATCTTTCCTCCTTATTCGTTGAACTCGATCCACTTTTCCCATTCTTCCGTAACTTCAGCAAGCTCTTCTTCTTTAGCCTTTAGCCACATTCTTTCAAGCTCTTCAAGTTCAAGTGTTCTTTTCCACATTTCTTCAAGTGTTCTAATTTCTTCCATCTTAGGCTCCTTTTCGTAAAACTTTGTCTTCACTATTCATTATGAACAGTTGTGTCATAACCGTAGTAGTAAGTCCTATAAGGTTCTACTCCAGCAGCTGCTAAACTGAGTCCGCTTTCGTCCTCGTCGTCTTCATTGGGAAAATGGACATTGCTTTCATTTGCCTCAACAGTAACTTTAAACTCTCCCGGACTCGGTATTTCCTCAATTGAGAAGAAGAGAGATAGAAGAATACCGGGAGAGATGACCAGTCCCAATAGTAGCCATCCAAACAGCTTTTCTTCGTAAAACTTTGGGATCTGGCAGAATCCAAAAGCCCAACAAGCCAAATATACGGACACTAAACCGATTGCAGTTGCTATCAAACTTTTTATTAACGACTTCCATTTAGAGCGACTGGCTTCTTTCTCGAATTTTTTCCACTTTTCCTTGAACTCCTTAAAGCTTTCAAGAGTTTTCTGATTGATCATCACCTTCCCATGCTGGATAGCTCCTACTACCAGGTTCCCATCTTGTGAGTTCACAACAATCCTATCTTCCATGTCCTTTTCTTTCTCTTTCCATTCCTCCAGTTTTTCCGCATGCTTTTTGATGAATTCATTCCTCTTTGCGAACATCCCTAAACTTGTGAATAAAGCCAGACAACCGTACATTCCAACTATGGCAATGGATGCTGCTCTTTCAAGTTCCATCTTCAACCTCTAATCAGAGTTTCCCTCTTTCCTCCAGGTATCTAAGAATCCATTCTTCAATGAGCTCGGTTTTGCTCTTGTATCTGTGATCCTCTTTCAGGGCTTCTTCTAACAGCTTTAGTAAATCGGGATTAATTCTTATACTTAAAGTCTTAGTTCTATTTCTTAACAACCTTGCTATCTCGCTTTTTTTCAATTTGCCTCCTTAATTTCCAGTGTTTACTCTTTAATATAAAAAATCCGATTACAAATGTAAAGATGTAACGTCATACAAATTGTGGACTAATTATCCTTCCTGTAGTTGGGCAAGTTATCGCTTCCTATGTGAAGAGAACCTATCTCAAGCCACCCAGGTGTACGTCCTTCATTTATGAGCCTGTCAGCGTCATCTCTATTCAAAATGAAAACTTGAGGTTTGTTTTGTTGTCCTTTTGCTACTATGGTGTAGGTACTGACATCTACTCCTCGAGATGATGCCATTGCCTCTTCAGGAGTTAGATTGCCATCGTGCATTTCTTTTATTATTTCAAAAGTGTACCCTCCTCTCTGGATTATACCCACTTCTCCTATACTAAGTTCGTCCAGAGAGTTTATCTGTTTTACTTGTCCTTCTCTTTCAGCCTTAGCTATCTTTTGGAGCTCTGTCTTGGCATAGGTATAGTTATCATAGGCAATGATTGCTACTTCAACTGCAAGAGCCGTTGTTACAAGTCCAAGCGGTGCCTTAATAAAGTTGAGAATGTTTCTCCCTGCTTTTTTAGCTAACCCCACTATTTTTCCTACGTTTTCTTTATCGAGTAGAGATGCCCCAGAAGCCACAGATGAACTACCCCAAGCTATTTTTTCTAATGTTCCTGTGTTTTCCCAAAGTAGCTCAGCCCTATTTGTTGTTAAAAGATGTTTTGCTTCTTCCGGGGATAGATTCCATACCTTCTGTTTCATTTCGCTAAAGTCTCTAAGGTTATTAGGAGTAATGTTGCCTTTCCCTGAATGGATTCTTCCACTTGTAACTCTGTAACTTCCTTCAAACTGTCTTTCCATAGAGTCGAATTCTCTCTGCAAGTTAGAGTGAAGATTATCGCCGACTCCTGATTCTATAGCTTTATTTTCAATTTCCTTTTTCTTGCGTGAGTAGAAATCTTTTGGATTAATGTTCTGATGATTTTTGAATCTTTCAGTGATTTTCTCTGTGAGACCTTTGTTATCTATGCGATATTTCTTTGTGTAATCTTCAGAAAATTCAGTTGCAAGGGTTTCAAAATTTAAAGGATAAAGAACAGCCATCTTGTTAAGGTTTTCGTGTGCTGCTTCCAGGGAAAGTCCAGTTTTTCTTGCGTACCACTCTATAAATCGCTGGCTGAGGTCTATAGAGAAACTACTTCCTTTTTCTGCAAGTAATTGTTCCTGTTCTTCATAGCTTTGGAGCTTGTGAAGAGATGAAGCCACCTTCTCCGAATAAGAACGGGTTTCAGAAAGGTCAATGCTTTTACCTTCTTGCTCCTGATAGCTACTTGCAAGAGAATGAGCTATACTGTCGTTCATTGAAAGTTTATGAATTGCTGAAAGTGCTTTTTCGTAACCTTTAGACTCAGCAAAGTCAGAAATTTCTTTAGTTGCTTTAGTTAGTATTCCAGCCTTTTCTTTGGTTACTTTAACTGTATCTCCTAAAGATGGATCTATGAGGTTTAGTAATTTCCTGATATTACCTTTCTTTGCAGCTTCAGTAAACGCCTTCCTGAAGTTGGCGTCAAACTGGAGTTTCGCAGCTAAGTCATTTGTAATTCTTGTTGCTGTTTGCTTATCTACTCCTAATGCATTTTGCAGGTCGTCTCTAATTTGCTTCATTTCTTTAAGACTTTCAATTTCAGAAGATTCAAGGATTCCGGAATATGTCTTTCCATCTCTATATTGGTCAAGGACTGCCTCTTCAAACTTAGTGAATTCTCTATAGCCAGCCTGGGTGCTCACGCTATTTTCCGTAGTAAGGCTACTGAGCTCCTGGTAAGTTTGGCTTAATCTTTGCGAAATTGCCTTTCTATAATTATCAGAAAGTTGACTTTGGAATAGATTTCCATCAAATCTCTTTTGGAAACTTTGGGTAGCTACTCCTCCATCAAGAGTTGGTTTCTGTGTAATCACTCCGTAAGGAGTTGCATAAGCTTTAATTCCTTTAGTCAGAGCTCCTGTTTGCATCATCCCTTCTATTGATCCATCGTGGGACCTGTAAGTTGCAGTTCCAGCTCCAGCTTCCATCGACGCAGAACTAATTCCCTGCATATATGAACCTGCAACCACACTTTCGCTAAATCCTGCCACTGCGGTTCCATAAGAAAGGGACATAGAAGTTGGATTCGCAAAGAGAGAGGAGCGTATCTTGAAACCTTCTCCTATTTTACCTGTCAGGTCATAACCTACCTTTTCTGCAGTGGAAGCCTTTATTCCCTCTTCTGCCGTCACTCCCCCACTAAATCTTGACATCACGCTTTGACCAAGTGAAGCTACTACGTATTCACTACCTTTTAGAAGAAGCCAGGCTATTCCTGGAATGGAGAAGAAACCGATAATACCAGCAATGGCAACGCTATCCTCTATAGTTGTTAGAGCCTTGCCTACTGAATTGATTGTTAGTCCATTCGTTCCTGCAAGGGAAAAAGTTGATTGAAGCTTATATATAGCAGCAACTTTTGTAA
>OFCA01000123.1_pt1 | contig 10314 bp, 11 predicted proteins | sample 1520721 | NCBI WGS metagenome assembly OFCA01 (sample SAMEA3696450, study PRJEB22514) | metagenome | biome: water; feature: marine; material: hydrothermal vent | place: Pacific Ocean | collected 2014-08-16 | depth 1514 m
GTAAAAGCAGATGGAATTGTAGAACCTTTAGTTGTTGCAAAAATTTTACAAAAAATTATTGATAAAGAAAAACCAGACTTAGTATTTATGGGCAAACAAGCAATTGATGATGATTGTAATCAAACAGGTCAAATGCTTGCAGCATTATTAAATTGGCCTCAGGCAACTTTTGTATCAAAAATTGAAATTAAAGATAAAAAATTAATTTATCTCTCTCATATAGCTAATTCACTAATATTACAGCTATTAAAGTGATTTAATAATTTTACTAGCTAGTGCCATATCAATATCTCCTCTGGCTTTAAGCCTTTTCATAATTTCACCCATATTTTTAGAGCCTATTTCATCGATAATTGATTTAATAATTTCAGCAGTTGCCGCTTCATCTAACATTTTAGGTAAAAATTCTTCATAAACTTTAAGCTCTCTTTTAGCTTCTTCCATACCCGCTTCAATAGACTCTTTTGCCATTTTAGCAAGCTTTTTAGCAGCTTCGGTTATATGTTTTTCACTTACATCTTGCTGTTTTTCTTTAGCTATTTTTTGAGCTAAATCAACTAGCATCATAAGTGCATTCGCTTTTGCTTTATCCTCTTTTTTTGCTTTCATCATCATTTTTTTAAGTTCTAGTATTCTCACAAATATCCTTTAAAAAAAAATAAAAAGAAAAAAAATTTCAACTTAAGCCTTTTTTAATTATAAGACTACATTGAAATAGTAGTATTAAACACTTGAGTGGCAACTATACCAAAATAAATAGTTCCGATTAATAAAATTAATTGTCCAATTAAACTACCGTTTGAAATTGATATTTTTTTAACGGTTCCTTCTACAGGAGCATCAAAATAAATATGTTTAACAATCCATGCATAATAAGCAACTGCCATAGCAGAATTTAATAATGCTACCAATACTATCGGCCAAAGCCCTGCATCAATACCAGCATAAAAAGCTACCGCTTTTGCTAAAAATCCAGCAAGCAAAGGAATACCTGCAAGTGAAAATAGCTGTATTGTAAAAAATAGTGCATGAACAGGAGCTCTTTGTCCTAATCCTTTTATATCCTCAAGATATTTAATTCCCGCTTCTCTTCTTAAGTCATTAAGAATTAAAAACACACTCGTTTGCATAAAAATATAAGCAATTGCATAATACAATACCCCTGTATATGAATAAACACTTGCCACTGCTGCAAATGGAATTAATGCATAACCGCTATGTGCAATTGATGAATAAGCTAAAATTTTTGAAATTCTTTTTTGCCAAAGTGCCATAAAGTTTGCAAGTGTCATTGTTAAAATTGCAAAGAAACTAAAAATTAACACCGTTGATGTAGGATATGCAACTAAAAATTTATAAAACGCTTTAAATACTGCTACAAGCATTACACTTTTAATAACACCGCTAAGAATCGCAGCTGCTGCGTGATTTACTTGAGAATAAGCATCAGCAGCCCAGCCATGCATCGGAACAATTGTAAGTTTATAAAAAATACCGGCAAGCATAATTGCAACCGCAATTAAAGTAAATTTACCATTAACATTCATTTGAGCATAATTAAAACTATCAGTTACTAAACTAAACAGTGCAAATCCAAGTAATATAATTCCACTTGCCACAGCTCCGGCTATAAATGCTTTTATTGCACCCTCAGCATTATAAAAATTTCTAATATTTGCAACTAATACATAAGAAATAATAGCAATTACTTCAAATAAAACTATAAATAAGAAAAAGTTATTTGTCTCAAGTATTGCTATACTTGCACCAGCTACAAAAAGCATTTGTGCAATTAAAGGTCTTTCAAATCCGCTTAAAGAAAATGTAACCGCTGCTAAAGTTGTAAGTAATGCATACTCCATAAGTTTAGTAGAGTTATCTAATACAAAAAATTCAAACGCTTGATTTAACCCTAATCCGTTATAAACCATAGCTGCACTTGTAATAAAAGCAGCAATTGCAATTAATTTTGCTATGAAAATATTACTTTTGTAAAAAACAGGTACCAATAATCCCGCTGCTATTAATACTATAAAACTCATTACATACCTCCAAGAAAGCTAAATGCTTTATTTGCCAAATCAAAAATTGGCTGTGGTTGTATACCAAAATACACAATCATATATGCAAAAATTGCTAATGCCGCTTTTTCAGGAAAACTCATTTTAAATTCACTTTTTGCAACTATTGGTGATATTTCACCATGAATTGAACGTCTAATCGCCCAAATAATATAACCTGCACTAATTAATGATGCAATAGCAATTACCGCTATCCACCAGCCAAATGATTTAATTGCAGAAACTATTATTGTAAGCTCACCTACAAATCCCATAGTACCCGGAAGTCCTAAAGCAGCCATACCAGCTAACATAAATATTGCACTAACATAAGAAGCCTTTTTCATAATTCCGCCCATTTCATCCATATACCAAGTATGAGTTTTATGATGTAACCAGCCTGCTATTAAAAACAGTGGTGAAATAACAAGCGCATGCCCTATCATTTCGTAAAGTGCCGCACTCAATCCATCATATGTTATTGTAGCAATAGCTACTACTACAAGCCCCATATGTGAAATTGAGGAATATGCTACCATTTTTTTGATATGTCTTTCATAAATAGCAAGCATACCGGCAAATAATGTAGTAATAAGACCGATTATCAACATCCAAATCGAAAACTTTTGTGAAGTTATCGGCATAAGCTCAACTGTAAATCTTATTAAACCATAAGCACCCATTTTAAGTAATACACCTGCTAACAATACTGAAATACTACTTGGCGCCTCAACGTGTGCATCAGGTAGCCACGTATGAAATGGAAATGCTGGAAGTTTTGCCGCAAATCCTATAAACATAAACCACCATATTAGTGCCGGTGTAGCAATTGCAGTTTCTCTAATTAATGTTAAATCCCAATATCCAGTTTGCTTAAAGAGTAAATAAAACCCAACAAACATAAACATACTTGCAACATGCGTATATAAGAAAAATTTAACTGCTGCATAAATTCTTCTCTCTCCTCCCCAAAATCCTACTAAGAAAAACATAGGAACAAGAGTTAATTCCCAAAACATAAAAAACCATAATACATTAGTAGTCATAAATACACCAAAAATCGGACCGCTAAATAAAACAAGCAAACTAAAATATGCCGCTTGATTTTTCTCTTCCCAAGATGTAAATACAACTAAACTAAGTAATGTAGCAGTTAAAAGAAGCATTGCAACACTTAATGCATCAATTCTTAAAGTTAATTCGAATCCAAATTGCTCAACATTTAAAAAACTTCCAAGTTCTAAAAAACCCTCACTAGGAAGTGAATGGTACCAACTAAACGCTATAAAAAACTGAACTACAAACCATCCTAAAGCAATATATTTAGCCAAATCCTGATTGTTTCTTGTCATAAAATAAAGTAAAATCGACAAGAATATCGGAGCAAAAATTATACCTACAGCAACCATTTACAGCCCCTTTACAATTATTAAAATAGCAATAACAATTATTGCAACTCCAACTACCATTTGCCCCATATATGTTCCAATTTTTCCGCTATGACCTGCTCTAAATGCTTTATAAACTCCCTGCGTAGCAGGCACAGTAGCATTTACAAGCCAATCAATTACATTTGTATCAAACCATCTTGCTGCTTTTGCTATAGCATTAACTACTATTGTTTTAGAAATCCATGTAATCATTCTCTCAACATAATAACCATTAAATAAAACTTGATGTATTGTTTGAACAAAATGATGTGATGCTATTTTATAAAGTAAATTTAGCTCTTTAACATAAAGACCTACAATTATTAAAAATAAAATTAACATTCCGGTAAGCATAAAAGCACTAAGTCCTACTACGTGCGGTTCTACTTCTTCTTTTCCATTAAGAATAAAATGAGTTATATCACTTTGCCAAATAGAAATAAATAACGTAACAACTGCTAAAATTCCAAGAGGCAGTCTAATCCATAAATTACTTGGAGCATGAACGCTTCCTGCTATATCTTCATTTCTAGGCTCTCCTAAAAATATAAGAACCCAAAGTCTAGTAATATATGCTATTGATAATAAAGCTGCAATTGTTACGAAAACTTTTGTGAATTCATTTCCGTGTGCCCAAGCGTTAGCTACAACCGCTTCTTTTGAAAAGAAACCACTAAATGGAGGAACACCCGCAAGACTAAGTGAACCCATAGCCATAAACAGTGCTACAAATGGAGCTGTTTTTATAAGACCACCGAGTTTCCAAGCATCTTTTGTATGATGAGCTATATAAATAACAGCACCTGCACTCAAGAAAAGTAATGCTTTAAAAATAGCGTGATTTACTAAATGTAACATACCTGCTGCAAGGCTACCTACCCCAAGCCCTACAAAAGCAATTGATAAATGCGACATAGTTGAATATGCTAAGATTTTTTTAATCTCTTTTTGAACTAATGCACTTGTAGAACCGATAAATGCACTAAGAGCTGCTACATTTGCTACTATAAAAAGTGCTTCAGTATAAGCAAAGAAATCAAATAGTCTTGCTACTATATAAATACCACTATTAACCATTGTAGCACCGTGAATTAATGCAGATACAGTTGTAGGCCCTTCCATTGCATTCATAAGCCAAGGATAAAGCGGAAATTGACCCGATTTTCCAATAGCACCCATAAATATAAATAACGCAGTAGCGAGTGCTACTGTTTTTGAAATTTTTCCGGCATTTGCCATTTCATTTAATTCTACTAAATTTAACGTTCCGGCATAATATAAAAGCAATCCTATTGCCGCTAAAATAAAAATATCACCAAATCTTGTATAAAGAAAAGCTTGCATACCGGCATTTGCCGCTGAATTTTTATAATACCAAAAGCTAATTAGTGCGTAACTTGCAAGCCCCATAAACTCCCAACCTACAAACGCACCGATTAAATCTTTTGTAATAACAAGTAAAATCATACCACCTATAAAGAAAAGCACTTTTGCATAATATCTTGCCTGATCTGGATCATCTCCCATATAATCATGTGCAAAATGTATATCTGCAAAACCTAGACCCGTTGCAATTAAAAGCATTACAATCGAGAGATGATCAATATAAATTCCAAACGGTAATCTTAAATCCCCATATGCAATCCATGTATAATCAATATCTATAGGTGAAGAAGAGTGAGTAAAATAAATTACTAAACTAGCCAAAAACAACACAGCCCCAACTAACTCAGCTACCCAAAACGCTAAATTAATTTTTATTTTTCCTAAAATATACGCAAGCACCATTCCTAAAAACGGTGCGCATAGTAATACCATTACTGCATTATTCATCGCTCACCGCCTTATCTAATTTATCTGGAATAATCTCACCAGTTATTCTATAGCTTAATAAGAAAATCAATACCCCGGCTGCCGCTTCAAGAGTTGCTATAACTATAATAACATAAGCTAGCGCTAATCCTCTTGTAAAACCGAAATGATAAGCAGCACTTGCTAAAAACAAAATTACAGCATTTAATAAAATCTCTAATGAAAAGAAAATTTTTAAAAAATCACTCTTACTCGTTACTCCGTATAAACCTACCCCAAATAAAACAATTGCAAATAATGCATCTATATAAAAACTTACCATCATTATTCCTTTTCATGTTTTAAGGTATGTAGCATTCTGATACTTCCATACAATACGCTTGCCGCTACAACACCCATAAAAATTGCAATTTCAGCATAAAATTCAGTAAATACTTTAACTTGATCTTTTAAAGGAATAGGCTTACATTCATATGGAATGTGAGGTAATAAAAACGGAATAATAACAAGCCCAATAATAACTACCGTTACAACCGCAACTGCCCAAGGTCTTATTTCAAATTTTGGAAATTTAGCACCTATAACAGTAACACCAAAAAGAGTTAAAACAACTATACCACCTGTATAAACAAATATTTGAAAAAGTCCTAATAGTTTTTCATCCATTAATATATAATAAATCCCAAGCAAAAACATCATTAAAACAAATGATAATACAGCAGGAACAGTATTTTTTTGAGTTATCGCCATTACGGCAAGAACTACTGCTAATGCTAAAATTAAAACACTCATTTAATCTCCTTTAGCTTCAGCTTCTGCTGCTTTTTTAGCTTCGGCCTCAGCCTTTTTTTTAGCAAGCATTTCAGCTTTTTTTCTGGCTTTTTCTTCTTCTTCTTTTTTCTTTTGCTCTATCCACTCATCAGGCACATCACATTTAACCCAGTAATTTTTAATACTCTCATCCTTCCCATCAGTAATCATCTCAAAAGTCCCGCCGCTAAGTTTAATAGCCTTTTGAGGTTTAGTCGGACATACATCCTCGCAAAGCCCACAAAATATACATATTCCTAAATTTACTTCAGGCAGTGCTTTTGGTCTTTTAATCGGTAGAGGTTGCATTACTATAGCATCAACCGGACAAATTTTTGCACAAGCTTCACAACCAGTGCAAATATCATATCTAATTTCATGCTTTCCCCTAAAAATAGGAGAGTGATGCATAGTATCTTTTGTTACATCTTTTGTTGCAAGTCGCGGCTTACTAAAAGCTTTCGTAACCCTTATTGCTTTTTCTATAATATCAAAAAACATCTTATACTCCTAAAATATATATTTTTGCAAAAGTTATCCACACTAAATTTAAAATAGCTAAAGGTGTTAACCAACTCCAGCAAAATTTTAACATCTGATCAAGTCTAAGTCTTGGGTTACTTGCTCTTATAGCAATCATAATTAATGCAATAATTATTATTTTTAAAAACAGCCACCAAAAACTATCAAAAAATATCCCTCTATATCCTCCAAAAAACAGCACAACAGCGGCAGATAAAACTACAAGCATTTCTGTAAATTCAGCAAATTTTAAAAGCACATAATTAGTCCCGGAATATTCAGTATAAAATCCGTAAACAATTTCTTGCTCAGCGTCCGGAATATGAAATGGAGGCTGTTCTAAAATACCAAGCATTGCAATAATAAATATAACTGCACCCGGTAATAAAATAAGAGTGCTAAGCCATGTATTGCTTGATTGAATCTCATATAAATTCATTGTCCCAAAAAGCAATGCAGGCGAAAGTGCCGCTAAGAAAAACGGTGCTTCCATTGAGAGCATTTGAGATAATATCCTCATCCCGCCTAAAAATGAATATTTATTGTTTGAACCAAATCCTGTAAGAAACAGTAAAAACGGCTCTACCCCAATTAATACCACTAATCCTAAAACTCCATACTCAGTATCTAAAATTCCAGCCCCACTATTTATAAGCGGAGTCCAAGGAATTAAAATTACAGGTAATGCCGCTACTAAAGGCGTAATAATTGGAATAATGTTAAAAAGATACGGATCAGCACTTTTTGGTGTAATTGATTCTTTTGTTAAGAGTTTAAATATATCATAAACCGTTTGAAGCACTCCTGCAGGCCCGTTGTAATGAGGCCCTACTCTTTTATGAAGATAAGCTAATGTTTTTCTTGCAAAATAAAATACAAAAAATGTCCACACTAATAAAAACAAAAGCCCAGGAAACACTAAAATATAAAATAACATAGCCCCAACACTCATTTTCTCTCCTTATCTATCCAAATCACCCTGACAGATATGCATACTTCCGTATAATAGCGGAATATCTGAAAGGGTTTTTCCTTTTAATAATTTATCTAAAACCATAGTATGATTTACACTTGGTGCTTTTAGCTTAAGTCTATATGGACTTGTAGCTTTCTCACCGGTTACTAAATGCATAAGCATTTCACCTCTTGCCCATTCCACTCTACTTACCGCCTCACCTTTTGGCATTCTTCTTGGCATTTTGATTAAATGATCCTTTTTAGGGTCCATCTCACCCGCTTCAATACCTTGCGTAATTTTTTCCATAGCTTGCTTAATTAAATCAATTGCTTGTTCAACTTCTTTAAACATTATATAAAGTCTATCTCTTGTATCTCCGTTTTCACACGTTACATAATCCATCTCAAGCTTATCATATGCAGCATATGGCTCATCAATTCTTACATCAATTTTTGCTCCGCTTGCTCTTGCTATAGGACCTGCTAGGAAAAATTCTACTACATCATCAAGGCTAAATTCTCCAACACCTTTTGCTCTTGTATTCATAAGAGGATTTTTCATAAATATATCTATTATATCATCTTTTGTTTCTTCAAACTTTTTAATCGCTTTATTAATCGTTTCAAACCATTTTTTGTAATCTTCAAGAGGGTATCTAACACCTCCGGGCTCCACACAAGCCGTTGCAATTCTAGCTCCGCTATAATCTTCTAAAACATCTAAAAAATATTCTCTAATATCCAAACACCACATCATAAACGTATGAAGCCCCATTGTTCCAAAAAATCCTCCAAGAGAAACAAGATGCGATGCAATTCTTCCTATCTCTCCTAAAATTACCCTCATATATTTTGCAAATTCCGTTATCTCTTTACCTGCTATCTCTTCTACGGCTTGAGAGTAGCAAATCATAGGATTTGGATTATCCATAAAACATATTCTCTCAACTGCAACTATTGCTCCTATAAAATCTTTTCTCTCAACTAAATGCTCTAATGCTCTCCAAACATACCCAATATCAGGATCAACTTTTTCTATTATTTCACCATCTACGTGAACTTTTAGTCTAATAGGCCCGCTTGCTGGGTGAGTTGGACCCCAGTTAAGAACAGTTCTGCTTCCTTCATGACCTATATTTTTTTCATTTTCATCATATTGTTCAAAATATTCTTCAGTAATTGAGTTAATATTTTTTATGAGATTTTTTTCATGCTCCTTCCAGTCAAAATCTTTCCTAAAAGGAAATTTTCCATAATAATCACGGCTTATTAAAAAGTATCTAAGATTCGGATGTCCTTTAAATTTAACTCCAAAAGTAGAATATGCTTCAAGCTCATGCCAATTTGCACTTGGCATTAGTGGTGTTATTGAATCTATTTCGCAATTTTCAAGCTCTCTATCAATATCTACTTTTAACCATACATTTTTTTTATTAAATAAATCTTCTAAAAAGTAATTAACTTCTATTTTATTTTCATCTATAAAATCGGTCGGACTAACAGTAGAGCACGTTTTAACGCCCGCTTCTTTTAATTCACTTACTACCTTTAATAAATCCTCTTTATTTTTAAGTTTTGCTTTAATCCATCTTTTTTTATAATCCTCAACATATTCAGTTTCGTATTTGTTTAAGATATTTTTTATATTCTCCATCAACAGCCCCTTAAAACTTCATTTGTTTCCAAAGGCCGCCTTGACTTGATGCACTCGGCTCGCCTCTTTTGATTTTTTCTTTTAATTCTTCAAGCCCGGCTAGTATTGCTTCGGGTCTTGGAGGACAACCTGCTACAAAAACATCTGCTGGCAAAATTTCTGTCATATTTTTAATTACAGATTCAGAATCGTTATAAGGCCCCCCATCATATGCACACGCTCCTATTGCCATTACATATCTTGGTTCTGGCATTTGTTCGTAAGTTCTTAAAAGAGCTGGAAGAATTTTTTTACTTACAAGTCCTGTAATAAAAATTATATCAGCCTGTCTTGGAGTTGGTGTCATCATATACCCATATCTTTCCCAATCGTATCTAGGCCCCATTGCGGCTAACATTTCAAGCGAACAACATCCGCTACAAAAATGCACAATCCAAGGAGATTTGCTCCTTGCATAATTAAAAAAATCAAGCACTTTTAGCATTTCTATACTCCTTCATACTAATCGTAATAGCTGCAAATAGCAATATCCCAAATACCATTGCCCAGTTTAATGCATCTTTTGAATTTGAAAATACAAATAATGAAAAGAAAAGTCCCGCCATATCAAATACAATAAAAGCAATTGCAAATATAAAATATCCGAAATTCGCTTTCATCGGAACTTCACTACTTGGAGGCAAACCACATTCGAAATGATCATTTTTAATTTCAGTAGGATTTAGCGGTGCAACTGCAATACCAAGCAAATATAATAAAATTACGCCCAGTAATATTCCCGCTGCAAAAAAAAGAATTGTTCCCATTTATACTCCTTTTTGGAAATATTATCAAAATGAATCCAGTTCTTTCCAGAATCATAACTCCTTGCAAACCCATAATCATACCCAAGCAACATATGCCTGCTATCTTTTGGATTTATCCATAATACATGGTTATCTCCTCCATATTCGAATGCCCTCTTCCATGTTTTTCCACTATCATGGGAAATATCTACTTTCTCGCTTAAAACATATATTACCTTATCATCGTTTGGATCTACTGTGATTTGCCCATAATAATTTGGTCG
>OFCA01000126.1_pt1 | contig 10197 bp, 8 predicted proteins | sample 1520721 | NCBI WGS metagenome assembly OFCA01 (sample SAMEA3696450, study PRJEB22514) | metagenome | biome: water; feature: marine; material: hydrothermal vent | place: Pacific Ocean | collected 2014-08-16 | depth 1514 m
TCAAGGCCAGTTGATAGAGGCTTTGCACCAAAAACTGTCTTAAAAAGATAATGGCTAAGATCACCACAATTGGAGAAACATCAACACCTCCAAAAACTACCGGCAGATACCTACGCACCCGGTAAAGCACTGGTTCAGTTACATTATAGAGAAAACGCACAATTGGATTATACGGATCGGGATTAACCCACGAAATTATGGCCCGAATGATGATTAGCCACATATACATATTTAAAACCACATCCAAAACTGTGGCTATGGCCTTGATGAAATTGGCCAAAATAAACATGCATTCCTCCTTATCACTTTTTCTTTTATTTTCTAAGTCAGATAATTACTGCCGTCAAGGAGGAAAAAGAATTAAAGACAGGTAAGTTTCATTTCTGATGAAGTTGATTTAAAATAAATTTATGGCCTATTGTAAGATCTGTCGCAAAGAAGCAGTTACAATTTCAGTGATTATAGACTATTGTAATCATGTATCAAAAGGTATTGAGATAGTGTGCAAATGAATTTTTTACCCTTCATGCGAAGGATAAGGTGTTTTTTGGATTGTCAAGTAGAAATCCCAAAGACAAAAGATGCCCTTAAGTGCCATTTATATATCAATTATGTGCCAATATAGATTAAAAATTGTTTTTTGCGGGAGGAAAAAATGAGAAAGTTGCACTTTATTGCCCGGATGCCCAATGAGCCAGGAGCCTTGCACAAGGCAGCTGAGATTATCCGCAAGTATAACGGCAACATTAGTCGTATTCATTATGACCACCGCGATGTTATATCGGTTTAAGGACATTGTAAAGGCAGAAGATATTAAAGGGATCAGAGTTGGACAAGGAATTGGAAGAGATATGTGCTTATTTTAGCAGTTATAGGCTAATAGTAAAGGAGCGGGTGGCGTTGAATAATCATCTTAAGGCCTTAGAAAGGAATCCTTTTGCGCCAGAGGAGTTAAAGAAGGTGCTGAAAGGAGAGATTTCAAGGTTAAGGGAACAAGAGAGGTGGTTAATAGAGGAGATGGAGAGGAGGATAAGGTCAAGAGAGGAATTAGAGACAGATTTAGAGCTATTGTTGACGATAGAAGGTGTAGGGATGGCTACAGCAATAGTGTTGCTTTTGCTGTTTAAGAGGTATGAGGTAAGAAATAGGAATCAGGTGGTGGCATTGTTAGGGCTTGATCCTGTGATAAGAGAATCAGGTAGGAGTGTGAGGTTTAGGTCAAGGATAAGCAAGCAGGGGAGGGAAGAAACAAGGGCAATTTTGTTTATGGCGGCTATGAGTGGGATAAGATATAACTCTAAGCTAAAGGCATTTTATGAGCGTTTGGTGGAGAGGGGCAAGCCTAAGAAGGTAGCCATTATTGCCTGTGCAAGGAAATTAGCCTTGATTGCCTTTGCTATTTACAAAACAAAGACCGCATTTAACCCAACACAAGGAAATGACAAAAATGTAAAAAATAATGCTGGTAGAAAGAAATAACTTAAGGGGGTTGACAGGTATCACAGTATCTAAAACCTACCCCCTAAAACCTGTTCCCTAAAACCTACACGCTAAAACCTGTCCCCTAAACCCTACCCCCTAAAACCTACACGCTACAACCTATACGCTAAACCCTACTCCCTACAACCTACACGCTAAAAGCTGTTTTCTGGCTAAATCTGACCACCAATTGGCTAAATTTAGCCAAGAATTAGGGATAAGGAAGGAAGAGAAAAGAGACTAAAGGTTAGGGAGTAAGGAATGCACTATCTCTATGGGCCTTTGTCTTTTTCTTTTTTTGGCACAAAACTTGCTTTTTTAGTTAATGGTCTTCTTGACATAGTGGTTTAATTTAGGCAAAATTATGAAAACACTAAAGTAAAGGAGGTGAGAGCAGAAGGGAAAAGAGAGGTTTAAGGTTAAGAGGTTTTTAGTGTTTTTGTTTGCCTTTTTTAGGCATAGGGTTAAAAAACTAAAAAACTTAAAGGAGGTTAATGTATGAAGCGAGGTAAAGTATGTTTAGTGCCTCTATTGGCGCTGATGTTTGTCTTTACATTGGCGCTAAGTGGGGCGTGGGCAGGAGATGGAGTGGTAAATACCTCAGTCAGTGATTTTCGGGTAAACCTTGATCGCACTATTACAGATACTTCCAAGCCAGTTAATGTTGTAGTTGAACTTCTTGACGATCAAGGTCGGGTAGATGTCTTTGCCGAAACAAGTGTTAATTATATTTATGTGAGTGCAGGTAGTGTGATTGGAACGATAAATTATAAGCCTGAGGGTTACTCTGGTACTTACTCTGAGTCAGGAAATGACATAGGTGAGTTTGCGGCTCAAACGGCTAAAATTGCGGTAACAAATGGTCGGGCTGGTTTTCATATCTCTTATGACCAACCCGGAACCGATACCCTTCGTTTCTATGTAGTTATCGTTGATACTGATGGTGACACCTTAACCCTTGGTCCAAAGGAATATACAGTTACTGTAACGCAAGCTCCCAATCAGGCTAAAGCTTTGATGGTTGTGTCTATGACGCCTGATGATGAAGAGAAGAGAGATAATGAAGGTATTAATTACGAATATAACACTGATGGTACAGTAGCTACTGATGCTAGTGATAATTCTTCTGGTCAAATAGATGCTGGAGAAGCCTTTACTTTACAGATAAAGGCTTGTGCAGATGAAACTTGTAGTAGTACTACCAACTATCAAAACGGTCCTATAACGGTTAAGTTTGTTCCTGTAGATGCTGCTGACACTGATGGTAACAATGCCTACAGCAGTGATTGTGCTAATGTGGTAACGGTTGAAGGCACCATGGAAAATGGTGTTGCCTTTGTGCATGTGCCTGAAGGGACACTTACTAAGGCTGGAAAATATGCCATTTATCTTGAGATGGATTCAGCAGTAACTACAAGTGGTAAAGCTTATCAAGTAGCTAATGCTCATATCTATGTAGATGCCCTTGAACCTGCCAAAGTAGGGGCAAGTCTTGATAGGGATGATATTAACTATTACAACACACCTCCTTCTCCAACTCTTACCGTTACACTCTATGATCAGTATGATAACAAGGCGGATACAGATGATGTAACCAGTGCTGTAGATGTAACTGTAGCTGCTACTAATCATGTTCTTTTAGGTGGTGGGACAAGCACAACGGTGACGATAAATTCTGGTGATAATCAAAATACTTTCTCCAACTTTTCTGTAGATACAGGTTCTAATGCGCCAAGCATAAATGAGAGCACTGGAACAGGCACTTCTACCATTAGCATTGCTTGCAACGACTATGAAGTAGATACTCCTGAACTTACGCTAACTATTTACAAGAAAAGACTTGTGGCACAGTATCTTGATTCCACAGGAAATTATGTAAATTCTGCTTCTCAAACTTACACTGCTGGTATAGTTTTAGATGATGCTATCCGTGTGGGTGTAGATGATAATGGCACCACCACTTGGGATGAGCTCAAAACCGAACAGGTTATAGTAGAGCTTTATGACGGTGATACCAAAGTTGATGAAGTCAAGTCTATGGTTGATGACAATGGTTATGTATCGCTTAAGTTTAATAAAGCATTGACTGGTGGTGGAGATGAGTACTTTAAGATTTTCTGTGTTTCTTGTGACAAGCAATACCAACCTGGTAAAACTAATGATGCCACCATTACAGTCAATCCAGCTGATGCTTATGTCATGAAAGTTTATAAGAACCAGTCTGCTGAGTATAATGCTTGTGCTGGGACGGGAACGCCTACAGAGGAGGTAAGTTCTATTTCTAAGACTTTAAGTGGTGGCAATGCTAGCATTACTTTCCATGGAAGCCAAGATGAGAGCCTTAGCAGCGGTGACTACTTCGTCAAAATTGAAGACGCTTATGGTAATGAAATCAAAAGTGGAACAATCTACTGGGAAAGCGATGAAGATCCTATCAATCCTACTCCAAGTAGTGGGTTTTTTCTTGTTGATGATAATGACACTATAACCTATAATGAAGCTGGTTCTGACAATCTTACCTTCTCTACTGATATTCCTGGTGTAGAGCCTGTAAGTGTGGCGGTAACGATAAGTGATACTTCTGCTTATATTGCTTCGGTAGAGGTTGTGCCTGCCACTGAGTATGTGCTTACAAACGGTGAAATTCCAGTTGTCATTAGGGCTAAGGATCAGAATGGTAACCTTATTTCATGGGGTGCTAATGATCTTATTCTGTTAGTAGATCATCCTGATTATGTGACTATTAGACAAAGTGATCGTGCAACAACAATTGCTAACGGTGATAATCTCCCTGCTGATACTGACGGTGAATATGTGATTAGCTTAGTTGCCCTTAACACGGTAAGCGATGTTACCATTACTGTCCGTAATGCCTCTGGAAGTGTTGAAGGCTCTGCTACGGTGCACATTGTTAACTCTATAAATGACATTCCTGTGCCAGTAGCGGCTGTTTCCTTTAGCCCATCCAGCGTTATGGTTGCACCAAATGGTAGTGTAGATGTTACCTTGAGTGTTACCGATAGTGAAGGCAATGGCTTGGCCAACAAGACCTGCACACTTGAAAGTGATGCCGAAAACATTGCTACACCTGCTTCTACGACCGTTACCACGGGCAGTGATGGCACCGCAACGGTAACTATTAATGCCGGTAGCGTAGAAGGCGAGGCTCACATTACCGCTACCTGTGAAGGTGTGTCTGGTGTAGTAACTGTAACCGTAAGTGAAGAGGCACAAGAATGCACCCCTGAAACCCCTGAATACTGCAAAACCCAGGAAGATTGCGAGGCTGTAGGTGCTTACTGGTATGATGGTGTCTGCCATGCCGAACAGGCTCCATGCGATGCTGACCATCTGTGGGCATGCGAGAAAGAAGAAGATTGTGAGAATGCCGGTGGTTACTGGTATGATGGTGTATGTAATGCCGAACCTGCCGTCTGCGATGCCGATCATCTGTGGGCATGCGAGAAAGAAGATGAGTGTGAGGCTGTAGGTGGTTACTGGTATAATGGCATCTGTAATGAGGCCGCCTTTAACGGTGCGCCAGCTGAGCCAATGCCTGGTCATGCCATTGACGAGGTGGTGACAGAGCCTTATGCCATGATTGAGGCTGACAATGATGCCCAAGAGGCCATGGTTATCATCCCAAGCCTCGTTGTGCCACAGGATCGGATTGGTGATACGGTCCACCTCTACTGGACATGGTGTAATGATTATACCTGTGCGCCAGAGATCTATGACCTTGGTGCGGTTACCTTGGGTGAGACGGTAGACTTTCCGATTGTGGCAAGTGAGGTTGATCTCTCTGCTATAAGAGGTAATTTCTACATCTTCGTTGGCTTTGCGGCAAATGAAGACTTCTCTGATGCCATCTGGAACTGGTATGAGCTTGACTTAGACTAATCTAGCCTAGGCACAAAGGCCGGCCCTAAAAGGGTCGGCCTTTTTTGTTTGAGGTGAAGAAAAATGAAAAGGTTTTTTGTTTTTTTGGTTGTGCTTGGGCTTTTGGGTTTACCCCTAAAGGCTTTAGCTAAGGTAGAGGTTGTGTTTTATGATGAGTTTAGGGATTTTGTTTTAGAAAGGGTAAATGATTTTCGGGCTCAGCCTTTAAGTATGCTTGCTTCTTTAGGGCTTAAGGAGGAAGAGGTAAGGGATAAGTGGGATATGGATTATTTAAATGAGGGACTTTCGCCTTTGCTCTTCAATGAGGCCCTGGAGGCAATGGCAAAGGCCCATATAGAGGAGATGTTTGCTTATGATTATCTTGGACATAACGCTAACGGCTTTGCGTCTTTAGAGGAGCGGGCTTTGTCTTTTGGGTATGAGGGGGTGTTTTGTGGTGATAGTATTATGTTCTTTGCCTTTGAGCATTTTGTGGCGCCAGAAGAGGCGCTTAATGTGCTTTTAGATAGCCTTTTTAAGGATGCTTTGTTAAAAGAGACTGCCGAAGGGGCACCGCTTCTTTTTTTACCCTATGAGGATATAGGGATTGCCTTTGGCGGTGGGGTGATGGTGATTGAGGGTAAGAGTTATAATGCTTATGTGCTTTGTCTTGAGTTTGGACGCAAGAAAGAAGATGTGCCTAGCCTATTTTTAGGCAGGGTTTATGCAGGTGATTTACCCTTGCCTGAGAATGGGGTAGAAGGAGTAGCGATTTATGGCTGGCAGGATAATGAAATTGCCTTTGCGCATTTAGCGATAAGTTTTGCTGATGGTAGTTTTTTCCTGCCTTATTCGCCTGCATCTCATCTTTACCTTTACATAGAACCACCGGCAGATTTTGCCGCCATGTTTTTAGAGTTAGAAGAAGAAAGGGCGGATATTCCTTTAAGTCGTAGGTAGGAAATAAGTGGTTTTGTGGTTTGCGTAATATCCGTGAAAAAATTTTTTAGGAGGGTTTTATTATGCGTAGATTTTTATGTTTAACTGGCTTTTTTTTGTTTTGTTTTATGGGTTATGGTTTAGCGTTTGATTGTCAAGAGGTTACCAAAGAGATGCTTACTGAGCATTGGCCTGATAATCCTTTTATGCAGAGTCTTTTAAACCGAGCAGAGATAGTAGCCAAAAAGGAGGTAAAGGGGCTTTGTGAGGTGGTTTTAAAGGTTAATGGGCGTTTTTATCCTTGTTTTGTCGGCGAAGATTTTGTCATTATCGGCCGGATGTATGCAGAGAAAAAAGAGGTAGGTGGGGATGTGATTAAAGCTTTACGCGCCAAGGAAGCAGAAAGACAAAAGGAGTTTTTTTTAAAGAAGCGCCAAGAGTTAGATAAGCTTGTGGCGATAGAGTATAAGCCAAGTAAGAAGGCAAAGAAAGTGCTTTATATGTTTACGGATCCGGTGTGTCCGTTTTGTCATCGGGCAGAGACAAAGATTAAAGAGATTGTAGATAAGTATGATGTTGTTTTAAAGGTAGTGTTTTTCCCAGTGCATTTGCCTAAAGGAAAGATGAAGGCGATTGAGGCCGTGTGTAGGGGGCTTGATTTAGATGGGTATTTAGGGGAGGCGTGGCGAAAGGAGAATAAGACAAAGGAGTTTCAGTGTGAGAAGGGAAAGAAGCTTTTGGATGAGAGTTTAAAGTTTGGCAGAGAGCTTGGCATTAGGGGAGTGCCGACTTTTATTTATGAGGATGGAACAAGGGTTATAGGGGCGCGCCTGACGCAGCTTGAGCAGATGTTGTCAAAGCATAAGTAGGGAGTAGGTTTTAGGGTGTAGGGATTAGCGGGTAGGGATCAGGGGCAGGGACTTAATCCCTATAACCTAACCCCTAATCCCTACCCCCTAACCCCTAATTCGGGAGGCAGGAATGAAAAAGGGGTGTGTGATTTGGGTGTGTGTATTTTGGGTGTTGGTGGCACGTGTGGGGTTGGGTGCGCAAAGGGGAGGGATGTCTTTAAGTGAGAAGGAGATTATAGAGCGTTTGACAAGGTTAGAAGAGGGACAGAAGGCCTTGTTTGAGTTGCTTTCGGTTATTAATAAGCGCATAGATGATACAAATAAGCGCATAGATGATGTTAATAAACGCATAAATGAAGTGAAGGAGGAGTTAAATAAGCGTATAGATGATACGAATAAGCGCATAGATGAAATGAAAGAGGAGTTAAATAAACGGATAGATGATACGAATAGACGCATAGATGCGTTAGAAGATAGTTTAAACAGGCGGATAGATAAGTTGATAGATATTTTAATCGGCATTACAGCTGTGTTTGGTGGTTTGGTGGTGGCGATGATGGGTCTGGTGTTTTGGGATAGAAAGACTTTGATAGAGAAGGCCAGTGAGCGGGCGTTAGAGAGGATGGAGGGAGAGAGTCGGGTGGTGTTGGTGTTAAGAGAGTTGGCTAAGACAGATAAGCAGTTAGCAGAGGTAATGCGCAGTTTTGGGTTGTTGTAATAAGATGATGGGTAAAGGCTGGTTTTTGATTTTAGTGGTTTTTATTCCTTTTAGAGTTTATGCCCAGGGGTTTTTTCCGCCTACTTCTGTTTATCAAGTAAAAGAGGTGTTTGTTTCTTCTTATTGGCATTTAGAAAGGATACAGGCAGAAGAGGCACAGCAGTTTGCTTGTGGAAAGGATGTGTGGGTGGTTTTGATAGATACAGGGGTAGATGTGGATCATCCTGCCCTTAGCGGACAGCTTTTGCTTGCTTTAGCAAGGAATTTTGGGGATGAAGGGGAGGAAAGTGTAAATGATTTAAATGGACATGGAACAATGATGGCGGGATTGATTTTGCAGGTGGCACCGTGTGCAAAGCTGATTCCGCTTAAGATTAATAGAGGCGGTGAGAATAGTTTTGGTAATGAAGCTTTAAGCGCTGCCTTGGATTATACTTTACAGTTGGTTGAAGAGTATCAAGAGATTAAGGTGGTCAATTTGAGTTTGGTGATGGATACCCCAGATGATGAGATTGCTCAAAAGATTTATGCCCTTTATGAGAAGGGTGTGCTGGTTGTAGCAGCGGCAGGCAATGAGGGAAAGGCGGAGGTGGATTTTCCAGCCAGTTTAAAGGAAACAATTGCGGTTTCGTCAACGGATATGAATGATATGCTAGCAAGAGGGGTTAATTATGGTTATACCTTAACCTTGGTGGCGCCAGGGGTAGATGTTTATGCTCCATTTTTAGGGGGAATTTATGTTTATGCAAGCGGCACTTCGGTGGCTACGGCCTTAGTTTCAGGGGCAGCGGCCTTGGTGGCTGAGATTGCATTAGAAGATGCGGGCATAACCTTTTGGGCGCTTTTAAGTGGAAGTGAGGATTTGGAGGAGATAGGACATGATGAAAAGACAGGCTTTGGCCGCATCAATGTGGCTAAAGCGGTAAGCTGGGCGAAAGGCAGGGATATTTATGTGTTGCCTTTAGCCTTGTTGCTAACTGTAGGGGAAAAGCGGCCAGTTTATTTTGTGCCTCAAGAGGCTGTTTTAACCGCTATTACTGCCCCGGTAACTGTAGTGGAAGAGGCAGATGGGTATTTAGAGATTAAAGGAGAGGCAGTTGGCGAGGGATATTTAGAGTTGTGTCAACAGCATCAGTGCCGACGGTTAAATATAACGGTCATGCCAGCAGAAAGCACAGCCGCTAGGGCAGAGGTGTTTTTTTATCCGCATAAAGTAAGTAAAGCAGTTGATGAGCAGGTAAATGGGTTTTATGATTTGCAGGTAGAAGGAGAACAGCAAGCAGCGATAGATTTTTGGATAAGTTATTGGTCTGAGAATGGTTTTTTAAAGGAGCTTTCGCATTGGGAGGATGTAGTCCTAGAGAGAGGTTTTGGGTGGGATTGGCTTTTTCTGCCAGTAGTAGTAACAGATTTAGAGGAAGGTGTTTATGAAATGGGTGTGCGTTTAGGTGAAGCGCAAAGGGATTTTTTGGTGGTTTGGCCGCGGTAGAATAGGTTATAGGGAGTAGGGATTAGGGGGTAGGTTATAGGGATTAGGGGTTAGGGATTAGGGATTAGGCCCCTATACCCTACACGCTAACCCCTGTAACCTGTCCGCTTATTGAGGGTAGGGTAAAAATGGCGTCTTGCGACATCAGTTAATAAGTTAGGATTCACTGAATTAAACTCAGTAAACTCATAAGCTCCTTACCTTTAAGGATGGAGTAGTTCACAATGGGAGAAAAAATGGTGAAAAGCCAATTAATGGCCTTGTTTGTGTTAGGTATAATGATCTTCTTACCCTTGCAGGCAAGGGCACAACAAGGTTCTACCTTTCGTGTTTTTTTAAAAGATATGCACAAACAGATTGTAAAATGGAAGGGAGAATTGGAGGAGATAGAGAAGAATCCTGATCTTTCCTTGGCGGAAAGGAGTGTGGTGCAGACCCTCATCAAACTTTTGGATCGGTTAGAAGGTGTGATTAAGAAGTTTTTACCTAAGGAACCAAAGATAGAAAAGACACAAAACTTCACGCAAAGATGTCCAAGATATGCCTTACACGTTCCTTTCCTAGGTAGAGCTGGAGTTGGATAAGGCAACCCATACAACTGGTAAAGATAAGTTCTGCTTTACTTTCTTCTATAGCCTTTTTTCTTTTGGTAAAGATCTCTTCAGAAAGGGCCGGGAAATTAAGGGCAAAACTGCCACCATGGCCACAACACTGTCCCTGTGGACTGCTTTCCGTAAACTGTCCAACACGGTTTAACAATAACCTTGGTTCTTTCCATATTTGGTGGTAAAAGCGTAAATGACAAGGGTCATGCCAAGTAATCTTTTGAGAGAAAGAAATTA
>OFCA01000127.1_pt1 | contig 10099 bp, 10 predicted proteins | sample 1520721 | NCBI WGS metagenome assembly OFCA01 (sample SAMEA3696450, study PRJEB22514) | metagenome | biome: water; feature: marine; material: hydrothermal vent | place: Pacific Ocean | collected 2014-08-16 | depth 1514 m
GTTGAGCCTGTTGGAATTTCTCGGAAGTTGTAGAAACGGGAATAAGACTTTTATCAATGCCTTCCTTGATGATAACTTTGTAGTTTCCACCTGTTTTATCCACTCCGTTGAACTTGAGTTGTTCCATGAAAGGAATTTCTGAATTTTCGCAATAATAGAGTCCATCTACTGTTGAGGTATATCTGTCGTTCTTGTAATAGTAAACGAATCCTTTATCTCTGATGTAATGATCCTTAATCCATTCTTCAAACGGTATGACTTTTCCGTTTTCAACTTTTTGAAGTTTTCCTCCATGAGCTTTACAGAATTCCACAGATTTCCATAAGAATCTAAGGTCATCATGTGGATTGTAAGCTGCATATGTTTGGGTAGGATTGTTCATACGAACATCTGCAAAATATTTATTTCCTCTCCAGTTTCCAAAACTTAAACTACCAAAGAATCCACTTTCACTTTTAATGAATCCTTTCAAGTCAAGGTTTTTATACTTGTTAAGTGCTCCTTTGCTGAAGAACCCATTGTCTATAAATGCGTCTGGTTTAGAAGCAGAGACTATTGCAAATATGAAGTGTTCAGTACTGCTTGTGCTCCTGTAAAATTGAGAAGGTCCCCATACAGAAGATACGGTAAATGGATCATCTCCTCCTTCACATCTGTAGGTAACTCCTGGACCAAAATATTTAAGCATGTCTGTTCTTGCAGAAACAACATTGATTCTTCCTTTCTTGTCATAAAAGTCATTAAGAGCTACTTTATCAAGCCCTTCTCCAGAGATGATTTTTCCGCCATGATGAGAGCAGTATTCGTTTAATGCAATAGCAAAGTTGATGGCGTAGGGAACTCCCCAGCCTCCATGAGTGTAAACTACTATGGTTTCTGTAGAACTAATAGGTAAAAATGTCCATTGGCGGTATTTCAAGTGTTTTCTTAGACTGGATAAATCATCTTTTACCTCTTCTTTTTTTGTGGAAGTTTGAAGACCAGAAGTTGAAGCACATCCGGAAAGAAGCAGTAGTCCTACAGTTGCGATTCCTAAGAATCTTCTCATTTCCTCCTTCCTCCCTTTTTGCTAAAAAAATTTTCTATGTAGTTGCATACTGTATCTCTTATTCTGTCTATGATTTCAGCGCCTTTAAGTGTAGCTCCTTCAAAGTAGAGCATTTTATACTTTCCCTCTTCATTCAGGTCATTTACAGGAATAGCTATTAGGAGAGGTTCATCATCTCTCCTGAACATCTCCTCATGAAGGAAGTCGTAAAGGAAATCTAAAGTACATTCTTTGATAGGAACTCCTCTTATAACTACATCCCTTCCTTCTTCATCAAAGCACTGCAAAGGGAAAAGATAACCATCTATTGCCAGATTTTCTCTCTTTACCTCATCAAGAATTACCAGAAAGCGGTCAATGAAGTAGTAGAAAGCATCTCTGTCATAGCCGAGATTCATAGCTCCTACCTCCTTGGGTTTAGATTGATTCCATCTATACCATCCAAGATAGTTTCGAATTTCTTATCCAAATCTTTCTCATCATCTTCTTGTTTAGGCTCTTTGTGTTTCATAATTCTTGTTGGAGAAGTATCATCAGTCTGTTTGGCTTCTGGTTTCTTCGGACTCTCTTTCTCTATCTTGCTTTCCGTTATTTCTATTCTCTGTGTCTCGGCTTTCGGCTTTTGCTGGTTGGTAAACGATTCTACATCTGACCCTGAAATGCTTTGTTCAAGAAGTTGCTTTATCCTTTGTTCTTCTCCTACGATGGTTTGAACTATTTTTTCTAAAATTCCTTTTTCCTTTGCGTGCCTTAAGATTAAGTTAATCACAGTTGACTTCTTTCTATTGAGTGGTTCAAGAACCTCGAGTATATCCTCATCAATTGTTACGAGGATTTTTCCTTTCTTAGCCATTCTATAATCCTCCTTTTTAGCCATCTTATCCCTTCATCGCTTGGTAATAACCACGAACATTGGCAAACTCAGGCTCTTCTGGAATGAAAATGTTTCCCATATCTTCAAGATAATTTCTTACGAATCTTGCTCCTCCTCCTGCAACAATTACAAACTTACTTAATCCCATAATTGTTTTGTAATCAGCTTCTATCTTTCCAAACAATTATTCAGCATAATCCTCTGAGAGTTCGTCTATGACGTCACTAAGGTTGTATTCCTCTCCACTTATTTCTATTTTTCTATCAACTAATGCCTGCTTTATGATTGGCTCTGGAATTGGAAGGCGGTGGATTTCTTCCCTGATATATTCTGCCAAACCTTCTACAATTTTCACGATACCTTCGTTCTCGTAAGCCTTTGAGTAGGAAACATCAAATTTGCCTTCTTTATTGATATATCCAACGTCCACTGTGTTATAGCCAATATCTATAACCAAAACTCCTGGTATCTTTCCTTTCTTGCTGACAAAATCGAGGTAAATTCCATAACCTTGAGGAAGGATTAAAACTTTTGGGATTTCAACAGCTCTACCGTCAAAAGAAAAGGCAGAAAGAGCTTTTTCATATTCATCTTTCCTGTCAAAATCAGAGAGAGCGAGACCAGTTACTAAAGCGTCTATCTTATCGATGCCTTCCATAATCATTAACTTGATCAGGAGTAGGGGAGAATACTTTTTGAGATATGAAAATGATCTTGTTGTCAAGGGAGAATGAAGAGCAGCTTCTTCTCCTACAAGGAACTTCTTACCATTGTAGGTTATAAGGTTGTCCTGAGTGTAGTTAGACTTGTTTAGGAACTTGGAAGCCTTAGCCACTGCATTGGGGAACTTCCCTTTTTTGGTGGTCTTAAACTCTCTGTCTGAGACTATGTACTTCACATCTCCATAACCGAAGTCTGCCACTACAATATTCATGACTCCCTCCTTTTGTTTGGTGATGTTTGTATTATACTGGATAGCATAATATTGGTCAATATAGCCAAATATATACTTGGTAAATAAAGATAAATATATCCAGATATATCGTAAGATGAACTTTGGATTGTTTTCACTTCGGAGAGGGATACTGAGAGCCTAACTAAAAATTTTGCAGAAAATAAAGATTCTGTCGTTAGTATAATGACTATTATATAGTCTTATATCAGCGTCAAAATTTTTATTTTTGTCTCTCCCGATAGGTTTCTGTTCTGAGATTTTCTTAGATTTCTGTTCCTATGATATATATAGATATATAAAAATATATTTGGCTGATAGGATTGAACTTATATAGCTGATAGCATACTTGTGTATCTTAGTATATCTAAATAACTAACAATAATCCAGGGATTTTGGAGAAAGTAAGTTAAACTGTTTCGATGGTTATTTTTTTAAGGTTCTTGATTGCCGAATAGACTTTTTCTATTCTTTTGGAGAGGAAAGAAACAATCTCTGTAGGTAGTTTAGAGGAATGATTCTTTAGGTTAGTTCCTTTAAGTTTTTCCTTAGCATAGATAAACTTCCAGATATTTCTTCTTTTGTCGAAGTCTTTTTCATCATCTATTCTGTCAAAGAATTTTTTAATCTCTGGAGGCAAATTGTTAACTATGGTGTAGTAGAGAACGAGGTTTGTAAGCTCTAAGCCAATATCTTGAGAGTTTTTCATTATAAAAGCAGTTACTTGATAAGTCTCTTCTGTGATTTCGGTAGGTGTAGGATATTTTACTTGTTTAAGGTTGATAGGATAAAAAATTCCTTTAGCTATCATTTGAAAAAAAAATGTCAAACTTGAATATTTCATCTTCACTTAGCCTATATAAACCTTTCTGTTTTTTTTCCTTTGTATAGAAGTGATATGTTAATCCTGCTGCAAGTTCAGAGTTTGATATCTTTGCTAAGTTTTTATTCATCTTAACGAACAGTTTTTTCCAGTCTTCGCCTTTTTTTTCCTTTATGACTTCTACTGTCTTTTCTAACTTTTCATTTGTCAGAAAAAGCTTTGCATCTCTATAGACAGTTTTCCATTCTTCCGCTATTTCCTTTGCAGATAATTTCTGGAGTCTATTGTTTCCCCTGAACTTCTTATACGCTATAAGAAACAGTGTTGGTTCTATGTCGAGGGCTAAGGCAAGTAGAAAAAGGTCAACGTTGTTCTTTATCTGGTATTTCTTTTTTAGATAGCCTGTCATATAAGTTAGCCGGACTATTGAATTCCAAGCAATTACTTTATTGTTTAACTGAAGAACATTTTTTCTTCCCGGTTTGAAGTATCTGGTTAAGAGAATTTTCCACGTCGTAAGTCTAACTTCCTTTATTCCTCTTCTATAACACTCAAAAGAGTAGAGAATCAAGGGAATATCGCTCTGCTTTATCCTGTAAGAGCTCTTGTTGGGAAAAAGCACTTTTAGAGCTCTTAATAGATGACTCCTGTTTTCCATAAAAGCCTCTTTTGCTCTATCTTCTGTATTTCTTTAAAACTTCTTCAATCTGTTCCATAGCCTGATTAATCTTTTCTCTGTCCTGTGGATCTGTTACAACAGACATAACAGCTCTTTTGTAGTCATTTGCCATTAGATAGAGATTCTCTTTCAATGTTTCCGTTCTATACCAATGGTAGATTGCCCAAGCTCCGATGAGTGCAAGGATAAAAAGGAGAGTTTCGCCTATAAATCCTTTTCTCATTTCAGAGCTCCTTTAAAAGTTTTTCTCTTCCTTCAAACAAGGACACGCAGCCTCGCTACCGCTCGGCTGCTGTGCTTTGATTTGAATTTTTAGAAAACTTCTTTTTCAGTTTTCGGGATTTCTTCGTCAGGAGATACCTTTTTCCTTGAGGATGTAGGTAACCGTTACCGACTGCCTGCCTGATGATTGTTTCAGCAAGAAAATATTTTTGCTTCGTTTTCCGTCTGATTTTTCTTTTTGCTATCAGCATAGCTGTTTCGAAAACATGACCTCTTGAATAGCTCTCTTTTTCGGGGAGCTCCATTATCAGTTCTTTCACGAGTTCCATTCCACCGTATTTCTCGAATCTTGATCTATCTCTTGCTCTTTTTAGCTCTTCCTTCATTTCTATCTCTCCCTTGACTCCGAATTTTCAATAAAGAATGAATCAGAGCTCTCTTCTGAAAACCAGCTTTTTATTAACTCCGTAAGGAGTCTCTTTAGACTTTCCGAGTGGGATTCTCTTTCAAGCTTTTCAATGTGATAATCAAAAGCCCAATCTCCACAGGAAATCCAGAACGTAGGTTCTTCCTTGATATTCTTTTCCCAGCCTTCAGAAAGGTCCGGTCTATCTACCTGTAAACCTTTAGCGTAAACAAAACAGGGGACTTCTTTTATCCCATATTTCCTGAAAAGAAGGGGGTCTATTTCTATAAGTGCAGAATATTCGGTATGCTCATCAGGTTTGATAACTTTCTGCAGGAATTCCAGGGTAGGCTTGATGTAACGGCATCCACCTATACAACCTCTAAGGACCATAGCAATGTGGTCCGTTTGTAGTTTGTCCAGAACTGCTGCATAACCTCTCCAGACACTTAAAGGAACGGAGGAGCTCATAAAGATATAAAGCCTTTCATCGTTCTTGAATATTTCAGAGCTCTGTTTTTTGTCGGTTTTGCTTTTAGCGTTTCCTTCAGCAATCTTTACACTTTTGCCGTCATAATGAATTTTCTCCTTCCACTCTTCCACTTTCGGTTTCACTTTTCCCTGGTAAATTCTGTAAAGGTTTTCAGCTTCCTTTTTCATTTCTTCTTCATTTCTGTTTTTCACTTCAGGAAGTTTCATCTCTTTAGCTTCTTTGAATCTTTTTTCAAGAACACTGTTTAGAGAAGGGGAATCCCCCGCAAAAGCAGAGGACAGTAAGAGGGAAAGCATGAAAGGGAGGGCAACGATGGACTTCAATTTTCACCTCTTTTTCTCAACCTTCTGGGGAAGTGTAATCTTCATGTTTCCTACTTTTATGGACAGAGGAGCTTGAACTTTAGGAACAAGCTTTGTTATGGCTGGAGGTTCTCCAATTACCCACTCTTTTGCTTTAACCATTTTGTATGCTCCTTGATCTGCTGGAAGTCCTGAAAAGCCAAAGAAGAAGTCCATAATTACCTCTCTCTGAGAAGTTTTAGCTTAAAGAAAGAAGCTGTCCAAAAGATAAAAAAGAACTCTATTGGGAATAGCAAGAAGAAGATTGTATGTTTAGGATTTATGTGAGGAGTAAGAACGTTTCCAAAGGCTATAAGTATGTAAAAAGACATAAAGGAAATTCTTGCCTGATACTGAATAGTTTGAAGAAGCTGAACTTTCTTTTTCCTATATGCATAAAAGATTACCGCTCCAGCAAAAAGAGGCGGAAATGCTACAAAATATTCAGTCGTGTAAAAGAGAAGCATAATGATGAAACCGATGGCTATGGCTGCGGAGAATTCCATAATCAGTTCCTTGGCTTCCTGAAAAGACTCACTCACAAGTTTGAAAAAGTTTCTGATTCTCACACCTACTGGTCTTTCCTTTAGAGCTCTCACTTCTGTTTCTCCTCAATAAAGTTCTTTATTAGGGAAATTCTTGCTCCTTCGATAACTTTCCCATCAGGTAGAATGAAAGTAGGTGTTGCAGTTGCTCCAGTTTTGTTTGCTTCTATGAGGTTCTCTTTAAATAGCTTTTCTGCTTCCAGTGTAGGTTTAAAGTTTGCAGGAATTCTTAACTTTCCTTCAAAGACTTTTGCAAGAACTTCAGCTCTTGTCTCTTTCGGCTGACTAAAGATAAACTCAATTGCTCTTTTGCTTGCATCTCCGTGAACAGGAAGGAAGTAAACATAAAAGGTAGCTTTTCCTTCTTCAGCATAGTGTCTTAAAACGTTGCATGCCCTTTTGCAGAAAGGACAGGTTGGATCAGTAACGACAATGATTTTCTTACCTTTACCGTTTCCAACCTGAATCGCTTTTGACAGGTCTATTTTTGAAACGTCAACCTTATGTTCTATGCCGAGAGCTCTTTCAATTTCTCTTTCTCTGAAGCCAGTTATTACTTTTCCGTTTTCTGTTATGAAAGTTGGAGTTCCTCTGATACCTACTTCTTTTGCAAGAGTTAACATTTCCTGGATTTTCTCCTGTCCATCTTCACATGTTTTGCTTCCATAACTGTCTTTTAAATAGTCTTCAAAAGTTTTTCCTTCACAGATAAAAGATTCTGCTTTCCTGTCAGCTCCTTTGTGGAATGGAAGAGGAAAGAAAACAAGTTTTACGGTTATGCCGTTTTTATCTGCAAATTCCTTGACGGTTTTCTTAAATCTGTTGCAGTAAGGACAGTTTGGATCGGTAATGAAGTAAAGAATCTTTCCTGTAGCATTTGCAGGTTTATAGATAGTGGCTGTTAGTTCATCAAGCTTCCCTTTTAGTCTTTTAACCTGTTCTTTTCTTATTTTTGCTATCTGCTCCTGAGTAATCTGCCTTCTGTTTGAAAACATTTCTCCTGCAAGGACAAAATCTTTTGTTGCATAGATAGGAACGAACTGACCGTTGATGTTCAAAATCATTTCGCACAGTCCGTTAATTTCTCTCTTTGACATTACCTGGTATGGTGGAATAGGGGCATGTTTCTGAAGAACCCGGTCAGTTATTCCATCACATACCCCTGCAAATGCGGTTGAACCTGCAAGAATCCCTAAAAGTAACGTTCTCACAATCATTTTTTACTCCTTCTGTTTTTTAGAGGAGTTTAGCCATCCTTTTTATTTCAATCAAGGGACTCGCCAGAATGCACAAAATCGTGCACTTTCACGAGTCCCTTCAAAATTCTTTCTTCCTTCTCTACCATTCTGACAGATAAGGAGGAACTATGGCTGTCTTGAGGAAGATTGCAGAGTTTCTGGGCATCTACGAGGAAGTTTCGGGCGTAGAGAGGGAAGAGATAGAAAGTCTCCTTTTTCGGGAAAGACTTTCAAAATACGTTATGCCAACTGCTTTTGATGAAGAGCTTGAGCTTTTCTTATGTGATGATAATACGGTTGGATTTGGTTTCAGGCTTTATCCCAAGGCAGGCATTGGTCAGGATACTGTAACCATTATGAAAAACATCTTTAACGATCCTTCAATTCCTGAAGATACCATTGTTCAGTGGACATTTTTCGCTTCTCCGTTTTTTGATTCTTATCTACATAGTTATGCAAAGAGAAGGGAAAAAGAGACCTCTTTTGTTGCAGAAAAGTATGCTGAGTTTCTGAGAAAACACAGATATGAAGGTTTTTACAACAACTGGGATGTTCCAGTAAGGGACGGATTACTCTTTGTAACATTTAAAATCCCCTGCAAGCTGGATCAGTATGAAGATAAAAGCAGAGATATAGCGGATTTGAAAAGCAGTATCTATGCAACTCTTTCTCAGGCTGGGTTATACCCGAAAGTTTTTGAGCCGCCAGATGTTCTTGGTTTTTACTATTACCTTCTGAACCCTTCCCATGCGGAAGAAAGCGTAAGCTATGGAGACTTCAAGGTTTTGTATGACGAAGAGCTTGAAATCAGGGAACAGGCTATATGTCGCAATACGTTGATAGAACAGTATGACTCCTTTTGCAGGATAGATGGTTTTTACACGAAAGCTTTAACCATAAAGAAGTATCCTTCTACTGTTTCTATCGGTGATACTCTGGAATTTGCAGGTTCAGTTGTAGCAAGGGATAGGAATCAGATAAATGTACCTTTTACCCTTTCTCTCCTTTTAAGAAAAGCTACGAAAAAAGAAAGAGGGGATCTGCTCAGAAAAGCAGAAGTTGTAATGAAGCAGCAGAACTTTTCTGCACTTTCTACACGGCTCTATCAGAGACAGGAAGACTTCATTCACTTAACGAGAAGTATGGATGATGGAGAAATCATTTGGAAAGGATGTGTTGTCTGGAATCTGATGTCTAAGGATTATGATAGGTTGAAATCTTCTGTTCAGGTTGTCAAAAACTTTATGGCACAGAAAAGCTATGAACTCCAGGAAGAGTTCCTTAACCTTCTCTTTTTCCTCTCTGCTACACCCTTTAATCTGGTGAGGGAATTTACGGAACCAAAATTTCAAAGATTTAAAACTTTCTTAGCAGACAACGTTGTTCATCTTCTTCCAATTGGATGGGACTGGAAGGGAACAGGAACTCCCACAATTCCTCTTCTTTCAAGAAGAGGGCAATTGATGTTTATTGACCTCTGGGATACCAACGGCGGTATGAACGGTATTGTTACTGCTCCAATGGGAAAAGGGAAATCCGTTTTCGTAAACCACACTGTAGCTTCTTACCGTTCTTTACCGAAAACAGTAATAAGAATCATAGATGTTGGAAGATCCTATGAGGGGATAGCTCAGCTTTTTGATGGCGAATTTATAGATGTTACTCCTGACAATCCAATAGTGGTTAATCCTTTTTCGGAAATAGAGGATCTTGATAAACAGATGAAGTTTCTTGTGGACATAGTTGACAAGATGATAAAGCCGAATGAAAGGTGTTCTGATACAGAAAGGGGAATGATTCAGATAGCCATAAAAGAGGCTTTATCCAAACATGGAGACAAGACAGACATAAGACACGTCAGAGATGAGATATTTTCCATTGGAAAGCAAGAAGGAAAAGAAGAATTTTTGAAGCTTGCTGAGTTTAATCTTGCTCCCTGGTGTGATGGTCAGTATGCAAAGTTTTTTATAGGTAAGAATGAAGTTAACTTTAAAAACAGATTGATTGTTCTGGAACTTGGAGCTGTAAAAGATAACAGAGAACTTATGTCTCTTCTTTTAATGACTCTCTTCTTCCACATAAACAAAGAAATTTATCTTGGTGACAGAAGTATAAAGAAGCTTGTTATCTGGGATGAAGCCTGGCGTTTCTTCCAGGATGAAGAAATGCTCAGATTCATTGAACAGGGGGCGAGAGAATATAGGAAGTTTAACGGTTCAATTATCACAATAACTCAAAATATTTCCGACTTCCAGATGAACAAGGTTACAAAAGTTCTTAAGTCCACTTCTGATTTCATGTTCATCCTCGAACAAAAGCCTGAGGAGTGGGAAAAGATTCACAGAGACAAGGAGCTTGATATTTCTGATTTTGAAAAAGATGTCCTGAAGAGCACTCTTAAAACCCTCAAAGGTTACTGGTCCGAAATCTACATGGTTACTCCAAGAGGAAGAGGAATCGGGAGGCTTATTCTTTCTC
>OFCA01000133.1_pt1 | contig 9908 bp, 9 predicted proteins | sample 1520721 | NCBI WGS metagenome assembly OFCA01 (sample SAMEA3696450, study PRJEB22514) | metagenome | biome: water; feature: marine; material: hydrothermal vent | place: Pacific Ocean | collected 2014-08-16 | depth 1514 m
TTATATAATTTCCAATATATCCTCCAAATATTGCAGCAATTGTAGCAACCCCTAATAAAATCCAATCAATTTTTACTATACTTAGATAGGTTAAAAAAGCACTAAGAGTAGAAAAGGGTATAATAAAGCTCATAGTAATAGCAAGTTTTTTTGCATCAAATCCTAAAAGAATTAAAATTGGCATAAGCAAACTTCCACCACCAATTCCTAAAAGACCAGAAATTACTCCTACAAAACTTCCTAATACTACCATTACCCATTTTTGGGTATATTTAAATTTTGCTTCTTTTTTTCCAAAAAGTATCATACTACCTGCAAAAAATAAAAATCCTATAAATAAAATTTTTACTATTTTTTCTGGTATAAATTCTGATAGATAAGCTCCTATAGGAGCAGTTATTACAAGAGATAAAGCAAGAGGAAGGGCAAATTTAAAATCTAATACTTTTCTTTTAATATTCATAATAGTAGCTGTCATAGTAGTTGATGTATTTACAAATAATCCAATTGCTTTTGAGATATTAAACTCTACTCCTATCATATGTAAAATAGGCACTAAAGCAACTGCACTTCCTACCCCACCCATTGCAAATAATGTAGCAAGAATTAATACAATAAAAAAAGATTCTATATAAAACATCTTAAACCTTTAATTTTTTAGCTTCTCCGCCTTTTAGTGTTGATACTAAATTTACAAATCCTCCCTCAAGATATTTTGCATTATATCCTTTGTCTTTTAAAAACATAGCCGCAAAAGGTGAACGGTTTTGTGTAGGACAAGCCACCACTATGGTTTTGTCTTTCGGTAGGTCTTTATATTTTTCTTCAAGTTTATCCGCCGGGATATGAATAGCAAATGGAATATTCCATACGTCTAATTCAAAAGGTAATCTTATATCTACTAAAACGGCTTTATTATCGTTAAACAATTCTATAAATTCATCAAGGATTATTCTTATCTCTTTATTTCCTGCAGGAGTTGAATATTTGAACATATGTTCTCCTTTTTATAAAATTATAACGAAAAAAAAAGAAATTAAGAAGATTTTTTTGAAGTGATATACGCAAACATAGGAACATAAACAAGCGTTAAAAATGTCCCGACTAATAATCCTCCTATTGCAACATCCGCAATAGGAGATAATCTCTCAAGTCCTATAGCCTGTTCAAGAGCTATAGGAATCATACCTGCAATTGTCCCAAATGCCGTCATCATAACGGGTCTGAATCTTACTTTTATACTTTCATATGCACTCTCAAACGGTGTTTTACCTTCTTTTTCAAATTCTTTATAAAAATCAATTAACAATACGGCATTTTTAATAATTATTCCAAAAAGCAGCAATAATCCCACCATACTTGGCATACATGAAGGTTTATGTGCAATAAGCATAGCCCAGCTTGCACCAATCATTGATAACGGTAAAACTACAATCATAATTAACGCAAGTCTTAAAGAACGATAAATAACCATTAATGTTAAAATTAAAATAACAACACCTATAGCAATTGCTTTTATAAGTCTTGAAAAAGCATCATTCATTTCTTTAATATCGCCTGCTTGCGTATAATTGAAATATCCTTTTTTATGTAGCAATTTGTCAGTATCGGCCGTTATTTTACTAATAGCTCTTTTAGCTCTGTAACCTTGAATGTCAATAGCGTATTGCAGATTATATCTATTGATTTTGTTATAAGTGAAATTAGGCTCTAACGAAGCAATTTCGCTTAATGGAACTATTCCGTTTTTAGTCTCAATAGGTAATAATTTCAACGCTTGCATATTTTTAGAAAATTTATCATTAAATCTTATTTTTACAAATTGCACATTCATAGAAGATAGTGAGCTTATTATGCTTAATGGTGCATCTTTTAAAGCTATTTGATAAGCGATATTAAGAGGGGTTAAACCGTAACTTAGGGCTTTGTTTTTATCTATTTTTAAAATAATTTCTTGATAATCTTTATCCCATGAGCTCATAACTGTTTTTAATCCTTTTATATTATAAAATAGTTTTTCAATTTTTCTTGCTTTGTTAGGCAATTCTTTATAAGTGTCACTTAACAGTTGAACGTCAAGCGGAGCTTTAATAGTGGATAGTGCGGTTGCACCAAAATCAAACACCGCTAATTTTTTAACTCCCTCTAAAGCAGCTATTTTTTTTCTTATTTCATCTTCAAGTTGCCAAATTGTTTTTTTTCTGTGGAATCTATCAACTGCTATAATTGTTAAATTTATACTGTTTCCGCTTCCTCCGCCTCCTAATGATAAAACTCCCTTTTCAGTTCCGATGGCAATGGAGCTTTGTTTTAGCCAAGGTTGATTATTTAGCCATTGTAAAAGAGGTTTTATTCTTTTTACGCTTTCATCGGCGTTTAATGTGCTTGAAAATTCTATATGAGCTTTTATAATTCCTGTATCCATAGGCGGCATAACGTCTCTTCCAATAAGCGGCATAATGTTTCTAACGCTTAAAATAAATACTATTATTGCTAATAGAGTAATAATTATTCTTCTTAAAATTTTTAATTTTCCAAGATTTGAAAATTTTAAAATAGATAAATACGGATTTATAAGTTTTGCTATTGTGCTTTGGTATAAATTTTCAAAAAATTTTTCTATTTTTGTTTTTTCAAATCCGTTTTTATAAAGAAGTGATGAGAGTTTAGGAATAAACGTAACGGATAAAAACCAGCTAATTAAAAGAGCCACAATTAACGTCTCAATAAGAGGTCTGAAAATTTGTTGAGGATAACCGCCTACAAACATTAAAGGAAAAATAATTGCAATAGTTGCAACACTTCCGGCAAATATAGGTTTTAATACTTCTTTTGTTCCTTCATATATAGCCTTTTGCAAATCTTCGTTGTTTTGAAGGTGTCTTTCGATATTTTCCAATACCACTACCGCATCATCCGTTAACATTCCAAGTGCTAAAATAATTGCCGTATAAATAACAATGTTTAATCCTTGCCCGGTTAAATATAAAAAAGCTATAGTTCCGAAAAACACTAAAGGAATAGAAATCGCAGCCGCTATTAAAGCTCTGAAATTTGCAAGGAAAATAAATAATACTAAAAGTGTATAAATAATAGCATCTCTTAAAGCTTCAAGCATATTTTCATTAGAAGTTTCTACTAATGCTCTTTGAGTGTCTGATATGGAAATGTTAATATTAGGATATGCTTTTTTTATTTTTTTCATTATTTCTCTTGCGGCATTACTTGTATCTAAAACACTGCCGCCCGGTGCTCTTTGAACGCTTATAGCAATTGCCGTTTTGTTGTTTCCTATATATGCTACGTTGTTTGTTTGATATGAATAAGTGATATTTGCAATATCGCTAAGTTTTACATTTGGTTTTATGAAAATGTTTTTTAATTTTTTAACATCATCTTTTTCTCCGTAATATGTAAGTGTAAAAAATGAATTTTTTGTTTTCATAAAGCCTATTGGAGTGTTTTTATCTGTTGTTTGAATTACTTTTATTAACGAATCGATGTTAATTGAATATTTTTTTAATTTTAGCGGGTCTATTTTTATCATTATAGCACTGTTATATCCTCCAAATATTTCCACATTTCCTATTTTATTGTTTTTAAGAAGTTTTGGTTTTATAAAATTATCAGCAATTTTTCTAATTTCAGATAATGTAATTTTGTCGTTTTTAGGTGAGAGGGCAAATACATCAACAGGTGCTGTAAAATCTCCCACTAAATAAATTGCCGAAATTGTATTTTGAGGCAGTTTGTTTTTAATTCTGTTTAATGCATTACTTACATCCACGGCCGCCGCTTGTAAGCCTTTTTTGTAATTAAATACCACATGAACTATTGAAAAGTTTGCTACATTTGTAGATGTAATCTCATAAATATTGCTTAAGGTCGCCATTTCTTCTTCTATAGGTTTTGAAATGGTTGTAGCCACTACATTTGCAGTAGCTCCCGGAACTTGTGTAAATATCACAACCTCCGGTCTGTTTGCATCGGGAAAAAGATTTTTTGGCATTTTAATAAGCCCTATAATACCAAATACCAACATTCCCGCTATTATTGCAAAAAGAAAATGACTTCTTTTATAAAAAAACTCAAACATTTTTATCCTTTCTTTCGGGAACCTTTTAATTTTTCACCCAGACCATTTTCACTACGTTCAAATGGTCGGGTTCGCTACGCTCACTTTTCACTTTCCACTTTCCACTTTTCATTTTCCACTTTTCATTTTCCACTTTTCACTTTTCACTTTTCACTTTTATCGGGTATCCCCCTTTAATTTTTAGCAAAATATCAGGCTCTGCTTTAATTAAAGGGGACGTGATTTTTTCTTTAACGGCTATGCCCTCAATTCCCTCAGCAAGTATGTTTATCTCTTTTGCTTTAGCGTCTTTATTAAATATATAATTTTTACCGCCTTCACTTAACACGCAGTTAAAAGGGAGTAAAGTTGCATTGGAATCGAAAGTTACTACATTAATATTTACTTTTTCTCCGTTAATTAAATTTCCTTTAACATCGGCTTTAAAAGCTAATAACGAATTAATAGTCGTATTTAACGGTGTTAATTTGTATTTTTTGTTGTTAAAAATTATTTCTTTATATGTTTTAGGAAGTAACACTAATAAATAGTTTCCGTTTGTAGAATCGATTTTTAATAAAGGTTTACCCATAAAGGCCATATCGCCTTTATTTGTAAATTTTGCACTTATAATTCCGTTTATTGGAGATTTTAAAACTGTATAAGTTAAATTATTTAAAATAGCTCTTTTTTTTGCTTTTAATGTTTTAATCGTATTTTTATTGGCTTTTATTAAAGCTTTAAGAGAAGCGATTTTATTTTCTTCATTTTGATACTCTTCAATAGAAGCCATTTTTACATCAAGAAGTTTTTTTGTTCTTTTATGTGTGGCTAATAAATTGTTTAACGTTATATTTTGGGCTTTTAATTTATTTTTTAATGAGTTAATATTAAAATTAATTTCTTTTAAAGAAGCTTTTAAGTCGGTATTGTCGATTTTAGCGACAATATCTCCTTTTTTTACGTTATCGCCTATATTTTTTATATATAATATTTTTCCTGTGAATTTAGAAGTTATTAAAACATTTGCCGAGCTTTTAACCTGTGCAAGATAAGGTTGTGTTAATATTACATGCTTAAATTTAGGCGTATATGTTGTTACATTTATAGGATAAATTTTTGCCGTTTTTTCTTTTAACTCTTCTTGTTTTCTTTTTTTAATAAGTTTAATACCTACTACGGCTAAAATAGCGGCTAAAATAATCGAGATAATAATTTTTAATATTTTCATTTGAACACCTTTTTAAGATTTTTTCCGTAAATTAACGCTTTTTGAGCTATTAGCGAATTTTTAAATGCAATTAAATTAGCAAGATTAGCCCTTTGTTTTGCTAAATCATCTTCATACTTCAGATACTCATCTACACTCATTCTGTTCAGTTTAAATGCCACTTTTGCACCTTTTAAAAGCTCTTCTTTAATTGAAATTGATTCTTTTGTATTTAAAAGCTCTTTTTTTATTTCTTTAAGTGAATTGTTTATATATTTTATTTGAGAAGTTAATTTATTTATTGTTTTTTGTATTTCAAGAGATATTTTAGACTGGTTGATTTTTGCTTTTTGAATTTCGGAGCTGTTTTTTTTATTGAAAATATCCCAGCTTACATAAATTCCTGCGCTTGCATAATTTAGTGCCAAGTTTTTGTTATTATTATACGCTTTAGCAAAAGCTCTGTTTCCTTGAATTTTTAATATGACTTTCGGAAGAAAAACGTCTTTTTTTGCTTTGATATCATAAACACTTGATTTTAAATTCTCTTTTAACGGTTTTAAGGCAAAAAATTCTCCTTTTTTTATACTATTTGCATTTAATTTAATTTTAGAATTTACTTCAATTAATGTTAATTCGTAAATTTTTGATTTTAATTCTTCAATTTTTGTATTTACATCTGAAATTTTATTTTTTATGCTAATAATCGAGCTTTTTAATCTAAGGAGTTTAAATTCCGGTATTCTTCCTACATCAACTCCTACTTTTATAGTATCAAGTGTGGTTTGTATGGAGTTTTTTTGTTTAATTAAAGCTTTTTTTAATTCATATAAATAATTTAATTTACTCACAAGCACTATTAAACTTGCCTGCCTTTTTAATAAATTTAATTTTGCCCGATATTTTGCGGCTTTTAATAAAGTTTGCATTTTCTTTTTGTTATCATAAATTTCTTTAATAAATAGCGGCATTGAAATATTAAATCCGATTCTAAAAATATTTTGTGAAAAAGGAAGTCCTCCTTTGCTTGCTAAAATTTTGCTGCTTTTTGTCGGTGGGAGGGGTTTTATGTTTGAAGGCTCGGAAAAATGCTCTGCAGTGGCTGTTAGAGTAACTTTAGGATATAAAGAATATGTTACGGATTTTTTGTTAATTTTCATTTCTTTTATCATTATTTCATCAAGCTTACTTTGCGGTGTTTTTTTTATCGCTTCTAATAATTCACTGATTTCAGCGGCATTTAAAGAAACGATTAATGCTATTAATGCAGCAGCTTTCATTTGTTTGCCTTTATATAATGGATTATCGTCTGATAAATTTCATATGTTATGTCAAAATCTTTTATTAAATTGTCGGATTTGATAATGCCGGTTATTTTTTCTCTTAGTTTTAATGTATTTGCATATGTAGTAAAAGTCGAAACCACCATAGTTTGAATAAAAAACGGATTAAGATTTGTGCCTTTTAAAATTTCGGTTAAATGTTTTAATGTTTTTGAAATGATTTTTAACGTTTCGATATCTAAATGCATAGCTTCACTTGTAATTTCTTTTGCAAACAGTTTTGCAATATACGGATTTTTAATAAAAAATTCACCCAATGTATAAATATATTCTTTTATATTTTCTTCAAGTGTGTCTTTTTTTTGAAATTTTAGTTTTGAAAATTTTTCTTTAAAAATTTCGTTATACAGCTCTTGTTTGTTTTTAAAGTGATAGTAAATTGCAGGCTTTGTTATGCCTATCTCTTTTGCAATCTCTTCAAGAGCGGTATTTTCGTAACCTTTATTTGCAAAATGTTTAAGGGCTGTTATTAAAATGTCTTCTTTTGTGGCCATTTTTTTCCTTACTTACTGGTCAGTAAGTGAAATTATACATCTTTTTTGCTAAAATTGCAATAAGAAAGTTTTAGGCACTGACTAAATAGCATTATTTATTACCTTGTTAAATTAACGTGAGTTCGATATAAAATAATTTTGCTAAAAAAGTATTTAAATAAAGCGAAGTAATTGCCAATTTTAACGGAAAAAAAGCGTTAAAAAAAGTGTACTAAAAGCGGGAGCGGTCTGCACTTTTTAGCTTTTTTGAAGTGTTAAAAAATTTGCACCTCTTACTGAGCAGATTTAAATACTTTTTGTTAAATCGAACTCGCAATTAAGATTAAGAAAGAAAAGCTCATCTATTCTCTAGCCACTCAAAAGACTTAGCATGTGCTTTAGTTTTTCTAACAAGATATGAAAATTTATCTCTCATCTGTGAATTTAGATTTTCTACAATATTTGTAAACTTTAATCTCTTTTTTAGCAAGTTTTTTCCCTTTATTCAATCCCACTTTCATCTATACTTTTTTTACAAGTAAAAGTAATTCTTGTTCCTTATTTAGTCAGTGTCCTCACAAAAGCATATTTCACTCATTAAAGCAAGATATGTTATAATAACTTTTTATATTAAACTTTCCTAGTTACACAAGGTTGAAAGCTTAACTAATTCATTGGAAGAAAGGGTGAGGGACAGACTTTAAAACAGGCTTTGTGTCTACTAAAAATGTTTTCCTTCTCCCTTCTTTGAAATTTTATAATACTTTTTTGTAGAAAGGTTTTAATGTTTAGAAGACAAATAGAAGTAATAGGAAAAGAAAATCAAGATATACTTTCACAAAAAACTGTAGCAATAATTGGAGCCGGAGGACTTGGAAATATAATAGCTTCAAGTATTAGTTGTATTGGATTAAAAACTATTTATATAGTAGATTTTGACGAAATTGAAGAACATAATTTACATAGGCAGTTTAATTTTAATTTACAAGACATTGGCAAAAAAAAGGCTTTAGTTTTAGCAAAGAAAGTTAGTCGATGTAAAAATACAAAGATTAAAGCTTTTGCGGATGAGTTTAAAAATTTTAGTGAAAAAGTGGATTTGATTTTTGATGCGACGGATAATTTTGAAGTTAGATTGCAAATAGATAAGTTTGCAAAAAAAAATCAAATCCCTTGGATTTATGCAAGTGTAGAAGAATTAAGAGGACAAGTGGGAGTTTTTATAAAAAACGGATTTGATATGTTTGCAACTAAAACTCACATTATAAAAGGACAGCTTCCTATGATGGTAAATTTAATAGGAAGTTTAGCATCAATGCTTGGAGTTAAAACTTTAATAAATAAACAGGAAGAAGTTTTTTATTATGTTGATTTTAACGATGATTTGGAAATAAAAAAATTTAAATTTTAAAAAAGCTCGTTTAATTTTTTTCCTAAAAGCGGGTCGAAAATAATACTTATAGCAAAAAAAAGCATAAGTTGAACGAACGTATTAGTTAACTCCATCAATAATCCTTTTCATTTTTAAAACAGCTTCTTTCAAACCTAAAAACACTGCATTTGCAATTATACTATGTCCTATATTTAATTCGCAAATTCCTTTTATGTTTAAAATATCCCGCACGTTTTGATAATTTAGTCCATGACCTGCGGCTACTTCTAAACCTAAATCAATTCCTAATTTTGTGGCATCTTTAAGTAAAGAAAGTTCATCCTCAAGCATTTGTTTTAGTATTTTTCTATCATAATTTTTAAATACTTTAAAAGGTGTTTTGTTGATATTCGAATTTAGTGCTAAATGTAAATTGGCGTATTTTCCAGTGTGTAGCTCAATCATTTCAGCATTTAGTGCTTTTGATTTTTCTATTTGTTTAAAATCTGGTTCTATAAATAAGGAAACTTCTATTTCGTTATCATGAAGTTTTTCAATAACTTTTTTTATTTCGTTTTCAAATTTTATTACATCAAGCCCGCCCTCAGTTGTAACTTCTTCTCTTTTTTCGGGAACCAGCGTAGCTCTGTGGGGTTTTAATTGGCAGATTATATCGATAATTTCCGGATTGATGGAGCATTCCATATTTACGGGTAGGAAACTGTTTTCACATATTCTTTTTGCATCAAAATCCGTAATATGGCGTCTATCTTCTCTAAGGTGGATAGTGACTTGGTCGGCTCCTGCTTCTTTTAAAACTTGCAAAGCCATTAAAGGATCGGGTTCGTTAATTTTTCTTGCATTTCTAATTGTTGCAATGTGATCTATGTTTATACCTAGTTTCATAAAAAATCCTTTTTTAAAATTTGTTATAATTTTATCAAAAAGGAAATGAATGAAGTATTATATCGGAGTGGATCATGCCGGATTTGAAATAAAGCCTTTTGTAATTGAATATTTGCAAAAAAAAGGTATTGAAGTAGAAGATTTGGGAACTTATTCAAATGAAAGTGTGGATTATCCGGACATTGCTCATAAAGTTGCCAAGGCTGTTTTAAATAATCCCGGCTCTATGGGTATATTAATTTGCGGAAGTGGAATAGGTATGAGTTTAGCCGCAAATAAACATAAAGGTATAAGAGCGGCATTGTGTCACGATTATTATACTGCGGCAATGGCTAGAAAACATAATAATGCTAATATTTTATGTTTTGGAGCAAGAATTGTAGGGCTAGGTGTAATTGAATCGATTCTTGATGGATGGTTTGAAAATGAATTTGAAGGTGGTAGACATCAAAGAAGGGTGGAAAAAATTGATATTTAACTGGATGTTTTTAACAACGGTTATCGTTGTTATGCTTTTTCTTCTTTTTAA
>OFCA01000134.1_pt1 | contig 9890 bp, 13 predicted proteins | sample 1520721 | NCBI WGS metagenome assembly OFCA01 (sample SAMEA3696450, study PRJEB22514) | metagenome | biome: water; feature: marine; material: hydrothermal vent | place: Pacific Ocean | collected 2014-08-16 | depth 1514 m
TCGTTGAGAAGGAAAGAAAGAGCTTTAGCAACGTTCTCAACAATTGGAATAACCTGAGAGTAATCCATTCTCTTTGGCCCTATAATCCCAACCACTCCGCTGTTTCTATATCCAATCTGGAACTTTCCGAGGACAAAACAAAAAGGCTCAAAAGGCTCCACTTCTGTCTCAGATCCTAAAATAACATCAACCTTTTTATTCTCTTCTATGAATTTTGAAAAGATTTCTAAAAGGAGATTCTTTTCCTCTAAGATTCTTAAGATTTCTTTTAATCTTTCAATATCGTTGGCAAGTATGTTCACTATGTTTGAGGTTCCTTGAAGTTTTAGCTGATTAACACCATTAAGAGTTGAGAGTATCTGGGAATTAACTTTAAAAGAGAGGTCAGCAAATTCCTTTCTGACCGTATCTATCTCCTCTACTAATTCCCGTTTAATCTCAGAAAGGGTTTTCCCTCTGAAGCGTTTTGAGAGTTCCCGGGAAAGCTTTGGAAGTTCAAAATCTGAAATCTCTACATCGATTACCCTGTGAATGATGTAGTCAGGAGAAAAGTTGATAACTATCAGCACTTTCCCGTAGGCTACTTTTACAAGAGTTATGCTACTAACCGTGAGGTTTTCAACAAGGCTTATTCCAAAACCAAGGTAACCTGTAGAGTTCTGGAGAAAATCCAGAACCGTTGAAAGGATATCCTCAATTTCGCAAACTCCCGAAGATCTAACATAGTCGAGGAGTCTGTTAAGAAGGGAGCTATCTTCCTCTCCCAGTGCCAAGAAGAGGTGATTGATATAAACTTTCAACCCATCATCTGTTGGAACTCTCCCGGCAGAAGTATGTGGCTGAAAGAGATATCCTTTGTCTTCAAGGTCTGCCATAACATTCCTTATTGTTGCAGAACTGATTTCCATCTTGTAAGTCTTTTTAACCGTTCGTGAACCAACAGGCTCCCCTGTTTCTATATAGAGTTCTGCAACCTTTAAGAGAATATCTCTTTCTCTATCCGTTAAACTTCCAGAAACGTCCCTCTTTTTATAGTTCCTCACCATCATTTCCTATATTAAATTTAACCTGTCACTTGCCACCTGCCACTTCCTGTAAATACTCCTCTTTATACTTTACATATCTCTCTGCATGTTCCTTTAAACCTTTAATCTCCTCTTCCGTTAGCTGTCTTACAACCTTTGCAGGAAATCCCATAATTAAACTACCTGGTGGAAACTCCTTACCGGGAGGAACAAGAGCTCCAGCTGCAACTATGGAGTTCTCATTAATCACAGCACCATCTAAGATTATTGCTCCTATTCCAATCAAACAGTTATCTTTTACAACGCAACCATGGAGTTTAACAGCATGTCCTACAGTAACATAATTCCCAACAATTGTTGGATGTGTCTTCCTTGTCACATGAACCACAGACCCATCCTGTATAGAAGTACATTTTCCTATCCGAATATAGTTAACATCTCCTCTCAAAATTGCTCCAAACCAGATACTGCTGTCGTCGCCTATTTCAACGTCTCCAATCACTACCGCATTTTCAGCAACAAAGACTCTTTTTCCAATTTTTGGCTTTAGACTCTTAAATGGCTTAATCAATTCAGTACCCCCAAGTCTATGTTTCTTTTGAATTTTATCACCTCTTTCGTTGCCACCGAAGGAGACTTTGCCACCTTTTCTTTATCTGGTAGAATTTCGAGAACTCCTCTGGAGGATTTCACATGTCATTTCTTGCCCCTTCAATCCTTTCAGCAAACTTTGCAAATCTTGAAAGGGACATAAAAGAAGCTGAATCTGCAGGAGCGGATCTCTTACACGTTGATGTAATGGATGGAAGGTTCGTTCCAAACATAACAATAGGTCCCTGTGTCGTCGAAGCCATAAGGAAAGTGACCGATTTACCCCTTGATGTTCATCTGATGATCGTTGAACCTGAAAAGTACATCCCCGACTTTGCAAAGGCTGGAGCCGACTGGATTTCCTTCCACTTTGAAGCAGCAGTTCACCACCACAGGATTATCTCTCTGATTAAGGAACTGGGAAAGAAAGCCGGAATCGTCATCAACCCATCCACACCTGTATCTTTCCTTGAGGAGATTCTTCCGTTTGTGGATTTTGTACTGGTTATGTCTGTCAATCCTGGATTTGGAGGACAGAAGTTTATAGAGACTTCTGTAGAAAAAATAGAAAAACTTCAGAAAATGATCAAAGAAAGGGATTTAAATGTTAGTATAGAAGTTGATGGAGGAATCAAAGTAGATAACGTCCAGAAAGTTCTCAACGCTGGAGCGGAAATAATAGTTGCAGGTTCAGCAGTCTTTAAAGGTAACATTGCAGAAAACGCAAAGGCTTTCAAGGAAAGGATTAAAACTTATGTATCGGAGGAGAAATGAAACAGGTTAAACTGATGACCGGAAATTCAAACCCACAACTTGCAAGGGCTGTTTCCGGAAATCTTGGAATACCTCTTTCAGACGTAACAGTAGGCAGGTTCAGTGATGGAGAAGTTCAGGTAGTAATAAACGAAAGTGTAAGGGACTGTGATGTCTACATTATTCAGTCTCTTTGCCACCCTGCCAATGAGAATATTATGGAACTTCTTCTCATAGCCGACGCTCTCAAAAGAGCCTCCGCCGGAAGGATTACAGCAGTCATACCTTACTATGCGTATGGAAGACAGGACAGGAAGGTAAATCCAAGAGACCCCATCAGTGCCAAACTTCTTGCAGACATAATTACTACTTCTGGAATCAACCATATTGTTGTTATAGACCTCCACGCAAAGCAGGTGGAAGGATTCTTTGATATTCCAGTTGATCACCTTCAGGCAAGACCTGTCCTCACAGAATACTTCCTATCCGAAGGACTTGGCGGAGAAGATACAGTTGTAGTCTCTCCAGATATTGGAGGTGTTACAAGGGCAAGAAACTTTGCAAGAGTTCTGGGTTCTCCTATTGCAATAATAGACAAGAGAAGACCAAGACCAAACGTTGCAGAGGTTATGAACATCATTGGTGAGGTAAAAGGCAAAAAGGCAATAATCATTGATGACATCATAGACACAGCAGGAACAATCGTTAACGCTGCAAGAGCAATCAAAGAAAAGGGAGCAGAAGAAGTCTATGCAGCCTGCACCCATCCAGTCTTTTCTGGTCCTGCAGTAGAGAGACTTTCAAAAGCAGTAGAAGAAGGTGTTATAAAAGAAATTATCGTAACAGACACAATTCCACTGAGAGAGAAGTTTGAAGGTGTTAAAGTCTTAACAGTTGCAGGAATGATTGCAGAGGCAATAAGAAGAATCCACTTTGGAGAGTCAATAAGCAGAATGTTCAATTTCTAAGTTTGAATATAAGAGGGAGCTCGCCTCCCTCATTTTTTAGCTTTAGAACAATCTTTAAAAGAGAGGGATTTGACCCTATCGTTCCGTTGTACCAATCGCCCGATCGGGAAAACAAAACCTGAAAATCTGAAACCTTAGATGTAATAGGGATGTCAATCCCCGAAGGAGAGAGAGAATTTATCCTGTATTCACTCCTTATCAGGTAGTGAATCTTTTTTTCTTCATTCTTATAAATCCAGTACTTCACTCTACAGATCCCTTTGAAGTAGTAGCAAGAATTTGTATAAAACTCCAGCTCTTCTCTATCATCACTGTCTTTCCTTACAGAAATTGTTCCATAACGCTTATCGACCGATTCCAGATCTCTCAAAAAAGTGTAGAAAATTGGAACAATTGTCGATTGCAGTTCGCTGTTTTCAGCAGAAAATCTGCCTGACTTCTCAATCAGGTTAAAAAACGAATATGAAACTGTAATAACAAAAGCCGTTAGCGCAACTGCAATGAGAAGTTCAACAAGGGTAAATCCTTTAACGAGCTTCATAGAGCTCCACCACCATTCCAGTATCCTCTGTTCCTGCCTGAACCTTCACAATCCTGTATCCCATCAACTCCTCAAAGTCCTGTTTTAGTTCGATCTCGTAGTTGAGAATATCTTCCCTTTCATCATTCTTGTTTTTTCCCATGTAAATTGCCTCATCTATGGCGTTGTGGGCAGCAACAGTTGAAAGAGTTGTCTTTAAAGAAATTGTTGTTGTTTCCGCTGTCTTGCCAGAGAGAAGAATAAATGCAGAGAAAGCCATACCAGCTATCGCAACAGCAATGATTACTTCAAGAAGGGTGAAACCTTTTTCCCTGCTCATGGATACCCCTGAAGGATTGTGCAGTTATAATTATACTTCCAGCAAACTTCTATCCGGGGGCAGAAATGAAAAAGAGAATCAGACTTGGTGTTAACATAGACCACGTTGCAACAGTCAGAAATGCAAGGAGAACTTTTGAGCCAGATCCCGTTCACGCAGCAGTAATTGCAGACCTTGCCGGAGCTGACCAGATAACCCTCCACGTGAGGGAAGATAGAAGACACGTAAATGAAAGAGATTTAAAGCTTATAAAGGAAGTCATCCACTCCAGAGTAAACCTTGAGATGGCAGCAACTGAAGAGATGATAAACCTGGCGATTGAGGTAAAACCCCATCAGGTAACCCTTGTCCCTGAAAAGAGAGAGGAGATAACAACAGAAGGGGGACTTGACGTTGCAGGTCAGAAAGAAAAAATAAAAGAAGCTGTTGAGAGGTTAAAAGAGGTCGGAATAGTGGTCAACCTGTTCATAGATCCAGATGAAGAACAGATAAGAGCAGCGAAAGAAGTCGGAGCAGACGCCATCGAGCTCCACACGGGACGTTATGCAGAAGCTTTTAACGATAAAAAAGAAAAAGAGACTGAAGAAGAATTAGAAAGACTCAGAAAGGCTGCAAGACTCGGGAAAGAGATAGGATTAAAGGTTTACGCCGGGCATGGTCTGACTTACAAAAACGTTAAGCCGGTTGCAGAAATTCCGGAAATAGAAGAGCTCAACATAGGCCACTCAATAGTCGCCAATGCAGTCCTGAAAGGACTGAAGGAAGCTGTTCAGGAAATGATAAAGATAATCAACTCATAGATCATGCTTCTATCCTGCGGAATTGACATTATATCGGTTAAAAGAGTTGAGGAACTCCTTGAGAGATACGGAAATAGATTCATCAGAAAGGTTTTTCCTGAAGGAGTTGAGTACTGTCAGAAAAAAAGGAAAGGAGAATTTGCGGGCTGCATCGCAGCCCGATTTGCATTAAAGGAAGCAGTTATCAAAGCCCTCTCCTCCATAGGAAAAGAGGTTGGTTTCAGGGATATAGCTGTAACCGGCGGTGGAAAGAAACTGGAAATCGAAGTTAAGAATTGCGAGGAACTGAAATTTATTTACAGCATATCCCATGAGAGAGAGTTTGCAGTTGCCGTTGTCAACGTTCTTAGGACTGAGGGATAAGAACACCGACTCCCATTAAAACCTTTGATAGATATTCACCTGTGACCGTATCCATTGTCAAAATGTGTTCAACTATCCATGGCTTAAACGTATTTTCAAAGTAGTTCCTCAAAAAGTTTACGTTCTTTGTTTTTTCCCAGGTTTTCCTCACGTTTTCGAGCTCTTCCAGAACTCTTTTGTGTTCATTAGAGTGGCATTCATAGGCAAAGAAATAGGTCTTTTTCATTAAATCTTCTTCATAAGCAAAGTGTTCCTTCACGTCCTCAAGAAACTCATTAAAGAGTCTTGAGATCTCTTCTTCTGGCTTTCCTGAAACAATGGCTTCATAGAGCTCATTCAGAATATCCAGTTCCCTGTGGTGAACCTGATTCATTCCCTGATAGTTCACAAGAGGTAATTGGTCTCTCTGGATTAACATAGTAGCCTCCTCTAAAAATCTTAGCTATTACTAAATGTAATTAAGGAGGCTACAGCTGAAAATGAGATAGATCAACAGAGAAAGCCCCCGATTGGGGGCATAGGAGGAAATTAAAGATGTTTTTGGATGTACTCTATTGCGTCGCCTACTGTCTGGATCTTTTCAGCGTCTTCGTCTGGAATCTCGATGCCAAACTCTTCTTCAAGAGCCATAACCAGCTCAACTGTGTCGAGAGAATCTGCACCAAGATCCTCGATAAATGAAGCCTCAGGAGTTACTTCGTCTGGATCTACTCCGAGTCTATCAGCTACGATCTCTTTTACCTTCTGCTCGATGTTTTCCATCCTTGAACCTCCTATAAGTTTTTAGCTGAATGTGGAATTATAGTCTAACCGTTAGAAAAGTCCACCATTCACATGAATGACCGTTCCTGTAATGTATGAAGCCATGCTTGAAGCCAAAAAGAGGCAGACGTCTGCAATTTCTCTCGGCTCTCCCTCTCTTTTCAGAGGAATCGATTTAAGGAGTTCCTCCTTTATCTTTGCTGGAATCTTCTCAGTCATATCTGTTGTTATGTAACCGGGAGCAATGCAGTTAACCCTTATTCCTCTACCACCGAGCTCCTTCGCTAAGGACTTTGTAAACCCTATAAGAGCGGATTTTGTTGCGGAGTAGTTAACCTGACCAACATTCCCTGTAAAACCAACAACAGAGGAAATGTTTATTACGTTTCCGGATCTCTTCTTTACCATTGCTGGAACAACAGCCCTTGTAACGTTATAAACACCGTTAAGGTTTGTGTCAATAACGCTGTCCCAATCCTCGTCCTTCATCCTCATAAAAAGGGTATCCTTAGTTATTCCAGCATTATTAACAAGGATATCTATCTGACCCTCTTTCTCCAGAATCTCGGAGATTACTCTTTTTACTTCTTCTCTATCTGTAACGTCCATCTTCACACCGTTAACCCCAATTTCCTCTGCAACCGCTTTTGTTCTTTCTTCACTTGTTCCTGTGATGTAAACAACCGCTCCAACATTCTTGAATCTCTCAGCTATTGCCCTTCCTATTCCTCTCGTTCCCCCGGTCACCAGAACAACCTTTCCTTTTAACTCTTCCATCTTCCCTCCAGATTATTTTGCTGCATCAAGTCCAATACTTCCTATAACCGAGAAGAGTGTAACGAGAATAACCGTCTTTACAAACCAATTGGTATTGTCAATGATACCTGGATAAATGCCCAAAATCAAAAGAGCAAAGGCAGAGATAAGCAGAGAGATAAAGAAACTTGTTACAAGCCTAAGAGGAAGAAATCCAGCAAGGTTTTGAACCTTCCAGTTTCCAAGGTTTGAGTACCTGATAAAGACAAAAAGACCGAAAACTACAGAAACTAAAAGAGCAAAGGCGTGCAAATCCGACATGTTCTTTGAGATTTCCCATATATCGGCATTGGCAGCAAAGGGAAAAGCCAAGATAACAGCTCCAGTTAATTCTTGAATTAGGTCACTGAAATTTAAGTTCTGCTTTCTAATTTCAAGAGTTTCTGCTACCCTTGAAATTTTCTTATCTAAGGCTACGAGTTCCTTTTCTATTCTCTCTATCTTTTCTCTCTCCAGCATCTCCTCACTACAGCTTCAGAATTATTTTCAGACTGTAAAACCCAGAGAGGAGAAATTTATCCTTTTTCTGCCAGATTTCAGCAACCGCTCCCTTCTTAAAGGCAATTCTGTTTGGACTGAGACAGGTTTTCTTAAGAGCTCAGCCAGAATTTCAGCAGTTTTTAGAGCTCTTTCACAAGGACTTGAAATGATGGGTAAATCTGCCTTTCCATGCCTTATCAGGAAGATTCTCCTCACTTTATCCGTCTTACCCATCTCTCAAAGTACTCCTGGGAATTGAATTCTCTCTCTTCTGGCCTTGTGTACTCTCCTGTTGGAAGGAGAATTCTGGCTTTTGCAGTATCTCTTAACTGAATCTCAAGAATCGTTTTCAACTTCTCTTTTAATTCTCTATCTTCTATCGGGACAAGGGTTTCCACTCTCCTGTGGAAGTTCCTCGGCATCCAGTCGGCACTGCTTATGAAGACCTTTTCTTCACCACCAGCTCCAAAGTAGAAAATCCTTGCATGTTCAAGGTACTTTCCAACGATACTGATTACTTTTACGTTCTAACTCACTCCTTCAATCCCAGGTCTCAAACAGCAGATTCCCCTTACTATCAGGTCAATTTTCACACCGGCCTGAGAAGCTCTGTAAAGAGCCTTAATAGCATCGGGATCCACAAGGGAGTTCATCTTCGCAATTATCCTGCCACTTTTACCGAGTTCTGCCTCTTCCTCTATCATTTCAAGGATTTTCTTCTTCAGGTCAACCGGAGAGATGAAGAGTTTACTGAGCTCAGGTGGGTGAAAGTAACCGGTAAGAACGTTGAAAATCCTTGAAACATCCTCACCAATTTCTGAATCAGAAGTTAGATAACTCACATCTGAGTAGATTTTTGCAGTCTCAACATTGTAATTCCCCGTTCCAATGTGGACGTATCTCTTTATTCCGCTTTCTTCTTTTCTGACAATCATCAACAGCTTTGCGTGGGTCTTAAGCCCTGAAATTCCGTAGATAACGTGGACACCTTCTTCTTCAAGCCTCTTTGCCCAAACTATGTTACTCTCTTCGTCAAACCGCGCCTTTATCTCAACGACAGCTGTTACTTCCTTCCCTTTCTGTGCAGCCCTGCTGAGAGCTTCAACTATAGGCGAATTTCTTCCAGCTCTGTAGAGAGTCTGTTTAATTGCAAGAACGTTGGGATCCTCTACAGCCTCCTCAACCAGTTCAACAACAGGATCAAAAGATTCGTAAGGATGGAAGAGAATAAACTCATGATTTTTTAAAGCGTTGAATATCTCTATGTTAAACTGATGTGGATAGTAGGGGACATAAGGTGAAAACTTCAGACCTGATCTATCTATCTCTCTGTAAAGACTCCAGAGGTCTGAAAGATTGAGGGGAATATTCAGTTTGTAGATGTCGTAATCCTTTATCTCAAGTTCATCTTTCAGGAAATTCAGTATAAAATTTGAACCCCCATTTATTTCAAGTCTGACCGGCTTTCCGAATCTCCTCTTCCTCAGTCCTTTCTCTATCTCCTCAAGGAGATCATCTGCCTCGTCTTCCTGAATGATGATATCCGCATCTCTTGTTACCCTGAACGTTGCGACACTTCTTATCTCCTGATCAGGAAAGAGCTTTCCAATGTGATGAACGATTAAGTCTTCAAGGAAGAGGTAGTGATCCTCTCCGTCCTTTTCCTCTAACTTTACAAACCTTGGAAGAACCTTCGGAATAGGAATGAGACCGAACTTGAGCTCCTCAGAGATTATCTCAACAATGATGTTAAAGCTGAGAGACGGAAGATGAGGAAATGGATGGGTCAGATCAACCGCTAAAGGAGTTAAAACAGGATAGACAAACTCCTCAAAGTATTTATCCGCTCTTTTCTTCAGAGTTTTTGGCAGGTCAGAGTATTTGTGAATGTAAATTTTCTCTGTCTTCAGTTCATATGTAAGCTTCCTGTACTGAGCTTCCATCTCTTTCAAGAGCTGTTTTGTCTTTTGAGTTATCTTCCTCAATTGCTCCTTTGGGGTTAACCCATCAAAAGAAGGTCTGTTGATGTTGGCAGAGACCATCTTTTTGAGCCCTGCCACCCTTATCATGAAGAACTCATCGAGGTTTGTGAAAAATATGGCAATGAATTTGAGCCTCTCAAGGAGAGGATTGTTCAAATCCTCAGCCTCTTCCAGAACCCTTCTGTTAAACTCAAGCCAGCTGAGCTCCCTGTTTATGTAAAGTTCTGGACTGTTAAGGTTTATCTCCTTCTTTTCTTTAACAGGCTCCATCTTTAACCACCTTTTTGAATACAATTCCTTCCCTGATTCCAGATCTGGAAACAATTAGCTCTTTTACTTTGAATATATCCATCAGCTCAAGAACAACTATGGCAGCAACGGTAACAGTTTTCGCTCTCTCCACAGGAATCCCGTAACTTTCTGTAATCTCAATAGACCTCATCTTTTTAATCTTCCCAATAACTTCCTCAAGTTGTTTCTTCTTGATACG
>OFCA01000136.1_pt1 | contig 9835 bp, 10 predicted proteins | sample 1520721 | NCBI WGS metagenome assembly OFCA01 (sample SAMEA3696450, study PRJEB22514) | metagenome | biome: water; feature: marine; material: hydrothermal vent | place: Pacific Ocean | collected 2014-08-16 | depth 1514 m
TTTTAACCCTTAGTAAAGATAAGAAAAGTGATATAATTTCATCATATTTCTTATTCAAAAGGATTTCAAAATGACAATAGAGGAGAAACTTGCAAAAGGGAAAAGACTTTCAAAACTTGATGCTCCTAAAATCTTAAAAAATGATGAAAAAATAATGGGTGATAATGACTTTATTGTGTCAAAAACTGATACAAAGGGGTTTATCACTTATTGTAATAGAATCTTTACTGAAATGGCGATGTGGAGTCGTCAAGAACTAATTGGAGCTAACCATAATTTAATTAGACACCCCGATATGCCAAAAATCGCTTTTAAAATTGTTTGGGATTTAATTTCTCAAAAAAAAGAGTTTTTTGGTTTTGTAAAAAATCTTAGAAAAGATGGGGGATACTATTGGGTATTTGCTTATATAACTGCTGATGTTGATTTAAAAGGGAATATTATTGGTTACTCCTCTTTTAGAAAAAAACCTTCAAGAACCGCAATTAAAACATTAACCCCTATCTATAAAGCTCTTGTAGATGCTGAAAAAAGTGGGGGTATGGATGCAAGTTATAAATTGTTAAGGGATACTTTAAATGCGACAGATGAAAATATAATTGAAAAATATAATGAGTTAGTTTTTAATTTACAAAAAGGGTGAAAAATGAATTATGTAAAAAGATTTTCAGGTAGATTGCTTTCAATAATAGGATTAACTATTGCTTTTGTAATTTATTCACTATATAAAGAGGAGTATGTGGCAACAACAATCTATTTAGTATTGATTGGATTAGCTCATCTGTTTTCAACAAAAAATGATAGGAGCAAAAAACAAGATATAGTTTTCGAACAACTTAATAATGTAATTAAAAAAACTTATGAAGGGGAATTGTATCATAGAATTATTTTAGATGGGGATAAATCAAAAGAGGAGCAAATCGCTTGGAATATTAACGAGATGCTCGACCAAATAGAGAATCTATTAAGGGAAAATGAAAACACAATTAAAGCTGTAATTAGAGGGGAAAATTATAGATATATGATGCCACAAGGTCTTCACGGAGAGTTTAAAGAGGTAGCAAAAGAAGCTCAAAAAGCGGTTGAATCTGTAAAAATATCAAAAAAAATGGAGTTAATTGCTGAACTTTCAAAAGAATTTAGTGAAATAGATGGGGGAGTTACCGCTAATTTCCAAAGATTGGGAGAAGATATTTCAACTATTGATATCGCTTTTCAAAAAATCGCCTCAAAAGTAAAAGATACTGCAAACAAATCTAATGAAACACTTGATATTATGCAAGAATCTAAGAATAATTTTGAAATGTTATCTCAAAAAGTTGAAGAAACTTCAAGTGAAATAGAACAGATGTCTGAAAATATAGATTCTGTATCAAATGTGGTTGAACTAATTAAAGATATTGCTGACCAAACAAATTTACTTGCTTTAAATGCAGCTATTGAAGCAGCAAGAGCAGGAGAACACGGAAGAGGATTTGCAGTTGTTGCTGATGAAGTTAGAAAATTAGCTGAAAAAACTCAAAAAAGTTTAGCCGAAATTGATGCGGTTGTAAATTTGATAGTGCAAGATATTCAAGAAATAGAAACTCAAATACAAAATAATGCTCAAAAAACTGAATCTATTTCAACAATTACAGGGGAAGTTGTGGATAAAAATAAACAAACTACTCAAAGTTTAACTAATACTATTGAAAAAGCACAAATTGCTTCAAGAGAAACGGTAAAAATTAACTATAATGTAAGGGAGTTAATGGAAAATTCTCAGGAATTATTGTCTGTATCTGATGTAACAAGCAGAGTGGGGGTAGAATTAAATTCTATTTCTAAAAATCTTAGAGAAGTAACAGAAAATATTAAAAAGGAGACAGAGAAATTTAAAAGTTAATTTTTATAAGGGGATAATAATGCCGATATAAGTTTCAACTATAAGAGAGGAGATAAAAAATCGATGAATATAGCAAATAGAAAAATGGTAGAGGAGTTAAATAAAATATTTCCTCTTAATGAAAAAATAAAACAGGCCTTTTTAAAAATTGATAGGAAAGAGTTTGTTCCATTAGGGTTTGGATTTCAGGCATATAAAATAGATTCTCTCCCATTGGCAAATGATTCTACAATTTCATCCCCTTTAACAGTTGCAAAAATGACCACTTTTTTAGAGATTGATAATAATGTAGATTCAATTCTTGAAATAGGGTGTGGAAGTGGGTATCAGAGTGCAATTTTATCAAAACTTGTTCGGAGGGTTTTTGCAGTTGAAAGGATAGGGAGTTTGGTAAATGAAGCGAAAAAAAGATTTAAAAAACTTGATATACATAATATAAATTTAAAATATGATGATGGATTAAACGGCTGGAAAACTTTTGCTCCTTATGATAGAATTATATTTTCAGCAACTGCAACAGATATCCCCACACAACTAATTGAACAATTAAATGATAATGGGATTTTATTAACCCCTATATTAAAAGATGGAAAAGAGATAATTACACAATTTAAAAAGGTTGGTGGGAGAATTATTATAAAAGAGATAGAAGAAGCTAAATTTGTTCCAATTAAAAAAGGGAAAGAATGAAAATTTTATTTGTATGTTTAGGAAATATTTGTAGAAGTCCATTAGCAGAAGGGATAGCAAGAAGTTTGAATGAAAAAGGGGTTTTTGATAGTGCGGGAATCGGTTCGTGGCATATAGGGGAGCCCCCTTGTCAAAAATCTCAACTTATTGCTAAAAAAAAAGGGATTGATATTTCAGATTTAAGAGGTAGGCAGGTTTCAAAAGAGGATTTGGAAAAGTGGGATAAAGTTATTGCTATGGATTCTAAAAATTTAGCAGATTTAAAAAATATGGGATTTAAAAATGCAGTTTTATTACTTGATAAAGATGTCCCCGATCCATATTTTTTTGATGGTGATGAAGGAATGGAGGAAATTTTTGAGATGATAAAAAAAGGGGTAGAAAAAGTTCTTGGATTTTAATCGAATCTCCTAAAACACCTTAAAATCAATCTTCTTTTCTTTTTTAACTTTAAAATCCAAAAATATGTGGAAAGAATACCATTCCTATCAATACTAACATTTGAATAACAATAAAAGGGATTACACCCTTATAAATATCAATAGTAGTTACCTCTTTTGGTGCCACTCCCCTTAAATAAAAAAGACTAAATCCAAATGGGGGGGTTAAAAATGAGGATTGTAAATTCATCGCTATAAGTATTGCAAACCAAATAGGATTTATCCCTAAATTATCCGCAACAGGGAGTAAAATAGGGATAACAATATAACTAATTTCAATAAAATCGATAAAAAATCCTAATACAAAAATAATTAACATAACTAAACCGATAAATAACATTTTAGCATTTGGTAAATTAGTTAAAAAATCTTCAACTAAACTATCAGCTCCACTATAAGTAAATACCATACTAAAAGCGGTAGCTCCAATTAAGATAGCAAAAACCATTGAGGTTGTTTTTACCGCTTCTAACCCTGCTTCTTCAATAAGTTTAAAACTTAATCTTTTATAAAAAAAAGCTAAAATTAAACTCCCCACTGCTCCAACACTTGCACTCTCTGTTGCTGTGGCAATCCCTGCAAAAATAGACCCTAAAACTAAAATTATTAAAATCATAGGGGGAAATAGAGATGTCAAAATATTTTTAATACTAATTTGAACATTTTGCATAGCGGGTGCTATTTCTGTTTTTAGATTAGCAATTATCAAAATATAAACAATATAAACCCCCACTAAAATCATACTTGGAATAACAGCAGCTTTAAATAAATCCCCAACCGGTTGTGAAAAAACATCTGCTAAAATAATTAAAACTATACTTGGAGGGATAATTTGACCCAATGTTCCACTTGCACAAATTGTTCCGGTTGCTATCCCTTTATTATACCCATGTTTTAACATAACCGGTAAAGCTATAACCCCCATTGCTACCACACTTGCCCCTACAACCCCCGTTGAAGCTGCTAACATTGTCCCAATAATTATAGTTGAAACTGCTAATCCCCCTCTAACCTTTCCAAATAGAGTTCCCATACTTTCAAGTAATCTTTGAGCGATTCCACTCTTTTCTAAAACTATCCCCATAAAAATAAAAAGGGGAATCGCTATTAAAATTTTATTCCCAATAATTGAATATATCCTAAATGGCATCATTGAAAACATACTTATAAACTCATCACTCCAATCAGCAAATAACACTGTGCCATCTTGTGCTAATTCAAAATATGCACTAATCGCCCCAAAAACAAGTGCAACTGCTCCAAATGTAAAAGCAACACTAAACCCTATCAATAGCAAAACAAAAGCGACTGCAAACATTATTAAACCACTCATACATCAATCTCCTCTTTTTTTTCTCTATTCTCTTTAAATAAAACAATATTTTGAATAATATAACCAATAGAGGTAATAATTAAATAGATAAAACTTAAAGGAATCATCGACTTAATTATCCAACGATGAGTTAATCCACCTGGATCTTCACTAATCTCATTCATCTCATAACTATCCATTACAAAGTCATAACTTCCATAAACAATAAAAATAGCTAATGGGATAATAAAAAATAGAGTTCCTACAATATTTATAATAGATTTTGTTTTAGGAGAGAAATTATTATATAAAAAATCTACACGAACATGCCCCTCTTCCCGTAAAGTATAACTCATTCCAAATAGAATCATAACCCCAAACAGATGCCATTCCATCTCTTGCATAGCAATACTCCCCCCATCAAAAAAATATCTTGAAATAACATCATAAAAAACATTTAGAATAAGTAAAATCATCACAAAAGATAAAATTTTACCCATTATAAAGTTTAACTTTTCAAAAAAATAGTTTAATTTATATAACATAATCCGCCCTTTTATAAATAGAGAGATAAAAAAGGGATTATTTCCCTTCCACCTCTTTACTTGCTTTTAGATAATAGTATATACTCATCATACTCCAAGGTCTCGATTTTTTTAACCACGATTTTTGATTTTCCCAAATCTCTTTAAATAATTTGTTTTTAGAAGCATATTTTTCTAATATCTCTTGTGTTGCTTTATACATCGCTTTTAAAACAGGTTTAGGGAAAGTTTTAACTTTAATATTTGGATAATCTGTTTTCATTTTAGCCCAAGCATCTGCACTCATAGCGAAATTTTGGTAATACATATCTGCTGTTGCTGCTTTCATAGCGGTAATTAACATCTCTTTATACTCATCTGGTAATCTGTTAAAAGCTCTTTTATTTACAAGAAATTGCATCTCACTTGCTGGTTCATGCCAACCTGTGTAATAATATGGTGCTACTTTATGAAATCCCATTTTAATATCCATTCCTGGCCCTACCCATTCAAGAGCATCAATTAACCCTCTATCAAGTGAAGTGTATAATTCCCCTGCTGGAATATTTGTAACTTTAACCCCTAATTTTGCCATAACTTCACCAGCAAGTCCTGGGATTCTCATTTTAAGCCCTTTTAAATCGGCAACTGAGTTAATAGGTTTTCTAAACCACCCCCCCATTTGGACACCTGTATTTCCCCCTGGAAAACTAAGCACTCCAAATTTATCATATACTTTTTTCATATATTCCATACCGTCCGGTTTTCCATCATGATTTTCATCAGCATAATAAAACCAAGCATATTGTTCAGCAGCGGTCATACCAAAAGGGATTGTAGTAAACCAAACAGTATTTATATCTTTCCCTTTCCAATAATAACTTCCACTATGCCCCATTTGATATTGCCCCCCTTTTACCATATCAAGAATACCAAGTGGTGCTTTATGTTTCTCTTTCCCCTCCACTTTAATAATAAATTTCCCTTTACTCATTTTTTTTACCATTTCTGCCACTTTTATAGGGGGTGAAGCAAGAGGTGTTAAAGTTGATGGCCAAGTCATAGCTAATTTCCATCTAATTGTTCGAGCTTGCAACGAGGTTGCTAATAACATACTTCCAATAACTGCGATTCCACTAAATTTAATTAACTTTTTTAACATCAGTTCTCCTTTGAGTTTCAATTTACAAAATTATATCAAAGACAACTTATTTAATCAATTTTTAACACACTTAAAAAGGCTTCTTGTGGAATATTTACTTTCCCTATCGATTTCATCCTTTTTTTACCCGCTTTTTGTTTCTCTAAAAGTTTTCTTTTTCTTGAAATATCCCCCCCATAACATTTAGCGGTAACATCTTTTCTTAAAGCTTTTACAGTTTCTCTTGCAATAATTTTATTTCCCACACTTGCCTGAATCGCCACTTCAAAAAGTTGTCGAGGGATTAACTCTTTCATAACTTTAATAAGTTCTCTCCCTTTTTTTTCCGCTTTGTTTTTATCAACAATAATACTTAAAGCATCAACTATCTCCCCTGCAACTCTAATATCAAGTTTAACTAAATCCCCCTCTTTATACCCTATCATCTCATAATCAAAACTTGCATACCCTTTTGTTGTAGATTTTAATTTATCATAAAAATCGGTAACAATCTCATTCATAGGAATCTCATATTCAAGTAAAACTCTTTCCCCTAAATAATCCATTTTTCTTTGAACACCCCTTTTATCATTTAAAAAGGTTATCATATTCCCCACAAATTGGTCTGGCACTAAAATTGTCGCTTTTACATAAGGTTCTAAAATTTTCTCAATTTTTGTTGTTTCTGGTAATTCACTTGGATTTGAAACAATAACTTTTTCCCCATCAGTGGTAATAACCTCATAAGTTACACTTGGAGCAGTTGCTATCAATTCAAGCCCAAACTCCCGTTCTAATCTCTCTTTTACAACTTCCATATGGAGCATTCCTAAAAATCCAACTCTAAATCCAAACCCCAAAGCTTTTGAAGTTTCCGGTTCATAAGTGATAGAGGAATCATTTAATTTTAGTTTATCAAGAGCATCTCTTAAATCATCAAATTTATCTGTTTCAATAGGATAAATCCCTGCAAAAACAAAAGATTTTACCTCTTCAAATTCATCTGCGGGTTCAGTTGCCGGAATTTTTGCATCTGTAATTGTATCTCCCACCCTTACATCAGCGACATTTTTAAGCCCTAAAACAACAACTCCAACCTCACCTGTTTTAATTGAATCTGTTAAAATTTTTCTTTTTGGATGGGGATAATATAATTCATTTATTTTATGTGTTTTTCCTGTCCCCATAACTAACACATCTTGATTTTTTTTAATCTCCCCATCAAATACCCTTACAAGTGCCAAAGCCCCCAAATAATTATCAAACCAACTATCATAAATTAGTGCTTTTGTAGGGGCATTTTTATCCCCATTTGGAGCTGGAATCCTCTCTACAATCGCATCAAGTAACTCTTCAATCCCTATTCCACTTTTTGCACTAACTAAAATCGCCCCACTTGCATCAATCCCCAAAGTTTCTTCAATCTCATTTGCAACTCTATCCACATCTGCACTTGGTAAATCAATTTTATTTATAACTGGAATTATCTCTAAATCATTATCAATTGCTAAATAAACATTTGCTATTGTTTGAGCTTCCACCCCTTGACTTGCATCAACTACAAGTAAAGCCCCTTCACTCGATTTTAAAGATTTACTAACTTCATAACTAAAATCTACATGCCCCGGGGTATCAATTAAATTTAAAATATACCCTTTATAATTTAACCTAACACTTTGTGCTTTAATTGTAATCCCCCTCTCCCTCTCTATATCCATATTATCAAGCATTTGTGCTTCAAGTTCTCTATCTGTAACCTCTCCACACTCCTGAATCAATCTATCTGCCAAAGTTGATTTTCCATGGTCAATATGTGCTATTATTGAAAAGTTTCTAATTTTATCCTGCATAATAAAAGTCCTTTTATTATTTAATAATTGAAATTATACTAAAATTTATAACAGAAAATTATAAGTTGAGAGTTTGGATAGTTATCCACTAATTTCAAGTTGTTTCAAAAATTCCAAAATCCCTTTTATTATATCTTTCGGAGAGGGAGGGCAACCAGCAATAAAATAATCAATTTTTAAATCAACCCCTTTTATAGCATAAGTTTTTTCAAATACCCCCAAATCTTTTGTGCAATCCCCTATGGCAATTACCCATTTAGGGGAAGGGATTTGATTATAAGCATCCCATACATGATGGAACATATTAAAAGTCATAACTCCACTAATAAGCAAAATATCCGCATGTCGTGGGGAAGCAACAAAATGGATTCCAAGTCTTTCTAAATCATAATAAGGGTTTGATAAAGCATTACACTCAGCTTCACAAGCATTACAACTTCCACTATCAACCATTCTTATAGCAAGACTTCCAGCAAAATGTTTTTTTATTTTATCTTTTGTCTCTTTTTTAATCTCTTCTAACTCTTTATCAAACTCTAAATTGTCAGTTAAAACCCCTGTTTTAAATCTTTTTTCCCAAAATCTTATCATAAATCACTCCCTGCATAAGATAAATCAAAACTTTTATTTATAAGCGGAAAATCTGCAATAATATCTTTATAAATAGTTGTATGAAAAGCTTGCCAATTTATAAAAGAAGCATCTCTTACAAAAAATCTATCTATTTTTTTATCTTTTATTTTCATATACATAAACAATTCTCCAATAGAACTTTCTACAAAACTCATATATTCCCCGTCGTTACTTTCACCAAAAGAAAGAGTTTCTTTTATATCTGTTTTTAAATTTTTAATAAGGTTAATTGAGTTATATATCTCTTTTATTCTAACTCTAAATCTATCACTAACTTCCCCTTTTTTTCCAAGGGCTATTTCAAATCCAAAACTTTTATACCATTCGTTATCTCTTCTATCTCTCTTAACCGCACTTGCCCTTGCTCCAACTCCCACTACACCATATTTAACAACTTTTTCATAAGATAAAGCCCCTGTTGTATCAAATCTATCCCATACAGAAGGGATATCTTCAATCCACTCTTCAAAAAATTTAACCTCTTTTTCTAAAAACTCTAAAAATTCATCAAGTAAAATATAATCTATTTCAATCTCTTCTTTAACTGCTCCAAATCCAAATCTATGTCCTGTTATTTTTGCAAAAACTCTTCTTGCATCTTCGGTTAATTTTGACATATAACTTAAAGCTGCTCCAAATCCAGCATCATTTGGTATAAAACCTAAATCAGTTAAATGATGAATTATCCGTTCCATTTCAAGTAAAATTGCCATTTTTCTTTTGATACTTTCGGGGATTTGAGTTTTAGTAGCTTGTGATAAAATTTCAAAATATGCGATTTGATAAGCAACACTTTCATTTCCACTAATTCTTTCAACTATTTTTTTAACTTCAAATGGATTTTTACCCTCAACCATTTTTTCTATCGCTCTATATTTATAAAAATGTCTAACTTCTAAATGAAGAATTGCCTCCCCCGCTTGTGAAAACTGAAAATGTCCCGGTTCAATAATTCCTGCATGAATAGGTCCAACCGGCACCACATAAACCCCATCACCACCAATCTCTTCATATTGATACGGCTCGTAATCGCTAAATTCAATCTCTTTTTTAGTAAAATCTTTTCTTAACGGATATATATTTTTTGGAAATCTTTCCTGTTTTATTAAAGGTCTTGTATCAAAACTATTTTTAAATTTAATCCCAAATTCATCACTAATTTTTCTTTCCATCCATATAGCTGATGGGTATGCGATAGTTAAAGTTTCTATTTGAAAATCTTCTGCTATACTCTTTTTAACTTCTTTATCAAAAACATCAATTATCTCTATCCCTTCTTCAACCTCTTGGGCAAATCTTGCTATAAGTCTCATTTTACAATTCCTTCTATATAATTAAATGTTTGAGGTAAAATCAATAC
>OFCA01000139.1_pt1 | contig 9695 bp, 13 predicted proteins | sample 1520721 | NCBI WGS metagenome assembly OFCA01 (sample SAMEA3696450, study PRJEB22514) | metagenome | biome: water; feature: marine; material: hydrothermal vent | place: Pacific Ocean | collected 2014-08-16 | depth 1514 m
TTCTAGCTTGCCAAGTTAGTGACCCGGGTTCAAATCCCGGCGACTGCATTGTTTTTGAAAAATGACGGTATGGTTTTAGTTGGATTTTTTTCTCAATCCATTTTTTATTATATCTATTGCTTCTATGGCTTTCTCTGGCTTTGGTAACTGAACCATGAAAATCTTGTCTTGGTTAACTTCAGAATAATTTGGCGGAGACAAAGCAAGCATAGTTGTATTCGCCAAAGACTCAAAAAATTCAAGTGATTCATTTGCGTAAACTAGGAATTCTTCATGTATTCCTCCATAGGAAAAATCAAGTATGATTTCAACAAAGACATGGCCTAATCCATCCTGTAATATGTTGAGATTAGTATTAACAGAAACAGGCTTGCCTTGAATTTTTGACATTATATCGTCAAATTTTCTATCATCTAATATGATCCTAGGCACATTTTTTCCATTAAAATCAAAAATATCAATCTCCTTGTATACACGTGCAAGCAGTTTTTCCATTTCTTCGTTGACCATTTTTCTAAGATTTAGAAAGTTTTGGAATTATTCTGTCGCCCAGACGAATAAGGAAGGGTGATATGAACGCAGTAATTATTGTTATCAATCCAATTAACGGGAAAAGAAATGCACTAACTACGCCCATATCCACTACCACTTTTACTATAACAATTGAAAATTCACCTCGTGGTGCAGATAATGCAAAGGCTGAACGTAATGACTTTCCTTTTTCCTGTCTGAATGCCATGTTTCCAAGAAGATTTGCGCTAAACTTCATTGCGACAGTGACTGCGATTAATGCAATTGCGATGAAAATGTAACTTTCTAATTGTGTTATGTCCATCAGTGCACCAACAGATACAAAGAAAATAGCAACAAACATGTCTTTTATAGGGCTAGACAGAATTTTTGATACTTCGGATGATTTTGACTCTGCTACCAAAACACCAGCCAAAAATGCACCTATTGCTACAGAAAGCCCTACTACATTTGCTAAAAGTGCATAACCGAAACAAACACCAAGAACACTAAGCAATAAAATTTCTCTATTTTGTGCACTTGCAACCTTATCAATTAAAGGAGGAATAACTCGTCTTCCAATAGTAAATGTTCCAATAAAAAGTCCACTTGCCACTAGTACGACTAAAGCTACAGTTTCAATGGAGACAGTACCAACCAAACCAACTGATTCAAGAGATGCAATTAGAATAACGGCAATAACGTCTTCAACAATTAAAATTCCTAAAACAAGTATAGATGACTCTTTTTTTTATCTTTCCAGAATCTTGTAGAATTTTAATAATTATTGCTGTACTGCTAATTGATAGTGCTGCTGCAATAAATAATGAATCCATAAAGTTTAGGCCTAAAGCAGACGCAGCCATAAAAACTACACCCAATGTAACAAATAGACCTAATGTACCAGATCCAATTGCTACCCTACCAATTGAACGAATTTTTGCAAACGGAAATTCAATACCTATGACAAAAAGCAACAAGATAACTCCTATGTCAGCAAAAAGGTTCAATGCAGATATGTCGGACAGAATACCAATTCCTGCAGCCGGACCCGAACTTCCATTTTGTGGTAGAATGGATGTCCATAATGGAGAAAGAGGACCTATCAACATTCCAGCAAACAGGTACCCTATAATCAAAGGCTGTCGAATTTTAAAAAATGCAAGCGTTACTATTGCTGCTAAGATCATAATAATTGCAAGATCAGTTACAAAAGTTTCGTGGGGAAGCTGCAAAGGATTAATCCTTTCAACAAATGTAGAGATATTTTCACTCAGGGAAGATTGAACACTATCCTGAGACTGAATTTGTAAAAAAAAATCTCTCACCTATTAAATACACATTCGCGTGTTAAAAGTGATCGCTACAAAAGTTCAATCTTTCCAATGTTACCCAAACATGAGTGGTAATTGTAAAATTACCGTTGCTATTAATAGTACGGTACCATACCGTAATATATGATACAATGTGAATACTGCACAAAAAATTTTGTAGAGAGTATGAATGGCTTGGCTGAGAAAACATTTCACGAAATGTTACATGAGCCAGAAATTGTCAATCAGTAAAGCCCAATTCTTTTATTTTATTTTAGCGACCTTTTTAACAATCCGAAAGCAGATTAAGATATAGTGCCGACAAAAACAAATAATGATAACACTCCGAACTATTCTTCGCTGATAAAAAATCTTGAGAACATAAAAGCCGAGTTTGTAACGCTTAGAGAATATGTAGGTGACAATGAGGATGAATTGTTAGAAAAAATTTCAGGTATATCAGAGATGATAAATAGAACAGAGGCATCTTCTGCAGAATTCCATAAAAAAGCCGATTCAATAATTCAGGAGTTACAAAAAATTAGAAATATTACGAATAAGGCATCAATTACAACATCAAACGAAGTTATTGGATTATTGAAATTATCAGAATATCAATCGAACATACGTATGCTGGCTGAATCAAAATATGGCTCGTTAGGAGACATTGAAAAAATGGCAGAGCAAACAGCAGAAATTGTTAATCTTTTTGATAAGATATCAATCGAATCAGAAAAGAAAATTCCACTGCCTAATGAAGTTAGGCAGTGGGCCATAGGCACCATTTTTGACTGTGCGGATAGGTGGGAAATCAGATTTGATGATTTATTCAAGATATTATTAGATTCTTTGGGCAAAAATTTGCTAAAAGAATCAATAAGGATCCAACAAGTTAGGGATATCTTTGGTATGAAAGCGGTTGATAAAATCAAAAATGAATTAAAATTATCCTAGACTCCTTCTGATTTATCAAAAGCCTCTAAACTCTGCTTTTTCCTTTTAAGGATAGCAAATATTCCAATAATTACTGCGATCCATATAGAGGCAAAAAGAATGTTTGAAACGCTTGCATACATGTATGGTACCATGTCCATGATCTGTTTCTGAATTATCTCTGCCCTGAGACTGACATCCATCATTCCCGTATGAAATGCAGAACTGTCCCTAGGAACGACAGAGATTTTTTCTGCACTAGCAAACATGACATCCAAGTCAGCCTGTATTCTGGTAAAATTAGTGGTATCGGTTGGAAATATCCAAACTGGGTTTCCCTCAGCAGGAAGATATCCTTTGATTGCATTAATATCCGTCATTATGGTTTTTGGTTCAGAAGATGCCATAATTCTATCAAACAGTCCTATTGATAGATCCATGGGATAAACATCATTCTGATAGCCAGTATATGCCATATATGCACCAAAGCAGATTATTGCTACTATACCAGCAACTGCAAGTTTGTGTAAAATATCAGCCATCTTTTCCTCTTTTGTTTTGGTATAGTCAATTTTTGAATTACCTCTTTTAAATCTTGTATGCGAGAAGCTCAAGCAAGCAATGTACAAGAATCCCATTGTCTGCAAGGCGATGATGGGAATCCATATAGGATTTCTTGAATAAAATGCGATTAAAATTGCCATAATTCCATAAATGCCAAAGAAGAGCTCTAGCAGTGTAGTCTTAGAAAATGGCAGATTGTATGCCTTTGTCCTCCAATCATCAGTATTTTTAACAATACCGTATTTTGGAGTTCGCAGAAATTCACTCTTCTTCCCCACCATAGCGTCTATTACAGCTATGGTGTTGTTTACCGCCATTCCCATGGAATAAATTATCAGATAAGGCATGGCTATTGCCTTTGCCTTCCGATCTTTATCATACATGTTATGAATTATGAATAGATAAGCTCCTGGTCCCATAGCAAAGTATGTTGCGAGCGTTACCACTGGAAGGAAACTAACAATATAGAGATTCACATTAGATGCTAAAAGAATTGGAAGTGCAAGAAATTGAATTAACATTAATGGAAAAACGATGTGACGAGTTAGTTGTACAAAAGCCTGAAGTTTTGCATCAATTGATATTTTTCGTTTTAGTAAAATTCTGCCAAGAAGTTTAATTGCACATTGAATCGAGCCCTTGGCCCATCTGAACTGCTGTCTCTTGGCACCATTCATCTGTACAGGCAGTTCTGCATTAACAACTATATCCGGTATGAAAAGGCATTTCCAACCCTTCATCTGTGCTCTATAACTCAAATCCAAGTCTTCCACTAGAGTTGCAGTGTGCCATCCTCCTGAATCATCAATGCATTCCTTACGCCAAATTCCCGCAGTACCGTTAAAATTCATAAACAGATGTGAGTTACTTTTTGCCTTCTGCTCAACTAAGAAATGGAAATCTAGGCTCAGTGCCTGCGCCTGAGTCAAAGCAGAATAATTTTCGTTAACATGTCCCCATCTACATTGGACAAATCCAATGTTTGGTTTTGCAAAATAAGGTATTGCTCTCTTCAGATACCATGTTGGTGGAATAAAGTCTGCATCAAAAATTGCGACAAACTCACTTTTAGTATATTTCATCGCGTACTTTAGTGCCCCAGCCTTGTAACCCTGTCTTGTTCCACGTCTAACGTGGGAGATATCAAAGCCCTTACCCTTGTAATTTTCGACAAGTTCTGCTATTTGCTCTGTAGTGTTATCATCAGAATCATCCAGAACCATGATACACATCTTTTGCTTTGGATAGTCAAGATCACAGACAGAGTTTATCAGACGACTCGCAACATACTTTTCATTATATATCGGAAGATGAATTGTAACAGTTGGTTCACCTATTGATATGGTATCCTGATTTTCTTTTCTTCGTCCTGAAAGAAATGCCAAATAATAGAAATTACATGTATAAGAAATTATGATAATTGCGCAGGCTATGAAAATATAAAAAACAAAACCAGTGAACGGATTCGGTGCTATAGGCTCCATCTACAATCTGTCAAAATATTATACAATATTAACAGTTATGGAATTTATTACTAAAATCTAGAGTTTAATCCATTGGATAAATCTTGATCGCCTGTGGTGGGCAAACACCCTCACATGCTAGACAGAAGATACAGTCTGGCTCGTTAATTTGTAGCGGTTTTTTTGTAGATGCCGCATTTCCCGAAAAGTCGAAGAATTCGAAAACACCAACAGGGCATGCGTCAATGCAGGCTCCATCTGCAACACAGATGTCAAAGTCTACAGAAACAAACTCGCCCCAAACACCCATGACCTTGTTATCTGCTCCCATTCTTCCCCAAGTCTTAAGATCATTTCCAGTTTTGGTTTTGAATGGTGCGGACTGGTCCATCTTATCTTTATAGTCAATATCAATTGGTCCCGGAACCACTTCCTCTCCGTCCCTCGTGATTACTTGTTTTTTACCTTCAATTGCTGGTTTTGGCTTTTCAATTTTAGCTATTGGTTTTGCATCTAATACTATTTGTGCCAGAGGAGTTAATTCCTCCAATTTTGTTACTGCCTGTGCTTCTGACACATTTTCTGATTTCATAAGATATTCAATCATCTTGTCAGAAAGTATAGTATTTCTAAGAAGTGTGTCAATTATCATTTTTGCAAAGTGGTCAGCCTTTTTTCTATAGTTTTGTACCCATTGAGGTGCACTAAATTTTTCAACCGGATAAATCTGATAAATGGCATCAATTACTTCACCCGTTACAATTTCAACAGTAACGCTAAGATCTACGTATTCATATCCATCAGCATCTGGATCCGGCATATTTTCTTCAATCCAATTGTATGTTGCATATATCCTGTCAGCATATTTGTCCATCACAAACGTCTTTTTCATTCCTTCAAGAATAGACTTTATCTCAGCTGGATCCTCAAGTTTGATTGGCATTCTGTACAAACCGAGCTTGTAACCATGCATTGGATAAATTCCCCGTTTAGCAGTTGGAGCCTGCATTGTGTATACTCTATCTTTAAGAAGCAATGACATGATTCAGGTATGGTATAAAATAGATAAAAATCTTTGTTCCTAGAATTCATGAGTAAATAATAAATTAAATTTTTAAGAAGCATTTGCAAACGGAATTGGCTTGAAAATTAACAAAATCGCCATTGTTAGTAAACTTGGCTCAAAAAAAGCTGAAAAAGCAGTAAAAGGAATAGCAACAAAGTTACTAAAACAAAAATTCAAAGTTTACACTATTTCACCAGTATTAGTTGATGGAGCAAAAACAGTAAACTCTTTGGTAGATTTAAGGGAGATAAAACTTGATCTTGTAATAACATTTGGTGGAGACGGGACCACTCTTAGAACGTTTAGAAATCTTGAAAATGAGACACCGCTTCTAACAATAAATGTTGGTGGTAATAGAGGAATTTTTTCAGAAATAAATTTGGATGAAATTGACAACGCTATACAACACATAAAGAAAAATAAGATTTGGCTTGACAAAAGAACAAGGGTTGTTGCTTCTTGTAACGGTGAACAGTTTCAGCCTGCATTAAACGAGATATATGTTAATAGAAAAAATTTGACTAAAACTGCTGAATTTGAAATAAAATTTCAAAATGATATAGTAAAACAAAGGATGGATGGCGTTATGATTTCAACACCAAGCGGTTCAACTGGCCATTCTTTATCAATTGGTGGACCAATACTGCATGAAAGTTTGGATGTATTAATTATAACACCAGTTGCTCCAGTCCACAGACTTCCGTCCATAGTTGTTCCTGACGAAAAGGTGGAGATAAGGTGTTCACATGATTGTAATATAGCCATGGATGCTCAAGTCATCAAATCAGCTGGCTTTGGCGAGATAATAACTATAAAAAAATACAAAAAACAAGCAGTTTTTGTCAGGCTAAAAAAGAAAGGTCTGAGACAGATGACTAAGCTTGGCTTTTAGGGTTTTAGATTCTAGTGCATTTTATGCAGGAATTCCATTTAGTTCAAATGAACCAAGCTATATCACGTCTCTCGTCTATAATGAAATTGAACACATCAAAAAAGATCATGATGCAGTTCAAATTTTAATTGAAACGAAAAGGTTAATGATTTATGATCCTGAGCATCGATTTATTATTACCGCTAATAATGCTGCAAAAAAATCAGGTGATTTTCCCAACCTTTCCGATGAAGATATATCCACTATAGCTCTAAGTCTTCAACTTAAGGCTGAACTTGTGACTGATGATTTTGCTATTTCTAATGTGGCAAAAAATCTTAGCATAAAAGTTATTCCTGTAATGACTAGCGGTATAAAAAATGTTATAATTTGGAAGTATTATTGCCCAGGATGTAAAACAGATTTTTCTAAAGTTACAGAATGTCCTAGGTGTGGAAATAGATTAAAAAGAAAACCAATGAAAAACTAATTCATATGTCACGAAGTGTTTTCTGACTAGTTTTTTTCAAATGCTTACTTTGTGCTTGTAATGCTTTTTTTATATTTTTAGCACGAGCTTCACCAAGACCACCAACCTTGGAAAGTTCTGTAGTTGATGAACTTAACACCCTCAAAGGCGTTCCAAACTTTTCTAGCATACGTATGGCAGTTTTTTCTCCTACGCCAGGTAAACTACACAGTATGGAAAGTTGTTGTTTTTGTACATCATTTGATTTTCTAATTTTTTTAATAAATGGACCCTTACTTGCATCCTTTCTTGAGCACATAGACATCAACAACTTGGCTGTATGAGAAGCGTTAGGTGTATGAATTACTGGAATTTTGAAATCAAGTGCAATAGATGAAATTGCGCCATAAAATACAAGTGAATTTTCTGTCAATTCTTCTATTTCGTCTATATTTCCTTCAATTAGTAAAATTGGAAATTGATAATGTTCTTTCAATCTATTACATTGATCAAATAAACGGCCGTCAAAGACTGATGAAACCAAATCAGAAATCGTTTTTCTCTCAACTACAGTTTCAGGTGCAACAATATAATCACCAATTGGTAGTGTTTTTATTTCCAAATTGATACCGATTCCCTTTAAAAGACCTGGTATACCACTTTTTTTTTCTCTTTCATCTACTACTATACGCAGATTCTTTAAATTCACAAAAAATGATATGTTTTTTGATTAATATTTTCTTGGAAAGTTGTTATTTTGGTGGGTTGATGTTTGTAGAGGGACTTTTCATCATTTCCTGAATTTTCGTTTCCTGTTCTTTTAGAGTAATTTTCAATCTCTCTTCTTGTTTAACTAAAAGAGAAGCTTTTGTTTTTGCCAGTTCCACATGTTCTTCAAGTTCGTCAATAAGATCCTTTTTGTTAGATTTTATCATGATGGTTCCAGCATGTTTGAAAACGGATTCATCATCACTTGCCTTTTTCAATTCCTCTAGTGCTTTTTCTGTTTCAAGTTTTTCTGATTCTAACTGTTGTTTTTGCATCATAATGGATTGAAAGTTCTGTTGTGTTTGCTGTAATCTTGCTAGCTGTTCTTGCACTAAAGGAGGAATTTGTGGATTGGAAGACATATGACGATTAAAAAATCATTTTAATTATATATCTACTGATTCAATCGAGTCATAGCTTGTCTGAATAAGACGAATTGAGGAGTTAAGATTTGCACGCATTTGTGCCAATTGATTAGATTCAATTAGTATTGTAATTTTGTCGCCGCAAAACATCTCTGTTTTGGTTGGATTTTCGGGATAGAATTTGTTATCAATATTAACTGAATCAAAAACTGCATTTGTTTTTTCTTCCGCGTCTATTTCAATTTTAGCATTAAAGCTTGATGTCATATGCATAACCCGTTATCTTAAGTCCACATTTTTTACAACTCCAGATACCTACAACCTGTCTACCAAATTGTATGGAGCCGCATTCAGGACATTTTCTTTTAGATTTTAAAACTCTGTGAACTATACTGTATTTTTTTCTAAGTTTTATACCATATCTGGCGCCAAGACCTTTAAGGTAGCCTTTCGTTTTTGCCAATTTATTTACTACCTTCTGTTGCTTGTTTTATAATATCTCTGATTTTTTTACCAATAGTAATGGATAATTCAGAGCATTTAACGAGTTGTTCAAACGTAAATCCATCACTTCCGCCCTTTTGAAGCGCTACAATATTTCCATCAGAGTTTGTAGTAATTGTTATTCTAGCATCAAGACATCCCCATTCATCAATATTTGGATCTACAATTATGAATTCACCAATTCGTCCCATTGTAACAGATATTGGAATGGTGGTAATTGGTGCATCCGATTCTTGATTCTCTATTAAAACAGGTATATCATCTTTCATTTCCCATTTTGGGATCTTTGATGTAATAATTGCAGCAACCGCAGCATATGAACATGCATCAAACAGATTACCGTCGTGATCAGTTACTACACAATCAGCGAATAAACCAATGACAGATTTGTCTTTCTCTAAAACAAACTGTGATAGATCAATCATACCGCTTTCGCGTATTCCCCTATCAACCACTCTTGCTAACTCTATCACATCTGGTTGAGGAGGACCGGTTTCTGCACTTGGATGAGCTAATGGAAGAATTTCTGCTGTGCAGATAAAGATCCCCTTGTCACCCATATCAGGAAAAGGTCTATCAGGCTGAACTTTGATTCCCGATACAATTTCTGTATCACCCAATCTAACCCGTGCAGAGCCATTAGCATGTGGTATAACTCCAGTATCAATAACCAAAGGTCTATGTTCATCTAGTGCACGATCATCAATTCTTTTTCCTTCTTGTAGTAAATCTAGAATTTTAGATCTTTTGAGTTTGTCTATGATTGAAAGGTTTGTCATTAATTGTTATCACCACTCGAAAAATATTTTTCACGCAATGCGCTCTTCTGTATTTCATATACTTGCTTACATCCCTCTAAACCTAATTCT
>OFCA01000140.1_pt1 | contig 9694 bp, 10 predicted proteins | sample 1520721 | NCBI WGS metagenome assembly OFCA01 (sample SAMEA3696450, study PRJEB22514) | metagenome | biome: water; feature: marine; material: hydrothermal vent | place: Pacific Ocean | collected 2014-08-16 | depth 1514 m
ATTTGTATAAAGGGCAAAGAGTTTTTCTCTAGCTATTAATGTTGGTAGTGAAACATAAACTCTTTGCCCTTTATACAAATCAACTAAAACTGGATTCTAGAGTAAAACCTTTAGCATTAGGAAAAATTTTTGATGGTTATAGTGCAAGCGATATTAAGGATATTTGTCAGGCTGCTCAGCTAAGAATTGTGAATGAATTATTTACCTCAACTGAATATAAGGAGCCTGTAGCGGGAGAAAGTCCTCGTTTGCCGCGTGACCTGACTATGAGAGATTTTAGGGAAATAATGGATAGACGAAAACCAAGCGTTTCCAACGAAATGATTAGGGCATATTATAAGTGGAGTGAACAATTCAAAGCACTATAATATTAAAAATCATTGAAAATTTAACTAATAATAATTTACAAAAACTTAAATTCCTTTTGTGAAACACTTTTCGAGGGTCACAATAACCATAAAAGAATCCAAACACGCAAACAAGTTTGGAAAACTGATCTTAAGTGATGGCTCTGTTTTCAATGGAATGGGATTTGGTTATTCTGGATTAACTTTTGGCGAAATTGTATTTAATACAGGAATGGTTGGGTATACTGAAACACTTACAGATCCCTCTTATTCTGGTCAAATTGTCACACTAACTTATCCATTGATAGGAAATTATGGAGTTCCTGATCCTACGCTCGAAATGGATGGATTACCCAAGTTTTTTGAATCAGATAAAATTCAGGCTCGTGGTCTAGTGGTTCATGAACTATCCCTAACCGCAAGTCATTGGAATCTTACTATGACCCTTGATGAGTGGCTATACAAGGAAAAAATTCAAGGAATTTCAGGCATTGACACTCGAGAATTAACTAAAAAACTAAGGGAATCAGGAGTTATGATGAGCGCCCTAGCTGTTTCTGATAATGAAATAGACGAAAATGATGTTAAAAATAAGTTAAAATCTGCACCAAATTACAACAATGAAAAATTCGTGGATTTAGTCTCAACTAAAAAAGTAGAGAAATTTGGTAATGAATCAGAAAACATCGTTCTCATTGACACTGGTACAAAGAATGCCATCATACGAAATATTCATGACATAGGATACAACACTGTGAAAGTTCCGTGGAATACTAGCATTGAAGAAATTCTGAAACATGAACCAAAAGGTGTTGTAATAAGTAATGGTCCGGGGGATCCTGAAAATTGCCTAGAGACTATTTCTACCGCCAAATCATTAATTGAAAAAAATATTCCAACATTAGGAATTTGTCTTGGCGCACAAATTTTGGCAGTAGCAGGTGGTGCTCAAACATACAAACTAAAGTATGGACATAGAGGACAAAACAAACCCTGTGTAAATCTAGACAATAATCAAGTTTATGTTACTAGCCAAAACCATGGCTATTGCATAAATCCAGATTCCTTGGGCGACACTGAATTTGATTTATGGTTTTCTAATGTTGATGATAAAACTGTGGAAGGTATTAAACATCAAAACAAAAAATGCATTGCTGTTCAATTTCATCCGGAGGCATCACCAGGACCTTATGATTGTAAATTCATTTTTGATGAGCTGAAGAATATCATGGAGGAGGGAAAAGCTGGTAAAACATGAGAGGTTAGAAAAAATTCTTGTTCTAGGTAGTGGGGCTATTAAAATCGGAGAAGCGGGCGAAAGTCGATAAATCGACCGTCAATTCGACTACTCCGGAAGCCAATGCCTCAAAGCAATCCACGATGATGGACTCAAGAGCATTCTAATCAATCCAAATATTGCAACAATTCAAACCGATACTAGGTTTGCTGATCAAGTATACCTTTTGCCAATTACTCCGCAATATGTAGAATCAATTATTGAAAAAGAAAGACCAGACGGTATCATGCTAAGCTATGGTGGTCAGACTGCACTAAACTGTGGTGTAAAAATAGATGAATCTGGAATTTTAAAAAAATACGGCGTTTCAGTTTTGGGCACACAAATTCCAGGAATTATGGCAGCAGAGGATAGGCAGAAGTTCAAAGATTCGATGGTTAAATGTAATGTGCCAGTTTTAAAAAGTAAAACTGTTTACACATTTGACGAAGCGAAAAAAGTTGCAAAAGACTTGGGGTATCCCGTAATAGTTAGAGTTGCATATACACTTGGAGGAAAGGGTGGCGGTGTTGCATTTAATGAGATAGAATTGTATGAAATTGCTGGTCGTGGTATAGCGGCAAGCCTTGTTGGGCAAATACTAATTGAAGAATATGTTGGTGATTGGAAGCAAATCGAGTATGAAGTTATGCAAGATTACTCAAAAAATAACGTGATAGTATGTAATATGGAAAATGTACTTTCTATGAGGGTTCATACTGGTGATAACATAGTTGTTGCACCATCTCAAACAATAGATAACCATGAATACCATATGTTAAGATCTGCAGCACTACGAGCAACAAAACATGTAGGAATTGTAGGAGAATGCAATATTCAATTTGCATTAGACCAGTCTTCCGATACATATGCGGCTATTGAGATTAATCCTCGACTTTCACGTTCTTCTGCACTAGCAAGTAAGGCTACTGGATATCCATTAGCATACATGTCTGCAAAGATAGGACTTGGTTATTCATTACCAGAATTAGTTAACACTATTACGAAAAAGACTACTGCATGTTTTGAACCAGCATTGGATTACATAGTATGTAAGCATCCAAGATGGGATTTTACAAAATTTGAACTTGCTAATAGAAATCTAGGACCTACTATGAAATCTGTGGGCGAAGTAATGGCAATAGGCAGAAAATTCGAAGAGGTTATACAAAAATCAATTAGGATGCTTGACATCGGAAAGGATGGGCTTGTCTTAAACCGCCAAAATGGTGAATCGTTTGATGATGAACAAATTGAGGAACGTCTTCAAACACCTGATGATAATATATTATACTATGTTGTAGCCGCACTTCATAAGGGCGTATCGATTGAAAAAATTTATCAGTTATCAGCCATTGATCCGTGGTTCTTAAAGAAAATTAATAATATTGTTGAAGTAGAGAGGAGGCTAAAATCGTCAACACTGGATCATAAACTATTATCTGATGCAAAGAAATTTGGATTCTCCGATAATCAGATTGGCAGAGCTGTTAAGAAAGAGGAATTAGAAATAAGAAAAATTAGAAAAGATCTTGGTATTATACCTGTAGTTAAACAGATTGATACATTAGCAGCAGAATGGCCAGCTGAAACGAACTATCTTTATCTAACATATGGCGGAACAGAAAATGATATCTTAATTACGAAAAATGATACTGGGATTATTGTTCTTGGTGCTGGACCTTACCGAATAGGTAGCAGTGTAGAATTTGATTGGGGAACTGTGAATATGGTTTGGGGTCTTCAAGATGGTGGGCAAAAAAATGTTGTCGTGGTAAATTGTAACCCTGAAACTGTATCAACTGATTATGATATATGCAACAGACTTTATTTTGAAGAGCTTACACTTGAGCGGATTTTGGATATATCAGAATTTGAACGACCAAATGGAATTGTTACATCTGTTGGTGGTCAAACAGCAAACAATCTAACACCCAAATTAGCTGACAGTGGAATTACACTTATTGGAACAAATGCTGAAGATGTGGATAGGGCTGAAAACCGTTCAAAGTTTAGCCAAGTTTTGGATAGGCTCCATATAGGACAGCCATCTTGGCAGGCATTCACGAATATTGTTGATGCCAAGAACTTTGCATTAGAAGTTGGTTATCCCGTATTGGTAAGACCGTCATACGTACTCAGTGGTGCAGCAATGAAAGTAGTCTGGTCACAAACTGAACTTAAAAAATTTGTTAATGAAGCAACAATAGTATCACCTGATCATCCAGTTGTAATTACAAAGTTCATGCTTGATGCATTAGAAGTTGATGTGGATGGAGTTTGCGATGGAGAGAACGTAGCAATTGGTGCAATAGTCGAACACATAGACAGTGCAGGTGTTCATTCTGGAGACGCGATGATGTGTATACCACCTTGGAGATTAAGCAATAAAATTATTGAGAACATCACTGATTCTACAAATAGGATTGCTAAAGAATTCAACATCAAGGGACCTTTTAATTTACAATTCTTAGTTAAAAACGAACGAGCATATGTCATAGAACTAAATATACGTGCATCTCGTTCCATGCCATTTGTTTCAAAGTTTGTTAAAGTGAATATGATTAGTTTGGCTGCACAAGCAATACTAGGAAAAAATATTCCAAACATACCTCAAGATATGTGGATGAATACTTGAACGTATGGCATAAAGGTCCCACAATTTTCATTCATGCAACTTGAAGGAGCAGATATTGTATTGGGTGTTGAAATGCAATCAACAGGTGAAGCAGCATGTTTTGGAAATAGTTTCTATGATGCATTATCAAAAGGATTGACATCAGTAGGTTATAATCTTCCAAAAACTGGGTCAGCATTAGTTACAATAGGAGGTGTGGAAAATCGGGAAAAATTACTTCAGACATCTGCACTGCTAAAAAATTTAGGCTACAAAATTTTTGCAACTGAAACAACGGCTGAATTTTTTGCGGAAAAACTTGGAGATGTTACAGTTGTTCATAAAATTAGTGAGCCAGAAAGAAAACCGAATATTGCAGATTTGCTATACGAGAAAAAAATTGATTTTATTATAAATATTCCAAACACATCAACTCTGGAAAAATATGTTGGAATGCTTTATGATGAATATCAAATACGAAGAAAGTCATTAGAGTTAGGCATTCCCGTTCTTTCAACTATTGAATTAGCGGAATCATTTGTTAAAACCTTAGAATGGTTACAAAAAAATGAAACTTCAAAAGAACCATTAGGATCGTATAAAGACATTGGTTAGATCACAGAAGATAGTAACTGTTCATTACCAATTATTGTACCATCAAGTGTTACAATTTTTGCTTGTATTACATCCATTTTTTCTATTATGGGAGAAATTGATTTTTTATAGAATTTTTTTTGTGTTGCGTAAAAGTATCTGTTAAATGACGGTAAAATTATTACTTCTAATTCTCCTGATTTTGAATGAAATATCTTCTGCTTCTTACACTTGATTGATACCCATACTCGTTCACCATTAATGAGTGACTCTTTCTGGAAAAAAACAGGGTGAACATGACCCATCACAATTGTATTTACCTGGGAAAAATTTTCTGACGGCATTGTATGCCCGTGGGTTAAAAGAATATCATCAATAATAATTCCCTTTGAACTAGCAAGTGTTATTCCATTTGGAATCAGTTTTTCTATATTTGCATCATGATTTCCTGGAACCAGAATTATGTCAATTAATTTAGTAATACTTTCAAAAAAAATAGGTACAGTCTCCCATTCTGTTTTTGTTATCGATTTGATTCCAGATTTTATATCACCGAGCAGAACTAATGAATCAGGTTTTGTTTTCTTTATGATCTTTTCAATTTCCTTGGTAATTTCAGCAACAGTTTTGTTTTTTCCTAAGAATACATTGTTTAATGATAGATTATTTTCAAAACCTAAATGCAAATCCGTAATAACTAAACTTTTTTTAGTCCCTTCAATCATGAGTGCAGGATATCTGGGAATGATTTTAGTTTGAACCATTAAAAATATAATTATCCGATTTAATTAAATTCTTATGGATTTACAATTTAAAAAGATAAATTCGCTTTTATCTGAAAAACGTATCAAACTGCATCTTTTTGAACCAAGTAATAGGAAGATTTGGACAGTTGTGGGAATGGATAAAGAGTATTGGTTTGATCCAGATTTGGATTTTTGTTCATGCCCCGGATATTATTTTAACAATGAATGCTACCATTTAGACTTCTTTCCGCTGGCTAAGTCTAAGAATCAGGTAGAAGTAACTACGTTTTCAGATGATGAGTACGAGTCTTTTATCGGTGGTTTGCTTTCTGAATTATAATGTCATAGAAAAGTTATTTCATTAACAGTTTTTTATACAAACAAAACCTCTTTCTTGAGAATCTTGAAGACCAAATCTATCTGGAAGAATTCCAACAGTGTATTTCATTTCTTCATCATACGGAATATCAAATTGTGTTGTAACAGTAACAGAACTGCCTGGTAAAAGATCTACTCTTGACAACTCTTCTATTATATCCGAACCAGCATATCCAATAAAAACCGCATCATATTTTTCTTGGTTAATGTCAAATAGGTAAAACTGCCCACCACTAAACCTTACAGTTTCAGCACCAATATTATGTGCGGTAATTTGAATTTGAAAATAAACCCCTTCTGCTATTTCGCTTGTTGCTAGTCCCTTTATCGCCTGTGTTTTTTCTAATTCCTTATACTCTTCCGTTTTTTCTAGGCTTTCATAGTTTCCAATATGGCTTATATTAAATTCCACATTGTTTACTGTTATCGAGTCGCCCGATTCCTCGGTTATATCAACAAGTTGACTATCCAAAAATAAATACATTGAAACACAAATGGAACCTACAACTATTCCAAGCATGATAAATGTGCCAATTCCTACCATTTTCTATATTTTGATTAATTTGTAATTCCTTAAAGTTGTTTGCGGATTTTAGTAATCAGATTTAGTTTTTCTTGAAAAGTATGTACATTCTTACTCCCACAATAGATATCACTACACCAATCATACATGCGATTAGTAACACCATGCCAAAAGATTCTGTATTTGTATCAATCATTGTTAATTAGATCCAGATTTTCTCCTTTTGCGAAGAAGTGGAACGATAACAGCTAATGTTATGACCACAGCAATTCCTAAACCGTAAGGTCAGAATGATGATTCTACCATATTGATGTAGAAACATACTATCTTTTGAATCTAACTAGATAGATTTTCTAGTATACAAATGCCATACTTTACATAGAATTATTGATGATGTATGCCAATGAAAGCAGCAGTGGTAAAAAGTAATTCTAACATTGAAATTAAAAATATAGAAAAACCACCAGTAGGTCCGGGTGATATGCTTGTTAAAATGCGTGCTTGTGGAATTTGTGGTTCTGATGTGGAAAAAGTATTTGGAAAATATGGACAGCCATCTATGAGACTTGGACATGAACCTGCAGGGATAATAACACAGGTGGGTTCAGAAATTTCAAACTTCAGTGTTGGTGATCGTGTGTTTACACATCATCACGTTGCATGTTATTCAGATGATTGCCATGAATGTAGCCATGGAAATGAAACAATGTGTAAAAAATATTACGAATCAAATCTTGAACCCTGCGGACTTGCAGACGAATACGTTGTCCCAGAATGGAATGTAAAGCATGGCGGTGTGTTAAATATTCCCGCTGACATGTCTTTTGAAGAAGCTGCAATGATTGAACCACTTGCATGCTGTATTAGAGCTTGGAACAAATTTAAACATCATAAGAATGACAGCGTTGCTATCCTTGGAGTTGGTCCTACTGGAATAATGCATGTATTGCTTGCAAAATTATATGGTTTTGGAAAAGTATTTTGTTTAGATATGAATGATTACAGATTAAATTTTGCAAAAAAATTTGAAACTACCACAATTCATTCTGGAAATACTAACGCTTTGGAACAAATAAAATCTGAAACTGCAAATCAAGGTGTTGATGTTGTTATAGTATCTACTAGTAGTTTGAACGCATTAAAAGACGCTGTTAATTTTGTTAGAAAGGGAGGCATCATTGTTATGTTTGGTGTACCAAGCAAAGGAGCAAATGTTGATCTTGACATGAGTGAAATATACTCAAAAGGTGTTACAATTGTTAATTCTTATGCAGCATCTGATGTTGATACTACACATGCGCTTGATTTAATATCAAACAAGCAAATCGATGTGTCACAGCTGATTACTCATAAATACAATCTGCAAGAGTGCCAGCAGGCCTTTGTACATGCGAAATCAGGCGATAACGCTATGAAAATAATCATAAGTAATTGAGAAAGGCTTAAGAAGGCAAATTGTTTCTTGTGAAATCGAAGTAAAATGGATTGGGGATTACAAAATAGAATATCTCATATCATTAAACCAAATGATAATCGTGCATTAATGCTAGCTGTTGATCATGGATATTTTTTAGGTCCTACTGAAAAATTAGAGGTTCCTAGAAAAACAACTGCACCATTACTCAAGTATTGTGATTCGATAATGCTTACAAGAGGAGTACAACGAGCATCCATCGATCCAAAATCTTCTGTACCAATTGTCTTAAGAGTATCTGGCGGTTCTAGTATTATTGGCGAAGATTTATCAAACGAGCAAATCACTGTGAGCATTAAAGATGCCATTCGGCTTAATGCCTCTGCCTTAGCTATGTCTGTATTTGTAGGTTCAAAATATGAGCATCAGACAATTGTTAATCTTGGCAGATTAGTTAATGAAGCAGAGGAGTACGGTATTCCAGTTCTTGCTGTTACAGCTGTGGGAAAAGAAATTGGACAAAAGGATGCGCGTTATCTATCACTAGCATGCAGAATCGCAGCTGAGCAAGGTGCACATATTGTCAAGACATACTATTGTGAAGGTTTTGATGAAGTGACAGAATCTTGTCCTGTGCCAATAATTGTGGCTGGTGGTAAAAAAATCGCAGAGCGTGATGCTCTTGAATTAACATACAACTCAATTGAACATGGTGCAGCAGGAGTTGATATGGGACGAAATATTTGGCAATCTGAAAACCCTGTACCCATGATCCGTGCAGTTCGTTCTATTGTACATGGAAATGCAAATGTTGACGAAGCCGATGAACTATACAAAAAGTTTTGCCAACCTAAACCAAAATTACCTAAAGCAGAAAAATAGCTCGCAAAAAATTAGTTGGAAATTTTATCAAGATGGTAATGCAAAATTTTCCAAGTATCTTTCTTAATTAAAACAAATGTTGCCCTACCATTAATTGTAATATGCTGACCAGTGAAAGCCTTATTGTCTACTAGCATGCCTTTTTGGTTTAATACAAACGTGATAATTCCTATACTTCCAAAAACACTGATTTTAACATTTTTTATTTCATAATCATAATCAGATATGCTTGAGAATTTTAATTCCTCAAGAGCAATTGATTCAGAATAACCCTTCAAACCATATGGTGGAACATCACTAAAACTAGAAAATTCTGGTGAATTAAGTTGAATATTTCCTAACACTGAGAAGTCCTTTGTTTTACCCGTTTCAAAAAAAGTTTGAATCACCTCAACAATTTTTCTTTGATCTGCCAAAATCAGGTTTTCTTACTCATTGGTCAGTTTAAGTGTTAATAGAAATTCAAGCAGTCCGTTCTGATCATGTGTTCAGGAAACATTAAGCATGTGTTCATTTTGTTGAGTTAATGACGATTGGTTTATTCCTGAATGTCCACAATTCTTAAGATAAAGTATTATCTTGTTACAATAAATGCTGATGATATAGACGATTTGCTCTGATTTCTGATGAGAATTGGCAAGCTTATGAAGCATTTACAATAAATAAAAATGAGTTTTCGGCAATTTTTAAGATAAAGTACATTGAATGATGTTTGTGGGAACACACAAAAACAAAAAGAAAAAGAAAAAGATCGAAAAAACAGTAGGAAGTAAAAGAAGTAGAGTAGGCACTAATCGCAGATAATTAAAAATGATACTAACAGATAAGGAAAAAATCGAAGCTGCAAAAGGGGTTATAGCTTCGATCTATGCATTCCAATTTTGAAACTAAAACGTCTTCAAGAAGAAAAATCTTAG
>OFCA01000141.1_pt1 | contig 9691 bp, 10 predicted proteins | sample 1520721 | NCBI WGS metagenome assembly OFCA01 (sample SAMEA3696450, study PRJEB22514) | metagenome | biome: water; feature: marine; material: hydrothermal vent | place: Pacific Ocean | collected 2014-08-16 | depth 1514 m
ACACCTCTCACTATCTTAATTCCCACTCTTAATCTTAATAATCTTAATTACCTTAATAACTTTTAATCATTCTTACTTACATCATTACTCATTACAATAATTATACTCATGACCGCTCGCAACATAAGTTAATTCTATACCCAACGTGGGGTGGTACTGCTACAATCTTAACTATCTTAATTCTCACTCTCCCCCTCTTAGACAATGCTCCAAAAGCTAATAATTATAATTTTAATTTATAATTTGTTAAATTAATGTAGTATATTTATGGTAAGATACAAAAAAAAGGAGAATGAATGGGAACAGTCTTAATTTATGCAGCTGGTATTTTAGCTGGAATTTTTTTACTTTATTTAATTGGTATTAGTGTAGCCCCTTTTAATCCAAGTGATATTAAAAATGATCACTTTGAGTGTGGGCTTCCACCAAGTTCTGAAGTTCCTATGAAAGCGAACTTTGGATATTTTATTTTTGCAATTGCTTTTATTGTTTTTGATATGGCAGGGTTGTTTTTTAGTCTATTTGTATTTGCTGATAGTAAAGAGGCTTTAAATTGGGCAATGGTATTTGGGATACTTTTATTTGCCGCTATTACTATTTCGATGAAGGAGTATAGAAATGCTAAAGATTCTTGATTTTTTTAATTATGCAAGAAGTAAATCACCTTGGATAGTGCACTTTTGTAGTGGATGTTGTTCTCTTGAGATACTTGCGGCAATGGGACCAAGATATGATTGGGAAAGGTATGGATATATAATGACACCAACTCCAAGACAAGCAGATATTATCTTTATTACCGGATTAGTTAGTAAAAAAATTTTACCGGCTCTTCTTAGAACTTATGAACAAATGCCAGAGCCAAGATATGTAGCAGCAATAGGAGCTTGTGCTTATGATGGAGGCCCTTATAATGATAGTGTTTCAGTTATCAAAAATATGACAGAGATTTTGCCTGCAGATATATTTGTAGCAGGATGTCCTCCAAAACCTGAAGCAATTATTGCTGGTCTTGAAGAGTTAAAAGAAAAAATTAAAAGAGGGGAGCCAAGTGCATCAAGCCAAGGCGGCCTTTGGAAACAAATGAAATTTTAAGGGATGACAATGGAGAGAATTAAAGAGATACTTAATAAATTTGATATGGAGTATGTTGAAGATTATAAACAAAAATGGGTAAAAGCTAAATTAAAAAATAAAGAAGATTTATTAAATGTAGTTAAAGCTTTAAAAGAAGTGGGAGTTAGGACCTGTTCTACTGTATCTCCTACAGATTTTATTGATGAAAATAAAATAGAAGTAAATTATTTTCTAGAAGATTTAAGAAATAGAAGAAATATTTGGTTAAAAGTTGATATAGATAGAGAACTTGATAAATGTGAAATTGATTCAATTACTCCTTTATTTCCAAGTGCTGATTGGCATGAATTAGAAGCTTATTCTACTTATGGAGTGAAATTTAAAGGTCATCCAAATTTAAGATATTTCTTAATTAGCAGAGATTATTATGGGAAATTTCCATTTAGAAAAGATTTTGAGTGGAAAGAGCATGAAAAAAATTTAATAGAAAATGTAAACTCTATTACAGAAGAGTTTTTAGAAGAGTATGAAGAACATGAAAAAACAATGGGACATGAGGAAAGTAAAACAGTTCTTCACTGGGGTCCTACTCATCCAGCAAGTGGTCCTATGAGATTAAAAGTTTATATAGATGGTGAAAATATTAAAAAAGTAGAGCCAGATATAGGATATGTTTGGAGGGCATTAGAACATTTAGCAGAGAGAAAAGATTTTATAGGAACAATAGTAGCAGTTGAGAGAATTTGTTTTATGGATAATCCAAATCCTATGATTTGTTATTCTCAAGCAGTAGAAGAAATTGCCGGAAAAGAGATTACAGAATTTGCTAAATATATGAGAGTTATCCTAGGAGAGACAGGAAGAATAGCTTCTCATTTAATTTCCCTTGGTGGATTTTTTGGCACAATGGGGCTTGCAACATTTTTAATGTGGAATTTAGATGTTAGAGAGTATTTTCTTGATGTTTTAGAAGAGTATAGTGGGGCAAGAATTGCAACTGCATGTGTAGAACCAGGTGGTGTAAGATATCCTTTAGAGGATGCAGAAGCTTGGTTTAAGAAAATTGAAGAAGCAATTGAAAAGTGGGAATCTGTTAAAAAAGATATAGAAGATATATTTATAAATAACCCTCTTATGACTGTAAGAGCAAAAGGAGTAGGAGTATTTACACAAGATGATGTAGAAGAATTTTATTTAGCAGGTCCTATTGCAAGAAGTACAGGCTTTAAAACCGATGTAAGAATTGATGAACCTTATGCAGCTTATGCAGATTTAGATATAGATTATGTTACATGTGAAAGTGGAGATACAAGAGATAGACTTTATATAATCTATAAAGAGATTAATCAATCAATTGATTTAATTAAACAAGCTATTGCAAAAATTAGAGCAGGAATTGAAGCAGGTGAAATGGACCCTAAAAAAGACCATCTTGTAAAAATGCCAAAAAGACTTCCAGCAGGTGAAGCGGTAAATAGAATTGAATGGGCAAGAGGAGAGATTTTAATGCATCTTGTAACAAAAGATAAAGCTACAAGTCCTTACAGACTTAAAATTAAAGCCCCAAGTGTAAATCATACAATGGTTCTTGATAAGTTATTAAGTGGAAAAACATTATCAGATATTCCACTATTTTATGGAAGTATGCATATTTGTCAGGGTGACTTAGATAGATAAGGAGTGAAAATGGGTATTGGTGAAATGTTATTTTATATTTTAGTGTTTCCGGGTTTTTTATTTTTATTAGGTTGGACATTTTTTGTTTTTTATTTTGCAAGAAAAACTCTTGCATATGTGCATAAAAGGGTAGGTCCTCACTATAATGGACCAGCAGGTAGTTTACAAACTGTTTATGATATTTTTAAACTTTTAGTAAAAGAATCTGTAACACCAAAGAGTGCCGATCCATATTTATTTAATATTATCCCAATTTTAACTCCTCTTATAGCGGCACTTCCTGTTATCTTAATTCCATGGACTCCTCTTATTAACAATGGACATGGAATTGTAGATACTCAATATGGAGTGTTAGGACTTGTTGTTTTAATTGGAGTTGAACCTTTCTTATTGTTCCTAACAGGGTTTGGAAGTAATAATAAATACTCTTTTCTTGGTGGTATGAGGATATTATCTCAGATGATATCGATGGAAGCTCCGTTTTTCTTAGCGGCACTTTCACCTGCACTTTTATTTGGTACAATGAATTTATATGAGATTATGTATAACAATACTTGGCTTACAACTCTTATCTTATTACCTGGTGCTATTATTTTTATTATTGCAATGCTTGGTATTTTAGAACAACCACCTTTTCATATTCCTGATGCAGAACAAGAAATTGTTTATGGATTTTATACAGAGTATGCAGGAACAAATTATGTTCTTTTAAAATTTGCTGAATTTACAGAAATTTTAGTTGTATCAGCAGCAGCAGTTGTTTTATTTTTTGGAGGGTATAAAGGATTATTCTTCGATAGTTTTTGGTGGCTGTTTTTAAAAATTATTTTAATTGCGATAGTAATGATAGGTATTAGAGCTTCTAATCCAAGACTTAGACTTGATCAAATGCTTAAATTCTGTTGGAGTTGGCTAACCCCTCTTGCAGTATTAAATCTTGTGTGGATAGCATTTGCAAAAATTTATATTTTAGGAGCATAAGATGTTATTTCAAATAGCTGAAAAAGTTACAAAAGTTTTTAAATCTGTAACAGAACCAAGAATAGCAACAAAAGATGTTGTAAAAGATCCAGCACATAAATCTCAGATTTTTAGAGGAAAACATCAAATTAAATATGATTTATGTATAGGATGTGATGCTTGTAATAAAATTTGTCCTGTTGATGCAATTGTAATGAAAAAATTACCTATTAAAAAACCAAGAATTATTCCTGAAGTAAATCTTGCTATTTGTATTTTTTGTGGATTATGTGAGGATGTTTGTCCAACAAAACCAGAAAAAGCAATTAAATTAAGCGGTGGTGATATAGAAATGATTGCAGGTGGAACTCATGAAGATTTAACAAACTTTTGGGTAAGAGTAGATGTGCCAGAAGAGTGGATTGAAAAAAAGAAAAAAGAGGAAGAAGAAAAAGCTAGAAAAAAGGCTGAAGCTCTTAAAAAGAAAAAAGAGGCTGAAGCTGCTAAAAAAGCTGCTGCTAATAAAGGAGAGGGAAAATGAGTGTTTTAATTTTAGCGTTGGCTCTTATTTTAGCGGTTATGAGTCTAACTCAGAGAAATACAGTAGGAGCAGTTCTTTCATTTGTTATAATGATGTTTTTATTAGGAATTTATTATATTCTTATGAATGAAAAACTTTTAGGATTGTTTCAAATATTTGTATATACAGGTGGTATAGTTGTTTTAACTCTATTTGGGATAACAGTAATAGGTGCTAAATTTCCTAAATTTGAAATTAGACCGTGGGCAGTAGCAGTAGTTAGTATTGTAATGATTGGACTTTTAATTATTCCATTTTTATTACCTGATACTGAAGCGCCATCACAAGCTATACCTTTAAAAGATCAAGTAAAAATATTTACGGATTTTTACGCTGAACTTGCAATATTTATGGGAGTTGTAGCAGCAAGTGTATTGTATGGAAGTATAAGAATGCTACATACTCTAAAACATGAAAAGGAATAAAAAATGGTAGGGTTTTATATAGATGCAATTTTTGCAATAGCCCTTTTTGGAGTGGGGTTATATGGAGTAACAAGTAAAACTGACTTTTTAAAGATTTTCTTTTCACTTGAGATTCTTTTAAATGCAGTTATTTTACTTTTAGCAAGTGGGGCGTATCATTTTGGACTTACTAAAAATTTAGCAATTGCTTATGTTATTATTGTTATTGCTACTCTTGAAGCAGCAGCTGGAGTTTTAATTTTCTTACTTACATATAGAATTACTAATGAAGTAATTCCAGACAATTTAAATAAGGCGGTGAAAGATGAGTAGTGCAGTATTAATATTACTAACAGCACCGTTTATAGGTTCGGTGTTAGCTTATGTGTTAGGGAAATTAAAAATAAATTTAGCTTTTTGGGTAGCAGAAATAGTAGGTGCTATGCTATTTGCTGCAAGTATTTCTATTTTTATGAACTATTCTCATACAGTTATTGATATAGATTATACTTGGATTGCGTATGGTGATTTAAGATTACCATTTGGTATTTATATTGATCATCTTTCAATGGTAATGCTTTTAATTGCAACAGGATTAGGGTTTGCAGATATTCATTTTGCTCATGATTATATGGGTGAAGATCCAGATCAACCAAGATATTATTCAAAAGTATTATTCTTTATTGGTGGTATGATTTTACTTGTTATTACAAAAGATTTAATTGGTGCATTTGTTGGTTGGGAGTTTATGGGGCTTGCAAGTTATGCATTAATTAGCTTTTGGTATTATAAACATTCAGCAGCAAGTGCAGGGATGCAGGCATTTCTTTATACAAGATTTGGTGATATCTTTATTTTAGCAGCAATTGGTTTATTAGTTTATTATGCAGGAACTTTAAATTTAGTAGAACTTAATGAAATGGCAAATAATGGAGAAATTCCAAAAGTAGCTGCTCTTGTTATTGCTCTATTCATATTTATGGGAGCTATTGGTAAATCTGGACAATTTCCTCTTTATCCATGGCTTATGAATGCAATGGAAGGTCCGACTACTGTTTCAGCTTTAATCCATGGTGCAACAATGGTTAACTCTGGTATTTATATTGTTGCAAGAATGTTTGACTTTTTTGCTTATACTGAAGCTTTATTTATTGTTGCAAATGTAGCGGCTCTTTCGGCATTTATTGGAGCAACATCGGCTCTCGTTCAAAAAGAGATTAAAAAAATTCTTGCTTATTCAACAATGTCGCATCTTTCAATTGCTTTTGTAGGACTTGGAGTTGGAAGTTTAGCAGCGGGAATGCTACATCTTGTAAACCATGCTATTTTTAAAGCATTACTATTCTTAAGTGCTGGTGCAGTAATTTATATTGCACATCATACAAAAGATGCATGGAAATTAGGAGGGCTTATTAAAACAGCGCCTTTTGTTGCTTTATTTATGGGAATGGGTTCTTTAAGTTTAGCAGGTGTTCCTCCGTTTAGCGGATTTTTCTCAAAAGAGCTTGTGGTAACAAATGCTTGGGTTCATGGAAATGATTTCATTAAAGTATTTGCAACCATTGCGGCACTTTTATCAATTGGATATATCACAAGACTTTGGATATTAATCTTTTTAGGTGAAACAAGACATGAAGATCTAAAAGGAAGTATGCACTCTCCAAGTAATTTATGGATTAGATTACCACTTGGAGTATTAGCTGTTGTAACATTGGCTATTGCAATTTGGCAAAGTGATATTATTCATTTTATTGTAGGTGGTGAAGAGATTGAACCACATGTAGCAGGTTTAACTGCATTTATGTTAACAGGAATGATAATTATTTTTTTAATAATTGTTGGCCTTTATGTAAAAGAATTAAAATTACTTGAAAAAATTTCATCTCATCACTTTATGAAAACTATACATCAAGTATTATTTAATGGATATTATGTTGAAGCTATGATTACATGGATTTCAAAAACAATTGTTGTAAACTCTTTTGGAAAATCTGCAAGATGGTTTGATACTTACGTAATAGATTGGCTTGTAAATGCTACTGTTCCTGCTACAAAAGGGGTATATAAAGCATTTAGAACAGGACATACTGGTAGAATTGGTGATTATATGGGGCTATTTGTAATAGGTGTAGCAATTATCGTAGTTGCAATACTAATAATTGTAAAGGGTCTGTAATGGTAGCAATAGATATAATTTTTGCACCGATAGTGCTATCGGCACTACTTTATTTTTTAACTCGTGCAAATGAAGGACTTGCTAAATATATAGCACTTGGGTGGTTTATTGTACAGTTTATAATTGCTTTTAACTGGTATAATCAATTACCTGAAAATGGATTTTTAGAACTCGGTACTTTTTTACAAGTTTCTCAATTTGATTTTAATTTAACTTTAAGAGTTGATGCATTGAGTGTAGCAATGCTTCTTTTAACAGCAGCACTTTTAATTTTAGTTGTATTTACTTCTTGGGAAGAGAAAAAACAAGCAGCTTATTTTAGTCTACTTGTAATGTTTAGTGGACCTATTTTTGGTGTGTTTATGACAACAAATGTATTATGGTTTTTTATGTTTTGGGAACTGACTCTTGTGCCTATGCTATTTTTAGTAGGTATTTGGGGAGCTGAAGAAAGAATTTATGCAGCAATTAAATTTTTCTTATATACACATGTATTTTCTATGTTTATGTTTGTTGGGTTTTATTTACTTTATAAACAAACAGGATATTGGGATTTAACTTTAATTAAAGAAACAGCAATTGCAACCCCTTTTCTTGTTTGGTGGTTAATATTTATTGGATTTGCAGCAAAACTACCGGTATTTCCTTTTCATACTTGGCTTCCAGATGCACACGTTCAAGCACCAAGCAGTATATCAGTATTACTTGCAGGTGTATTATTAAAAATGGGTGCTTATGGTTTAATTAGATTTACGGTTGAATTAATGCCACAAACTACAATTCACTTTTCATCATATATGTTATTCTTTGGTATTGCTACTACTTTATTTGCAGGTATGCTTGCTATTTATGAAAGACATATTAAAAAAATGGTTGCTTATTCTTCAATCTCTCATATGGGACTTGTAGTAGTTGCTATTGCTACAATGACATATGATGGTTTAAGTGCAGCTCTTTATGAAATGATAGGACATGCCCTTGTTATATCACCACTATTTTTAATAGCAGGATGGCTACATCATAAAACACATACCTGGTATATGGATGAAATGGGTGGTATTATGAAAAAAGCTCCATATGTAAGTGCTATATTTGTATTAGCCGGTATGGCGGCTCTTGGTCTTCCGGGAACTATGGGATTTGTTGGAGAACTTACAATTATAGTATCAGCAATTAAATCTTTTGGATGGTGGATTGCAGTCATTGCAATATCTTCATTAATTAGTGCAGGATATATTATTTGGGCTATTAGAAGGGCAATTCATGGTCCTATATCAGATATTGTTGCTAAATATAATTTTCATATGAGTTTAGCAGAAAAATTTGCATTAGCTGTATTTGCTTTATTAATTATATATTTTGGAATTCAGCCACAACCAATTTTTGATATAGCAAATCAAGCATTTAGCTTTCTTGGAGGTATGTGATGAGTTTTATAGTATTAATCGCAACAGGATTATTGGTACCTGTTTTTTATAAAAACCATATTACAATAGCAAAGCTCATTGCTGTATTGGCATTTATAGCTTCTGCTTACTTTGTATATAATAATATGAGTTTAAATAGTGTGTTTCCTTATTTTGTATTAGATGATGCTACAAAACTTATGGAATATGTAATGCTAATTACATTAGCAGCAGCATCTTTAACATTTAGTGGCTTTGAAAGACCTTTAATTTCTCAAATGCTTTTACTTGCAGGTGCAAGTTTAGGAATACTTGAGACAAATAATTTCTTTGTATTTATTGTATTGTTTGAAGTTATTGCTATAATTTCTTATATATTAGTAGCTAATATTAGAAATGCTTACAACGCAGAAGGTGCTATTAAAGCGTTTATTGCTGGTGCAGTTGCAAGCGGTATTATTTTAATCGGTTTTGCAATGTTTAGTTTTGTAACAGACAGTTTTAATTATGCTCAAATAAATGTAGATGGTAAATTTACATTAATTGCAGTAGCTATTATGTTAGCGGGTATTTTTTATAAACTTACAATTGTTCCAATGCATGGATGGGCAAGTGATACTTATTCTCAAGTAAATCATGCAGCGGCTGGAATTTTAAGTGGGGTTATTAAAAGTGTAGTATTAGTTGCTATCTTTAAAGCTTTTTATAAATTTTTAATTGCTTATCCTACTGCAACTGTATTAATTTTTAGTTTCTTTGCTATTTTAACTATGACACTTGCAAACTTTATGGCTTTATGGCAAAAAAGAATTTCAAAAATTTTAGCTTATTCTTCAATTGCTCATAGTGGATATGCTCTTATTCCATTTGCTGCAGCAGCAAGTGCATATTCTTATGCAGGGGTTTTATATTATGCAATTGCATATATCTTTATGCAAACAAGTGTATTTTTAATTTTAAACGATTTAAGAAGAGAGGGTGGAATTAAATATCTTGATGATATTAAAGGACTTTATAAAAAATCACCAATGCATGCTTTATTGTTTACAATTCAATTATTTTCTTTAGCAGGTATTCCTCTACTTGCAGGATTTTTAAGTAAAGCTGTTGCATTTTATGCAGGAGTAGATGCTGGTTTATGGCCAATAGTATTAGTTGCTTTATTAAATTCGGCTCTTGCAGTTGCTTATTATGCATGGATTGTAAAACATATCTATTTTGATGAGCCTCAAGAAGGAAGTGTAGCAGAAATTCCAATGACAACGGGGAGTTTAATAGGTCAGCTTATATTATTAGCAGGAACTATCTATTTTGGAATAATAGCTTCAGATATATTTAATGCAACAATTCAAATGTAATGAGGTTATTTTTTCTTTTTTTTTCTTTTATTTTTGCTTTTGAATTAAATATTAGT
>OFCA01000143.1_pt1 | contig 9662 bp, 11 predicted proteins | sample 1520721 | NCBI WGS metagenome assembly OFCA01 (sample SAMEA3696450, study PRJEB22514) | metagenome | biome: water; feature: marine; material: hydrothermal vent | place: Pacific Ocean | collected 2014-08-16 | depth 1514 m
GTATCTAAATTAAAAGTAGAAAATGCACATTTTCATAAGCTATTTGAAAGACATAATCATTTAGATGATAATGTTCATAAGGCAGAATCAGGGGGAGTTGATCATATTGATCATTTTGAAATTGAGAAAATGAAGAAAGAGAAATTGAAACTCAAAGATGAAATATATGCTATGATCATAGACTATAAAAAGAATCATTAGTTTCGTATAATTTTGGATAAATATGACATATTTAAATATTGAAGGTGGTGCAAAACTTCATGGAAGTGTAGATATAAGCGGTGCCAAAAATGCTGCTTTACCACTTCTAGCTTCCTCTATTTTATCAGAAAATAGTTTTACAATAAACAATTTACCAAATGTTGAAGATATAAAGACTTTTATTAAATTGCTTATGAAATTAGGAGCAGAGGTCGAGCATCAAACAAATACTATCAAGATAAATACATCATTAGTTAATAATACAAAGGCAACTTATGATATTGTCAAAACTATGAGGGCATCTATCTTGGTTTTGGGACCATTATTATCGAGATTTGGGCATTGTGAAGTCTCTTTGCCAGGTGGTTGTGCTATTGGGCAAAGACCGATAGATTTACATCTAAAGGCATTACAAAAAATGGGGGCTAAAATTACAATAGAAAATGGTTATATACATGCAGTTTGTAACAAACTACAAGGAACTGAAATCATATTTGATAAAATAACCGTTACAGGAACTGAAAATATAATTATGGCCTCTGTTTTGGCAAAAGGAGAGACAAAAATTTTGAATGCTGCAAAAGAGCCTGAAATTGTGCAACTTTGTAACACATTAAAAAATAGCGGAGTCAAAATTGAAGGTATTGGAACAAGTAGTCTTACTATTGAAGGTAGAGATGACCTTTTGGAGATAGAACCATTATCGGTTATTCCTGATAGAATTGAAGCAGGGACATATCTTTGTGCTGGTGCTATTGCTAATTCCAAACTTACCATCAAAAATATAATTCTCTCAGATATAGAAAACATAGTATCAAAACTAAAAGATATGAATTTTGATTTTAAAATAGAACCAAACAAAATCACTATTTTACCAACTGATACAATAAAACCTATAAATATCGTAACATCTGAACATCCCGGTTTTCCTACCGATATGCAAGCTCAATTTATGGCTGTAGCCACACAAGCTGATGGAGTATCTACAATTGAGGAGAGATTGTTTGAAAATAGGTTTATGCATGTTGCTGAACTTCAAAGAATGGGAGCTGATATAAGAATAAGTGGTAAAGTAGCTACTATTTATGGTAAAAATAGGTTAATCGGTGCTGATGTAATGGCTACAGATCTAAGAGCAAGTTCTGCACTTGTATTAGCAGGAATAATCGCAAAAGGAGAAACTAAAATCCACAGAATATATCATCTATTTAGAGGTTACGAAAATTTAATCAAAAAATTAGAAAAAATAGGAGTTAAACTAACTCTTTCTGATGAAGAATAAAAAGGGTCCCCTATTTTAAAGGACCTTTTTGAAGTGCTTCTTCAGCTGCTTGGTATCCAAGTTCAAATGCTTTTTTATTGATTTCAACTGCTTTTGGAGGAACTGTGTTAATCATAGCATTATAAACTAACTCTTTATCAATCTCCATCATTCTTGTAGCAATAGCAAGTGCTACAACTGATTGAGTAATTACATTTCCAACTTTCTCTTTTGCGATAGTAATTACTTCAATTGGATATAATTGCCATTTTTTCTTATCTTCATCTGTTGGATATACAAGGTTTGGTTCATATACAATAATTCCACCCTCTTTTACACCATCTTTAAATTGCTGATAAGATACATTTGCAACTGATAACATAAAATCAATTTCTCCATCATTTGCATATGGAAAAAGAATCTCATTATCATCTAATACAATATCAACTTTTGTAGGACCACCTCTTACTTGTGAAGTATAAGTTGCGGCTTGAACTCCATATTTTCCATCATTGATATATGCTGTTGCTAAAATCTCTCCGGCAAGAAGAACTCCTTGTCCTCCTACCCCTGTAAATCTAAATTGTTTCATTTTTTACCTCCTGCTTTTTCAATAACAGTATCATATAATTCGCAATATTCTGGCTCTTCAACTTGCCATAAAATACCTCTTGGGAATTTTCCTGCTTTTCTTGCTTCGTGTTGCTCTTCTGGACTCATTTTATCCCATTTTGCTTTTGCAATAAGATTTCCTTCTATCCAATCAAGATTTGCTTTTGCAGTTCCCATTTTATTTTTTCTACCAAAATTAACATGACAATTTGAATGAATATCAAAGAAACTAAATCCTTTATGCTCAAAACCTTTTACAAATAATCTTTCAAGTTTTACCGCTTCTGCTACCGATTCTCTACCAATAAATGTAGCACCTGCCCCTTTTGCAAGTTCTGCTGCATCAAAAGTTGGGTCAATGTTTCCATATTGTTGAGTTACTGCCCACATCCCTTTTGGAGTTGTAGGAGATACTTGTGAATTTGTAAGACCATAAATAAAGTTATTGATTAAAACAAAATTTAAATCTATATTTCTTCTACATCCGTGAATTGTATGGTTACCACCAATAGCAAGTCCATCACCATCACCTGCTACTACAACTACATGTTTATCTGGATTTGCAAGTTTTACCCCTGTTGCATATGCTACTGTTCTTCCGTGTGTTGTATGAATAGTGTTACAATCTAAATAAGATGAAAATCTTCCACTACATCCAATTCCTGAAACTACACAGATATCATTTTTATCCCATCCAAGTTTTGCAAATGCTCTAATCATCGCTTTTAGGATAACTCCATCACCACAACCCCAACACCAAAGTGTAGGCATCTTATCTGTTCTTAAATAATAATCATAATTAAAAGCCATTGTCTCTCCTTATACCATTTCTTTTATTTTTGCCATAATTTCAGCAGGACTAATAGGTCTTCCGTTTGCTTTAAATAATGTATGTAAATCATCTCTTTTTGTAACTCTTTCAATCTCTTCTACATATTGTCCCATATTCATCTCTGTAACTAATATAGGTTTATTAGCAAATTTTTCAGCGGCTGCTTTGATAGCTTTTTCTGGACTTGGCCAAATTGAGATAGGTCTAAATAATCCTACTTTAATTCCCTCTTCTCTAAGTTTAAGAATAGCTTCTTTTACCGCTCTACTTACAGAACCATAAGCATAAACTAAAATATCCGCATCATCCATCATAAACTCTTCATAGTCATCAATCTCATCTTGATGTGCTTCAATTTTATTAAATAATCTATCAATTAAATCTTGACAAAGTTTTGCATCTTCTGTTGGGAAACCTGTTGGTCCGTGGTGCAATCCTGTTAAATGGTATCTATACCCTTTAAAAAATGGATTTAAAATAGCTGGTTCATCTTTTTCTCTTTCAAAAGGTTTATATTCTGCTGGGTCCCCTTCAAATACTTTTCTTTCTACTAAACTTGCTTGAACCTCTTCTAAATCTGGCAATACCGCTTTTCCTACCATATGCCCTAATGTTTCATCAAGTAAAACAAATACCGGTGTCATAAATCTCTCAGCAAGATTAAATGCTCTAACTGTAAGTGTATAACACTCTTCTAAACTTCCTGGACATAATGCAATTGATTTATAATCCCCATGAGTTGGAGCTTTTGCTTGTAAAATATCACCTTGTTGTGGTCTTGTTGGAAGCCCTGTTGAAGGCCCACCTCTCATAACATTTGTAATAACTAATGGAACTTCTGTAATAAATGCTAACCCAATTTGTTCAGATTTTAATGAAATCCCTGGTCCTGATGTATTTGTCATAGCTTTAACACCACTCATACTTGCACCAAGTGCTACACAAATCCCTGCAATTTCATCTTCCATTTGAATAAATTTTCCACCAACTTTTGGTAACTCTCTACTTAAATCGTGAGCAATTTCACTTGAAGGTGTAATAGGATACCCACCAAAAAACTTACATCCCGCATCAATAGCCGCTTTTGCTGCTAATTGGTTACCAGTTGAAACTACCTCTCTTGCCATTATGCTTCTCCTTTAAGTTTCTTAACTTCATTTAACTTCTTAAATTTATACTCATCTCTCTCAGCTACAAAAATACAAAAATCTGGACATTGTAATTCACATTCTCTACAACCAATACAATATTCTGGATGATCAACATTTACCATTTGCCCTAATATATTGTGTGGGTCAATTCTCATAGATAAAACCCCTGTTGGACACACATCTACACATATATCACAAGATTTACATTTACTTTCATCCACCCATACCGGAGTATTTTCAGGTGCTTTTAGTTTAAAGTCTACATTTAGTGACATTCAAAACTCCTTATTTTTTTATTTCTGTTAGTATGCCATAAATTAACTTAATTTGTAACTATTTTAAAATAGTATCTAACTATATTCTCAATAGTTGTTACAATTTGAAACCTTTTTTAAAAATTTAAAAAAAAACTATTCCACTTTTTTACAAAAAGTTACAAGGGGGATATAAAAGACTCTCCACAAGGGAGGAAAAGAGGAAAGAAATATCTATTTGTTTAACACCTCTGCTACTGCTTTTCCAATCTCAGCTGGTGATTTTACTACTTTTACACCTGCTTTTTCAAGTGCCTCCATTTTTTCTGCGGCTGTTCCTGCACTACCACTTACGATAGCACCTGCATGCCCCATTCTTTTACCTTTTGGAGCTGTTTGTCCTGCAATAAATGCTACTACTGGTTTAGTGATATTTTCTTTTATAAATTCAGCCGCTTGAATTTCAAGGTCTCCACCAATCTCACCAATCATTACAATCGCTTCTGTTTCTGGGTCATTTTCAAACATTGGAAGCAATTGTTTATAACTAAGTCCAATAATTGGGTCTCCTCCAATACCAACTGCTGTTGTAATTCCAAATCCCTCTTTTACTACTTGATTTGCACCTTCATAAGTAAGAGTTCCTGATTTAGAAATTAGCCCAACATTTCCTTTTTTAAAGATATTTCCTGGCATAATTCCCAATTTACACTCTTCTGCTGTAATAATTCCTGGACAATTTGGTCCAATAGTCATCATACCTTTTTTAGTAGCATATGCTTTTGCATACATCATATCTTTAACCGGAGCACCTTCTGTAATAATAACAGCAAGTTCAATTCCTGCATCTGCGGCTTCCATTACCGCATCTCCAACAAATGCTGGTGGAACAAAAATTAAACTAACAGTAGCCCCTGTATTTGCAACCGCTTCTTTTACTGTATTAAATACTGGTTTTCCAAGATGCTCTTGACCACCTTTATTTGGTGTAACACCTCCAACAATTTGAGTTCCATAAGCCATACATTGCTCAGCATGAAAAGTTGCTTCTTTTCCTGTAAATCCTTGAACGATAACTTTTGTATCTTTATTTACTAAAATACTCATTATAATTCTCCTTTCGCAGCCGCTACTGCTTTTTTAGCACCATCAAGTAAATCATCTGCTGGTATTACATTTTTAATGTTTGCATTTTTTAGAATTTCTGCAGCTTCTGGTGCATTTGTTCCATCAAGTCTTACAACTACTGGCACATTTACATCTACCATTTTTGTAGCTTCTAAAATACCATTTGCAATTCTATCACATCTTACAATTCCACCAAATATATTTACAAAAATAGACTTAACATTTGGATTTCTTAAAATAATTTCAAACCCTTTTGCAACAGTCTCAGCTGTAGCTTTACCACCAACATCTAAGAAGTTTGCTGGAGTTCCACCTACATAATTGATTGTATCCATAGTTCCCATAGCAAGACCTGCACCATTTACCATACATCCAATCTCACCATCTAAACTTACATAACTAAGTCCATGCTCTCCTGCTTCTCTCTCAGCTGGGTCTTCCTCTGTAATATCTCTCATTGCTTCAATATCTGGATGTCTATATAAAGCACTATCATCAAATCCCATTTTAGCATCAAGAGCTAAAAATTCTCCACTTCCTGTTCTAATAAGTGGATTGATTTCAATTAGTTCTACATATTTATCTATATAGATTTTAAATAATTTACTTGCAAAATCTATAAATTTTCTTTGCTCATTTTTATCAGTAATTCCTAATCCAAATACTAATTCTCTTCCATGAAAACCACTAAATCCAATTGCTGGATCTACTGCAACTTTTACAATCTTCTCTGGAGTTTCTTCTGCAACTTTTTCAATCTCCATACCACCCTCAGTAGAAGCCATAATTACTGGCATCTCTTTTGCTCTATCTAAAACTACACCTAAATAAAATTCATCTTTAATGTCTGCACCCTCTTCAATATACACTTTATGAACCACTTTACCTTCTGGTCCTGTTTGGTGAGTTACAAGTGTCATTCCTAAAATTTGGTCTGCTAATTCTCTTACTTCTTCTAATGACTTAGCAAGTTTTACACCTCCACCAAGTCCTCTACCACCTGCATGGATTTGTGCTTTTACAACCCATAAATTTCCACCTAACTCTTTTGCTGCTTCAACTGCTTCCTCTGGCGAATTTGCCACAATTCCTCTTGGAGTTGGCACTCCATATTCTTTGAATACTTGTTTTGCTTGATATTCGTGAATATTCATCTTTTCTCCTTTTTAAATTTTAGGCTTTTGCCCATTTTTTTCTACCCTCTTCATATAAATCTCCACCATAACAATCATTTACCACAGTTACAGGAAAATCTTCAACTTCAAGTTTTCTAATAGCTTCTGGTCCAAGCTCTGGATATGCAATAACTTCTGCTTTTTTAATTCTTTTAGCTATCAAAGCTCCTGCTCCACCTGTCGCTCCAAAATATACTGCTTTATATTTTTTACAAGCTTCTTTTACCGCTTCGTTTCTTTTTCCTTTTCCAATCATCCCTTTTTGACCATGTTCGATTAGAATAGGAGAATAACTATCCATTCTATAACTTGTAGTAGGTCCTGCACTACCAATAGGCTCTCCCGGTTTTGGAGGAGTTGGTCCAACAAAATAGATAACACTTCCTTTTAAATCAAATGGAAGCTCTTTTCCTTCATTTATCAAATCTACCAATCTTTTATGTGCAGCATCTCTTGCTGTATAGATAGTTCCACTTAAATATACAATATCACCAATTTTCAATTTTTCTATATCCTCATCCGTTAGAGGTGTTGTCATTTTATATTCTGCCATTTATCTATCCTTTATAGAGTTATATGAGAGTGTCTTGAACTATGACATTGGACATTTACACTTACAGGCAAACTTGCAATATGGCAAGGGTTTTTCTCAATATGCACTGCTAAAACGGTTTGTGTTCCACCCATTCCCATAGCACCAATTCCAAGTTTATTTAACTCTTCTAAAATCTCTTTTTCAAATTTATCAAGTTCTGGATTTGGATTTGAAGTTCCCGCTTCTCTAAATAGTGCATGTTTAGAAGATTTAGCCGCAACTTCAAAAGTCCCACCAATACCAACTCCTACAATAATTGGAGGACAAGGATTTGGACCGGCATTTGATATTACCTCTTTTACAAAGTTTTTAATACCCTCTTTTCCTTGTGCTGGTGCTAAAACAGTAGCACGACTTACATTCTCGCTTCCTCCACCTTTTGCAGCATATTCTATATCGATTTTATCACCTGGCACTATATCAAAATGAATAACTGCTGGTAAATTGTATCCAACTTCATCTTTTAAGTTATGTCTATCAAAACAATCACAAGTTGAAGCTCTTAGATATCCCTCTTTATAAGCTTGTTCTGTTGCTTCATTGATAGCATCTCTTATACTTCCACCTACAACTTTTACATCTTCTCCAACTTTTACAAAATAAACAGCAAGTCCCGTATCTTGACAAAGAGGTCTTTCCTCTTTTGCTGCAAGTTCGGCATTATCAAGAATTTGTTTTAATACCGATTTTGCTACTTCACTCTCTTCCTCTTCATATGCTTTTTTTATAGCATTTAAAGCATCTTCTGGAAGATGAGTTGCTGTATGCATAACCATTGCTTTTACAGATTTTACTAAATCTTCATATTTAATCTCTCTCATATCAATCCTTTATAAATTGTTTCTCTTTTAATACATTTATAAGTTCTTTTACAGACTCTACACTTTTAGCAAATTGTGCTTTTTCTGTCTCATTTAAACTAACTTCTATAATTTTTTCTACTCCATTTCTTCCAAGCATAACAGGCACTCCATTTACTACATCAGAGTATCCATATTCTCCATTTAGAAGTGTAGCACATGGGTAGATTTTTTTGCTATCTTTAAGTATCGCTTCTACCATAATAGCTGCTGCTTTACCCGGTGCAAAATATGCACTTGTCCCAAGAAGAGATACAATCTCTGCTCCACCATTTTTAGTTCTCTCAACTATCTCAGCAATATCTTCATAACTTAATAAATCAGTTAATGGAATACCTGCAACCGTAGAATATCTAATAAGTGGCACCATATAATCCCCATGACCACCTATTACAGTAGCTCTAATTTGCCCTGCTCCATATCCAAGTTTTTCATGGATAAAGTGAGTCATTCTCGCCCCATCTAAAATTCCTGCCATACCAAGAACTCTTTTTGGGTCAAATCCGCTATCTTTTATAGCAAGATATGTCATAGTATCCAATGGGTTTGTAACTATAATTAAAATAGCATCTGGGGCTACATCTTTTACATTTGAAATAATATCTCTCATAATTTCAGCATTTTTCATAAGTAAATCATCTCTACTCATTCCCTCTTTTCGTGGGAAACCTGCTGTAATTACAACAACACTACTATCTCTTACATCCTCATAACTCTCAGCGGCTCTTACAATAGAGTGAGTTCTTAGTGCTGCTGCTGCTTGATTCATATCAAGAGCTTTTCCTTTTGCTCTTTGAACATCTCTATCTACTAAAATCACTTCATGAGCAAGTCCTTGCATAGCAATAGAATATGCTACAATACTTCCAACATTTCCACCTGCTCCAATAATTGAAACCTTACTTTTACTCATCAAATTCTCCTTAAAACAATAATACCCACAAACAAAAAAAATTTAAAGTTATTATATCTGCAGTTTGTGCTTATCCTTTGGATCAAAGTTTTTTAGGTAAAGATTTATTAAAAATTAAGGACAAAATAATGGAATATAATAAAAAATATTCTATCAGTTCAGTTGGTGAAGGAGGAGAGTTTGAAACAACTGTTTTAGACATGCCATTATTTAAATATGAACTTGTTGTAAACGATTTTGAAATAGAATATAAAAATTACAGAGGATTTTACTATATAAAATCAATAACCAAAAAATTGAAAAAGGATGATGAATTAGGCCACTTCTGAGGATTGTCCAATGATGACAAAACGGATCTTCTGACGAAATGATGAAAGGGTCAGAATCTGAGGATGAATTTTTTTGGCGATATATATGGTCAAAATAAATTTAAAATTTCTAGATAAAAAGATCAAAAAAAAAGATAAAGGCGATTTTATAAGACATCTTGAAAAAATTGTTGAAAAGAGTAATTTCTTTGTTGAGAGAATTGAAGTGAAGCAAAATATGATTGGTAAGGATGTGGGGGAGAATGGAGGGTTCGGGACCACTGGAGTGAAGATCTCCGCCGGTCTTGAGTCTGTTATTGACCAGGGTGAGGTGATTATTGATTTCACCTTTCACAAGGCCACCATGGAGTT
>OFCA01000147.1_pt1 | contig 9605 bp, 7 predicted proteins | sample 1520721 | NCBI WGS metagenome assembly OFCA01 (sample SAMEA3696450, study PRJEB22514) | metagenome | biome: water; feature: marine; material: hydrothermal vent | place: Pacific Ocean | collected 2014-08-16 | depth 1514 m
ATTTTGATGAAGAAGTTTTTAGGGCATATTATGAGCATAAAATAAAGAGTTTTATAAAAGAAGAGTTATCTAAAAATTTAATTAAAGATAATATCTTTGAATTTGACATTGAGAAATTTTTAATGCACTTTCCAGACGCGTGTGAAGTTAATGACATAATCGTTGAGAGACCAAAGGAAGTTGAGGAAATTATATTGGATATATTTAAAGAAGCTTATGTTGAACTATTTGGTGAAGATAAAGAGTTGGAAAAGATACAAATAGCATTTAAAAATCCAAAAGGTTGTGAAAAACTAATTGAGGATATATCTGCTGAAGATATAAATAAATTGGTTAAATTTGAGGGTGTTATAGTTAAAGCTGGGAAGGTTTGTGCTTTATTAAAAAGGGCATGCTTTGTCTGTCCAAGATGTGGAAATATAAAATATAAGACTATACACAACTACTTTGAAATTCCAGAGGTCATCTGCAACAACGGAGATTGTAGAGAGAAGATGGTTATTGACTACGAAGAATCTACTTATATAAATATTCAAGAGTTAGAAATTCAGCAGCCAATTGATTTGATGAAAAACCCAGACGACCCACCAAGAAGTATAAAGGTATTTTTGGAAAACAGCCCCGGCATCTACTCTGGGAGGGTAGATGTTGTGGGAACTGTCCTAAAGAAAAAAACAAAACCAAAACTGCCAGTCTTTGAAATCTTTGTTAAGAGTAACTATGTTAGAATATCTGAGAGCTATCAAAAGATTGAGGTTAGAGACATCTTAGGGAATGGAGAGCTTATAGAAACACTAAATGAATTAGGAAGAAAGAAGAATATTATTGACATTCTGTCAAATTATCTAATATCCCAAATAAAGGGTTATGAGTTGGTTAAAAAAGCTATATTCTTACAACAAATTAAAGGAGCTTTTAAATTCTTACCAGATGGAACTCCTCTAAGGAGGGATAGCCACATCTTACTAATCACAGACCCGGGGATTGGTAAAACCACTATGCTTAGAAGAATCGCAAGATTATTCCCACAAAATGCCTATGCATCAGTAACAACTGCAACTGGAGGAGGATTAACAGCTAACGTAATTAGAGAAGCTACGGAGATTGGAGATGGATGGGTTGTTAAGCCCGGAGTATTTGTTAGGGCAAATGAAGGAACTGCATGCATAGATGAGCTAACCGTTGATAAGAATGTGATGAAATACATCTTAGAGGCTATGGAAAGTCAGACAATCCACGTCAATAAGGGAGGTATTAATGTTAAACTCCCAGCAAGATGTGCAGTTTTAGCTGCTTGCAACCCAAAAAGAGGAAGATTTGACAGAAATTTAACTGTTATAGAACAGATAGATATTCCAGCTCCATTACTCAGCAGATTTGATTTAATATTTCCATTGATGGATAAGCCAAATAGAAAGGGAGATGAGGAAATAGCTGAGCATATTTTAAACACCCACATTGAAACAGCCACTAAAGACTATAAGATTTTAGGAGCTATTGATATTGACGGCATAACAGTGGATGAGAAGCTTTTAAAATACTATATTATATATGCAAGGAGCTGTGCATACATAGAGGAGAATCAAGATTTATACTTAGGAGAGTTTGATGAGACAAAGCTTATTATGCCATATTTAACTGAAAGTGCCAAGAAGAAGATTAAAAAATACTACTTAGAGATGAGGAAATTGGGAGAGGGAGATAATCCAATACCAATAACTGCAAGGCAGTTAGAGGCAATTATTAGAATTGCTGAGATGCATGCAAAGGCAAGATTATCAGATAAGGTTGAAGATATCGATGCAGAAGTGGCAATAAGTATTATTGATGAATGCTTAAAGCAAGTTGCCTATGACCCAGAAACTGGAACTTTAGATTTGGATAAGATAGCTGGAACTCCAAAATCAAGAAGAGATAAGATGGATGCTGTTCTAAATATTATTAGAGAGATTGTTAACTTGAGAGATGATAACTTAGCACCAGAAGAGGAGATTTATGAGAAGGCAATGGAGATTGGGTTATCTGAAAAGGATGTTAATGATGCCTTAGAATATTTAAAGAAGGCTGGGGATATATACAATCCAAGATACGGATTCTGGGGTTTATTATGAAAAAGTTTTTAGAAAAGAAGATAAAAAAAATTGCCTATGAAAGAATTGATATATTGATGAGCTTAGCAGAAGAAGAGGCAAAGAAAGGAAATTGGGAGAGAGCTAAGAGATATGTATATTTAGCAAGAAGAATAGCCATGAAAGTTAGAATTAGATTTCCAAAAAAATGGAAAAGGAGGATATGCAAGAAATGCGGAACTTTTTTGTTGTATGGAAGAAATGCAAGGGTTAGAGTTAAAAGTAAAAGGTATCCACATGTTGTTATAACATGCTTAGAATGTGGAGCAATATATAGGATACCAATGATTAGAGAAAAGAAAGAGAAAAGAAAGAAAAAATTAGAAGAAAAATTAAAAGCAAAATCAAATTCACAAACTTCTTAACTTTTTTGTTTCTTTAATATCAACGACAAAATCATCATCTTTTTTGATAATCTTTACTTTATAATCCTTATATGCTGATTCAACAGATATTTTTCCGTCTTTAACATCCTCTAAGATTAAATTTATATCTCTCTCATAAGGAGAGCCATAGCCTCCACCACCGGGAGTGTTTATCTCAACTACATCTCCACAACTTAAATATAATGTATCCTTTCCAGATAGAGGGATTTTTCTGCCCTCTTTTATAACATAATGCTCTCCACAAGCTCCACTATAGCCGTTATTAACTCCATAAGGAGGTAGTTTAACTCTCTCAGCAATTATAGAGATCATGCAATCAGATAGCATTTTATAAACTCTCCTTATCCCTAAACCTCCCCTATACTTTCCAGCCCCTCCAGAATCTTCTCTCAGAGAGTATTCAAGAATCATTATTGGATACTCGTTCTCTATAACTTCAATTGGAGTGTTTAGAGTGTTTGTCATATTTGCGTGGATGCCATCGACTCCATCTTTGCCATTTCTTCCTCCAAAACCTCCTCCAATTGTTTCATAGAATGCCCATCCTTTTCCTCATATAATTACATTGTTCATACTTCCGTTTGATGCCGCTGGCACTCTATCTGGGAATTCATGATAAAGAGCTTTAAATATCACATCTACGATTCTTTGGGAGGTTTCAACATTACCAACAGAAACTGGGGCTGGTTTCTTTGGATTAACAACTGTCTCCTCTGGAGCTATGATATTTAAAACTCTAAAAATGCCATGATTCATTGGTAGATCTGGGTCTATAACTGCTTTTATTGCAAAGGATGTTGATGCTACTGTAACACCATAAACAGCATTTAATGGAGCATCTAACTGTCTATGCGTTCCAGTGAAATCAACTGTTATTTTGCCTTTATTTATCTCAACTCTTACATTTATGTTTATCAATTTATCCTTATATTCAAGATAATCAACTGCCTCACATACACAGCTAATATCCTTAATCTTTGATTTTAAATATGCTTCAGAATAATCTAAACTCTTCTTCCATGCCTCTATAACTTCTTTATCTCCATACTTTTCAATTAATTTTAAGATTCTCTCAACACCAATGTTCAATGATGATATTTGGGCTTTTAAATCACCAATTGTAAATTTTGGCATTCTAACATTTGATGTTATTAAATTTAAGAGTTGTTTGTTTAGATTTCCATTTATAACAAGTTTTGTTGGAGGGATTATTAAGCCTTCATGATAAAGTTCTTTCACACTGCTGCTTATACTCCCGGGAGCATAGCCACCAACATCAACATGATGGGCTTTATTTGCCACGTATCCAATAATTTTATCGTTATAAAATATTGGTTTTAGTAGGGTGATGTCATTTAGATGAGTTCCAGCTATGTATGGGTCGTTAACGATAATTACATCATCCTTCTCAATCTCAATACCCTCTTTGCTTAAATAATCAACAGTGTTTTTAACTCCAATAGCCATACTTCCCAAATGCACTGGAATGTGTTCAGCTTGGGCTATCAACTCTCCATCTGATGATAAAATAGCACAGCTAAAATCCAATCTATCTTTAATATTTGGAGAGTAAGCTGTATTTCTTAAAACAATCCCCATCTCCTCTGCAATATAGGAAGTTGAGCTTTTAATAACTTCAACTGTAATTTTATCCATGGTAATCCCTCTATCTCTCAATCCTTAAACATCCATATTTATCAACAAAAGCCATATAATCTGGTGGAATCACTATAGTTGAATCATACTCCTCAACTATTGCCGGCCCTTCAAATATTGCCCCAGATTTAAGCTTATCCCTATTATAAATTGCTGTTTCTTCCCATCCACTACTGAAATAAACCTTTCTATAGCTTTCTGGCTTTGGTGTGTATTCTTTAACTTCACTGCATTTTATCTCTGGCTTTGTTAATAAGCCAATAATTGTAACTCTTGCATTAACTAACTCAATCTCCTCCTCTAAGGAGCTGAACTTATAAACTACCTCATGCTTTTTGTGGAATTTATCTTCCAATTCTTTTAAATCTCCAGTCCAAGGGATTGTTAGTTCATAAGATTGTCCTTTATATCTAACATCAATCTGCTTAACTATCTTTATCTCCTCAAAGCCCTCAACCTCTTTAATTCCCTCCTCTATCAACTCAATAAATATCTTCTCAACCTCTTCCTCATCAACTTCATCAATACCTTTTAATATACTTTTAACTTTATCAACTCTACAATCAGCCAATAAAAGCCCTAAAGCAGAGAAAACTCCACATGAAGGAGGGATTAAGATTGACTTAATCTCCATCTCCTCTGCCAACTCAACTCCATGCAATGGCCCGGCTCCACCAAAGACATACATAACAAAGTCCCTTGGGTCATAGCCCCTCTCAACAGTAACTATTCTTAAAGCTTTTGCCATGGTTGTGTTTGCTAACCTTATTATACCATAGGCAGTTTCTTCAACGCTCTCTCCAATCTTCTCTGCCAATTTTGATATTGCCTTCTCAGCTAAATCTTTTTTTAATGTTAATAATCCTCCACTAAGTTTCTCTCCCAATCTACCAAGGATTAAGTTTGCATCAGTTATTGTTGGTTTGTTGTTACCTTTTCCATAGCAAACTGGCCCCGGGTCAGCTCCAGCACTTATCGGCCCAACTCTCAATGCATTTCCTTCATCGATCCAAGCTATTGTCCCTCCTCCAGCACTAACCTCAGCCAAATCAATGAATGGAAATCTAACTGGATAACCAGAGCCTTTAATCAACCTTCCAGCATGAACCTCTCCTCCTACTTCATATTCGTTTGTTACTAAAGGAGAGTTATTAATTATAGTCGATGCCTTGGCAGTTGTTCCACCCATATCAAAGCCTATAACTTTGTTATCATTTAAAATTTTTGAGAAATAGGCAACTGCAATAGCTCCAGCTGCTGGACCGGATTCAATAAACGCCGCTGGTCTTTCAGTGGCATATTTTATGTTGGAGATACCCCCACTACTCTGCATAACATAAAACTTCCCATTAAAGCCGTTATTTTTTAAAGAACTTATAAAGCTTTTTAGATACTTTGACATTAATGGTTTTAAATATGCATTAACTACAGTTGTGCTTGTCCTCTCATACTCTTTATATTCAGGATTAATTTCATGAGATGCTATAACATCCACATTAGGGCTGAGATTTTTTATTATTTCCTTTGCCTTCTTTTCATGAATTGGATTCTTATAGCTATGTAGAAATGATATAACTACAACCTCATATCCCTTTCTTTTAATAATTTCAGCTATTTTTTGCAATTCATCCTCATTTAATGGGATAATTATATTTCCATTTGCATCTATTCTTTCCCCAACTTCATACCTATCTCTTCTCTTTATCAATGGCTTTGGCTTTTCAAAGAATAAATCGTATAGCTTAGCTCTCCTTTGTCTGCCAATCTCAATAACATCCCTAAATCCCTTTGTTGTAATTAGTGCAATTTTTGGAGGATTTAGATGCTCTTGCCCTAAGAACATGTTTGTTCCTAAGGTTGTTGCATGGATTAAAATATCCATCTTACCATAAGGTATTTTGGCTGTTTCTATTGCATTTATTGCTCCAATAGCCGGACTCTTTGGAGTTGTTGGAACTTTAACTACCTTAAACTCTCTGCTATCTTCATCAAAATAAACGAGGTCTGTAAATGTCCCTCCAATATCTATCCCCACTCTATAGCTCATAGCCATCCCATAATAATTAGTATTAGAAGCTATAATTTATTTTAATGCCAAAAAATATAAAATTTTGTGGTGAAAGAATGACTGGCAAAGTTATCTTAGTAGGAGCTGGACCGGGAGATGCAGAGTTGATAACAATAAAAGGCTTAAAAGCTATAAAACAGGCAGATGTTATTGTTTATGATGATTTAATATCAAAAGAGTTGTTAAATTATGCTAAAAACGATGCTGAATTAATTTATGTCGGAAAAAGAAAGGGAAAACATTCATTTAAGCAGGAAGAGATTAATAAAATATTGGTTGAAAAGGCAAAAGAAGGAAAGTTGGTTGTTAGATTAAAAGGTGGAGACCCGTTTGTTTTTGGTAGAGGCGGAGAGGAGATTTTAGAGCTGAAGAAGCATAACATACCTTATTAGGTAATTCCGGGCATAACGTCAGCTATAGCAGTTCCAGAGGTTGCTGGAATTCCAGTAACTCATAGAAAGGTAGCTACTTCCTTTACAGTAGTTACTGGGCATGAGGCAGAGGATAAGAAAGAGAAACAGGTTGATTTGAGTAAATTAAACGCCGACACCATTGTAATTTTAATGGGAATAACTAATTTGGAGAATTTAGTTAAAGAGTTGTTGCAAAACCCAAAGAGAAGCAAAGATACACCGGTAGCAATTATTATGGAAGGAACTACAGAGAATCAGAGAGTTATAAAAGGAACTTTAGGGGATATTGTTGAAAAGGCAAAGAAAGAAGGAGCTAAACCACCGGGAGTTATAGTTGTTGGTGATGTTGTTAATGTGTTAGAGGATTAAAGAGCATCAACCCTTATAATTAAATTAATCAATATAACTTAATATATTATAGAAAGGGTGATGAATTGTCATCTAAGGACGAGAAAACATATACTATTAAAGAGGTAATAGGTATATTGGAGAATCTTAACGAGGATAATTTAGTTGAAACTGAGCATTTTATATTTCAACATAACGAAAGACTTCCAGAATTAGACATTATCAATGATTTTATTTTAAAGAAAGATATCGTAGGAATACTACAGCAAGATAAGGCAAAATTCAAATTAATATATGAAATCGATGAGAAATATGATTTAGTCGTAATAATAAGTATCAAATCTGAAAACCCCAAGAAAATAAGTTTAATTACTTGTTTCAAGCAGTCTTCAAAGAGAAGGGTGAGAAAAGATGAATAAACTTAAAAATCAGTTTGAAGGAAAAGCTGGTTTAAGATATAGTGCTGAAACCGATATTCTTTATGTCTATGCAAAAGATATAAAATACATTGAATCTATTGATTTGGGGGATATAATTTTGGATATTGGAGAGAATGGGCTTATAAAAGGTATTGAGATACTCAATGCCTCAAAAAATTTTAAATTAAGTAAATACGATTTGAAACATATTAAAAAATTAACTGCTGAAATTACAATAACCCCCGACATTATTAAACTAAAAATAACAATCAGTGTTTTAAAGAGAAACAGAGAAGTAGAAAGATTTACTACTGCAAAAGGTTTAAACGACATATCTCTACCCTCTGGTGTTGTTTGTGTAGAGTGCTAATTAGCTGTGGTTAAAATGATAAAAAACGTTGCTATAATCTATCCAAACAAATTTAAAGCCGGGATTTCTTGCTTAGCTGTGCATGTATTGGCTAATCATCTAAGCAAATATAGAGATTTAAATGTAGGAGTGTATTTCTTAGAGAATTATGAAAGAATAAGAAATTTTGATGCAATTTTTATCACTCTGCAGTATGAGAATGATTACTTTAATGCAATAAAGATAGTTAAAGATTTAAGAAAAACCAATCCTAATGCCGTCTTTGTTGCTGGAGGGCCGTGTGTAATGGAAAATTTCTTTCCAATGGCTGAGTTTTTTGATGCGTTTATAGTTGGAGAGATTGAGAATAGTGATGTAATGCTAAAAGTTATAAATAGAGAGTTTGATGTTGAAGGAGTTTATTCAAAATTCTTAGATAAAAAGAAGGTTAAAAGAATCTATCCAAAAAAATTGGGAATTGAGGATTATCCAATATATCAGCCAACCTCTGAAGAAGGAGCTTATGGAAAATCCTTCTTATTGGAGATTGGGAGAGGTTGTCCAAGAAGATGTAGATTTTGCTTAGCAAGAGCTATTTATTACCCACCAAGATTTAGAAAGCTTGATGATTTGATGTATTTGGCAGAGAAGGGAGTTGAGGTTAATAAAGTTGATAAAGTGGCATTAATAGCTCCATCAGTTGGAGACTATAAGTATATGGTTGAGCTATGCAATTTTTTGGATGAGAAGGGCATTCAAATATCTCCTTCATCCTTAAGGGCAGATACCTTAAACGATGATTTAATGAGAATCTTAAAACCAAAAACTTTAACCATAGCTCCAGAGGCAGGTAGTGAAAGGTTGAGAGAATTTATAAAAAAAGATATTAGAGAGGGAGATATAGCCAATGCTATTGATTTAGCCAAAAAATTTGGAGTTGAGAAGATTAAACTCTATTTTATGGTTGGCATTCCAACAGAGACAGATGAGGATATTGAAGAGCTTATAAATTTAACAAGGAAAATAAAAAAAGACATTAGAAAAGTTGAAATCTCTATCAATCCGATGATTCCAAAGCCACACACTGATTTTGAGGCAGAGGAGTTTGATTTATCCTCTAAGAAAAAAATTAGATATATTGAAAAATCTTTAAAAAGAGAAAATATCAAAGTGGAGTATGAGAACTTCAACTCAATGATTTGCCAGTGTGTGTTGGCAAGAGGAGATGAAAATCTTAGCAAATATTTAGATGCTTCAAAAAATCCAACAAGCTTAGTCAGTGCTTTAAAGAAGGATGGATTGTTGGATAGATACTTAGGAAGGTTTGAAGAGAAAGGAGTTTGGAAAAACATCATAATATAATGTTAATCTGCAGTATAATGATTTAGAAAAATCGAAAGAAATATTAACATCAACAACTTAACATATAACTAATAGTAATTGTAGGGATGATTATGACTATCATCACATCTAACAACACACATCAACCAACAGAACAAAATAAGTGTTTGATTCCACTCCCTTCTAAGAATATGAGAGTTGATATAAACACTTTGAATGACATTGCCAACAGATTAGATTTGGGAGTTAAATACATTGGAGAGATAAAAGCAAATTTGGAAAAAATGGATAATAAGTTAGATGTTATGAACAATAAGTTAGACACCATGAATAACAAATTAGATAGAATGAACAACAAATTAGACACTTTAGTTGAATTACAAAAGCATTCATTGGATAAATTGGACACATTAATTGAATTACAAAAAGAAATTGTTGAGAACCGTAGTTCCCATCATACATTCAAATATTCATTTGTTATAATAATCTTTCTCTA
>OFCA01000150.1_pt1 | contig 9541 bp, 9 predicted proteins | sample 1520721 | NCBI WGS metagenome assembly OFCA01 (sample SAMEA3696450, study PRJEB22514) | metagenome | biome: water; feature: marine; material: hydrothermal vent | place: Pacific Ocean | collected 2014-08-16 | depth 1514 m
TTTTTCAATTTTCAAAAATTCATGAGGATTAGGGGGATTTATAAACTGCAAATCTTAGAGTTCCCTGTATCCCCCTTGCGAAGGGGGAATTTAAAATTGGTATTACTCCCTTAAGAAGACAGAAATTTCAAGAAAGCGTCTATATCGAACATACCTACGTAGTTTCCTTTTTCGTCAACAACTGGAACAAGATTAACATCGAGAAGTGCGAGAACTTTCAAAACATCTTCAAAATTAGAAGAAATAGAGAGAGAAAAAGGTTCAGGAGTCATAATGTCTTTTATTTTCTTTCCATCGTCTAACAAAGCTCCAACTCTCAGGTTTCTTAAAGCAACTATTCCAGTGAGGATAGGATTAGAAGGAGAGCGAACAACAGGAATATATCTGAGCTTATCATCAATAAGCCTTTTTCTTGCTACCGCCAGATGAGAATTTTCATAAAGAGGATTTACAGTAACAATGAAATCCTTTAGGTTGAAGTTTTTTGATTTTCTCAGAATCAGAACATTTTCAACATCTATTCCTTTATGAAGTAAAGCTCTCTTCAGGAAGCTAATTTCACCTTCAATGGAAATAAAATAATTTGTCAACACTGAGGTTAGCAAGATTGGAACAACAAGCTGGTAGCTGTGGGTTAACTCTATCATGATAAGGGAAGATCTAAAAGGAGCTTTGGACACTCCAGAAAGAACAGCTGCTGCCCCTGTAAGAGCGAAAAGAGCCGGATTTATTTCGGGATCAGCTATCTTGAAGAGATTTCCCACTCCGTAGCCATAAAAAGCTCCCATAAATATAGATGGAGACATTAAACCGCCAAATGCTCCACTTCCAAAAGAAAGAGCAACGGAAATAAACTTTGCAACAAAGATTTCCAGGCTTTCTAATCCTGTGAAGTTGTTCCCAAATAGTTTTGTAACACTTTCATATCCCACACCTGCAGCTTCTGGAAAGAAGAAAAGAATAGTTCCAACAACAAAGCCAGTGAAAATAACCATTCCTTTCCAGATGTGACGCATCGTATATTTCAGGTAAGAAAAAAGTTTGAGAAACATCCAATAAGAAAGAGGAACAAAAGAAAATAGGATTGCAGCGATAGGAATGAACAATAAGCTTCTATCTGAATAATTTATAGGAGGCACATAGAATGCCGGGAAATTTCCAAAAGCTTCATGAGAAACGACAGCAGCAATGGATGATGAAATTATTAAGGGTATGAGTATGTAGTTATTTACTCTTCCAAGGACTATTTCCAGACCAAATAAAACAGCAGCTACGGGAGCATTAAATGTAGCAGATATGGCTGAAGAAACACCACATGTAAGATATATCGGCAGATGCAATCTATCCACTTTCAATAGCTTAAAAAACAACTCAGATAGAACTCCTCCAAGCTTGGCTATAGGACCCTCTCTACCGACGGGAATGCCGAGTCCAATGTTAAAGGAAGTGAGTAATGAAACTATTAGTCCTTTCTTAAGATCAAATCCTCCTTTCCAGAGGGAAATCTTCTTGGCTATTTTGTCAATGGTAATATCTTCCGAGGACATAAGAAGTTTTCTGGAGACGTAATTGGTAAACAGGAAAACAACAGGAAAGATTAAAGGGTAGAAATTGTGAGGAGAATGGAAAGGAAGGATACCATACAAACTGGAACTGACAGTTATTAAATCCCTGAAGACTATTGCGGATAGTCCACCTATAACGCCTATGATAGCAGGGAAGATGAAAAAGTGTAATAACCGATCTCTACACATATTCAATACTGTTCATAAAATATCTCTGAATAATAGCATTTTGGCAAAGAACAGGAATAGACAAGAGAACCGGGCATTCAGTTCAAGAACTGACAAAATGTTAGCGCTATGAAGGGAAAAAAGGGACTATTTTCGTATCAAGTTCCAAATAGAAGACCTTCAGAACTACAGCAGAAGGTTTTACATAATCAGTTGGAAATAATTTGAACTCTCCACTTTTACCTCCTTATTATGGTCTTCCAAAAGGACAAATTGGGAATACACAGACTGGACAGTTGTGACATAGACCTCCATGGGCTTTTGCAGCAACTTCCTCTTTTGTTATTACATCACCAATCAGAAGCCTTGGAAGCCAGATATCAAAAGAGGTTGCTTTGAAGAAAAGTGCGGCTGCTGGAACAGCAACAATCGGTTTTCCGTTAAGCCATCCCATACTGAGCATATTCCCGGGTTGAATAGGGTTTCCCCTTATGAAGTTATCAACTCCAGCATCTTTTACAGCTTTATAGGTTACGTCGTCTGGATCTACAGAAGTTCCACCAGTTAAAACAACGATGTCATACTTTCCTGCAAATTCTTCTATCTTTTTCCTGATTGCTTCTCTGTCATCTGGAAGGATTACCTTTTCCTCAACCTTAGTCTTGAAAAATTCCAGCTTTGGCTTTAACCTGTCGTAGAACTTCTCCTCTATCCTTCCGTAATAAACCTCGTTACCGGTTATGATTATTCCTGCTTTTTTCTCCTCAAAAGGAACCACTCTGATTATTCCACCTTTAACAATCTCAACTGCCCTTTCTATTTCCTCTCTCTTTGCTACAAGAGAGATTATCCTGACAGATGCGATCTTATCACCCTCTTTTACGTACATATTTGTATGAATTGTCGGACATGAAGGTTCTCCAACCATGTTGAAAGCTGTAAGCTTTTCAACGTCAATCTTTACAACGCCAAAAACTTTTGAATAAATGTTTAATTTCCCCTCTGCAGGTTCTTCATCCCTGTAGGTATTCTCTCCCATTAAAGCATCTGCAAGGAGAATTGCTGCATCGTTTTCATGAATTTCATCTTCTGAAAGCTCCAAAACGTAAATAAAGTCTTTTCCAAGCTTTTTCAGCTTTTCAACGTCTTCTTCTTTTATTATGTGTCCCTTTTTGAAAACTCTTCCCTTAAAGTTTCTGTTAAGGTCAACTTCCGTAATGTCGTGAACCAAAACCATTCCAACTGCATCTTCTACTCTTACTTTCCTTTTCATAAGTCCTCCTTAATAACTGGCATGAAATCTGCGCAAAGGTAGAAAGTAGCTGTTCTTCCTTCCTCTATTATAAAGTTTGGAGAAAGTGAAGACGGAATAGACAGTTCAATTTCTTCTCCAAGGTCTATAACAACTTTTGTAATTTCTCTTCCAGAAATAATCTTTTTAACAAGTGCTATAACCCGTGTAGATTCAACAGCTGGATTTAAAGCAAGTGAAAAAGGAAGAACAGATACTATGACCCTGTCTCCTACTTTCAAATCTGAGTTCTTTTTACACTTGAAAACAAAGCCTTTTTCTGTTTCTACAGAAACGTAACTTCTTTCTAGCTTCTGGACTCTTCCTTTGAGAAAACTTCTGTGACCCAAAAGCTTTGCAATCTTTTCATTTCTTGGATTCATAAAGACATCAAAAGGTTTCCCCAGCTGAACAACTTTTCCTTCATTCATTACTACCATGAAATCTGCTAACTCAAAGACCTCATCTATGTCGTGGCTTACAAGGACAATCGGTATTTCAAAAATCCTCTGGATTTCTTTTATTTCTCTATAAAGAGAGAGACGCAGGCTTTTGTGGAGAGCAGAAAAGGGTTCATCGAGAAGAAGAATTTTTGGTCTGGTTGCAAGAGCTCGCGCCAGAGCAACCCTCTGCTTCTGACCACCAGAGATCTCAGAAGGGTACTTATTCCTGATTGAGTCTATTTCAAGAATCCTTAGCAGCCTCTCTATAAGTTTTTCATCTTTACTACCGTAGCGGATGTTTTCTATAACTGTCATGTGTGGAAAGAGAGCATAGTCCTGAAAGAGGTATCCCACTTTTCTCTGCTGAGGAGAAAGATTGATTCCTTTTTCAGAGTCAAAGAAGACTTCTCCATTAACTTCTATTTTTCCTCCGTCTGGCTTCATAAGTCCGGCAATAGTCTGAAGGGTAAGGCTCTTACCGGAACCGGAAGGGGCAAAAAGGGCAGTTATTTTAGATTCAGAATGGAAATCTACGTCTAAGGAGAAATCTTTCAGGTTTTTCCTGACAGAGACAGTTAACATGGCTCTATCCTTACCTTAATATCTGCAGGCTTGCCAAAGTAGGCACAGGTTAAGACTATGATGTCAACTCCTGTAGAAGCATAGAGTTTGATGTTTTGTTCATTTATGCCACCAGCGGCAGCCACTTTTGCAAAAGGTACATTCTCCCTTTTAAACTCTACAACTCTCCTGACATCTTCTACCGAGAACTTATCAAGCTGAACCACATCAACTCCAGCTTTCAGAGCCTTAAAAGCCTCTTCCACTGAGTTTACTTCTACTGTGATTTTTTTCTCTGGAACTCTCTTTTTTATAGAAGGTAGCTCCTTCAAAAAATTTTCTAGACCTCCAAAGAATTTTAAATGCTGTTCAAAAATCAGAATGGTTTCAGAAAGCCCTAAGCGGTGAGGGAAAGCTCCTCCAGCAAGAATTCCTTTTATGCAAATTCTCTTGGAAAGAGGAAAAGTTTTTCTCGTTGTAACAACCTCGACATCAGGATTAACACTTTTGGCAAGGTCAACCAGATTTTTAGTTCTGGTAGCTATTCCCGATGCGTATTCCAGAATGTTTTGTGTTACTTTCCAGACTTTATGAAGTACTTCAGCTTTTCCTCTTGCCCTTAGTAAAACCTCACCTGCTGAAACCAACGTTCCGCTGGGAACAGACTCAAGAACTTTTGCACCAAACTTTTCAAGTATTCTCCTACACTCCTCAGTTCCGCAAACTACCGTTTCGTGTCTTGAAGAGTAAGTTATCTCTCCCTCTTTATTCCCAATTCCAAGAACGAAGGTTGTTAAATCAAAGTAAGGGACATCATCCTCAACAAGTCTATCAATTTCACTTTCAGTAAAAACTACCATCTCTTTCCTCCCTGGGTCAGTCTGTTTATCAGGTAGATAATTGCAATGGAAATTACAGCTGTAATTGCAGTCAGAATGTTGGCTTTCTGGAAATCTCCTCCCGAAACGGCACTGTATATTTCGAGGGGAATCGTATTTGTCTTGAAAGGAATATTCCCTGCAAGCATAAGGGTTGCTCCGAACTCTCCAAGAGCTCTTGCAAAGGAGAGAATAAGTGCTGCAACAATACCTTTTTTTGCAAGTGGGAGGACGATTTTGAAAAAGGTCTGGAGCTCGCCCTTTCCAAGAGTATAGGAAACCTTTATAAGATTTCTGTCAACAGCTTCAATTGCTGCCCTTGAACTTTTGACGAAAATTGGAAAAGCAGCAACAGAAGCAGCAACAACAGCTCCATACCATGTGAAAACTAAGCTAGCGTGAAAGAGTTTGTAGAGAAAAGCGCCGATAACGCCGTTTTTTCCAAGAATGAGAAGAAGTAGATAGCCTGTAACTGTTGGTGGAAAGACGAGGGGAAGAGTAACAAGCGCATCAATTAGATTTTTAAGCGGAAAGCTCCTTGTTGCAAGAAAATAAGAGACGGGGAGGCCGAAGAGAAAGACAAGAAGAGAAGAGAGAGCTGCAACTTTCAGTGAAAGTTTTATTGAAAAAAGAGCTTGAGGATCCATCATTTACCTGCCCTCATTGACTTTAAAGAAACCAAATTTTTCAAACTCTTTTCTATCTTGAGAAAGCAGGAATTCTTCGAACTCCTTACCAAGATTCTTTTTCTGTGAAAAATTAACTAAGCCTACGTAGAACATTATTGGTCTGTGCGAACTCTCTGGAAAGACTTCTATGAGTTTCAACTTATCTTTAAATTTCAAATAGTCAGAGTAGTAAATAATTCCTGCATCTGCATTCCCTGTTATAACCCAGATTGTTATTTGCCTTACAGTTGGTGCAAACACCAATCTTTCCTTAACTTTTTCGTAAAGACCGAGGTTTTTTAAAGTTTCCAGAGCATACTTACCGACAGGAGCAAGTTTGTCACCTACAGCTATCTTCTCTGCTTTTTCTAAGGAGGTTACTTTTGAATTCTTAGGAACGACAAGAACCAACTTTGTCTTGGCAAAAGGTAAAGCACTTTCCTTATCTACAACTCCTTTTTTGACTAAATAGTCCATCCAGAACTTTGAAGCAGAGATGTAAACATCAGCTGGAGCTCCAGATTCTATCTGTTTTGCAAGCTTCCCGGAGGATGAGAAGTTGAAAATTACTCTGTTACCTGTCTGTTTCTCAAATCTGTTTCCAATTTCAGAAATGAGCTCCCTTGTTCCCATTGCGGCAGAGATAGAGAGTTCTGCGGCAAAGCCATTCGAAAGAAGAGAAGAGATCATGACTATCAAAAATAAGAACTTTTTCATAATAACACCTCTCAAAGGTTTCCTAAAAGAGCAATTGAAATTCTGTTACAAAAAGATTATTGGCTTTTTCTTCTCCGTGCCTCTCGTTAGCCCAAACGTAGGCTGATCTGATTGCTGCCTGCCAACTATTTATCAGGTAGTAAAAACCAAGAGAAGTGTAATCAACGTCATTTGAATCATCCACATCGTCATTTGGATCAAGCCACGAGTAACGTCCTACAAGATGAAGTCCCTTGATAACAGGCATAGCATAGTCTCCCTGAATGTAATAGCCTTTTGCATTTCCAAGACTTACAGTGTTTCCTGTAGCAGTATCTTTGGCATCTGTATGATAATCGTAGAGGAATCCTCCTTCAAATGCTAAACCCACATGCTTAATATCAATTCTTGATTCAACATCGATTAAATGTCGTTTAACAGCAATCGGATTCTTGTTATTGTAATTTGCATAGATGAGTTTTGAGTAAGCATCTCTTCCTGTTTCGTATCCAGCTCGCACTCTCCATCTGAAATCTTCATTGTTGACAGGCACTGTATCAACTGCAAAAGTGTAGAGGTATTTCTTATCCCTGTTATAAATCTTATCGTTAGAGCTCCACCCTTCTCCATTGAGGATAGAAGCAGTGAACTTCAGACTTTTTAAAGGAGCATAAGTTGCTGCTATACCAACATCTCTCCGAACAGGAGCAATTTTGTTAACTGCAACAGGTCTCTCGGGAAACCAGAGAGTTGTTCCCGATTTCAGGTAGGACATAGAAAGAGGAACTTTAAACTGTCCCATTCTCAAGGAAAGAGGAATTGAGTCAAACTTATAGTCAATGTAAGCATCCCAGAGTTCTACGTTACTTCCCCTGTCAGCTCTGATGTGAATCATATAACCGGTATTATCGTTCAGCTTTCCGTGAAATTTGACTCTTGCCTTTCTAATAATAAATCCATTTCCAGGGTCACCGTATATAGTTTTTTCACCTTCATCTAAATCTTCGGACTGGGAGAACCTGAAAAGGACTCTTCCATCGATCTGGAGCTTTTCTGTTCTCTTACGGGGTGTCACTGTATAGCCAGATTTCCTGAGGAGACTTTTTAACTTTTTGTTTTCTTCCTCAAGCTGGCTGACTTTTTGCTCCAGTTGTTGGAGCTTCCGGAGGATTTCTTCGTTTGAGACCTCCTTGGCAAAGCCTTGAGAAGAGAGAAGAACGAGACTCAGAGCGAGTAAGCTCTTTCTCATCTTAACACCTCCTCCTAAAATAATTAAGGGGTCAGCCCCGGACTGGAACTGACCCCCTAAACTGACTGAAGGATCTTCGGGTTCCTTTCCAAGTCCGGGAGGCATGTCCGTTTCCAGACATACCCTATCGGTCTGACCCCATAGAGCACCTGCTCCGTAGGCAGTCAGACTCGGAACCCAGCACAAATTATAACACAAATTTGCGTTTTAGTAATAATAATCCATCACCTACTGGAAGAATCGACGAACAAAAATTAGGATAACTTTTAACATGATGAAGTAAAAGATTCAAGAGTTCTACAGAGCGTTTGTATTTCTTATTAAACTCTTTTCCTGTAACGTAACCCCTGAACAGAACATTGTCAAAAACAGCAACACCTCTGCCTGAAAGGAGAGACTGAACCTTGTAATTGAAAAACGGATACTCCGACTTTACAGAGTCAATAAAAATCAAATCAAACGTTTCACCTTTAGATAGGAATTCACTAATAGCGTCAAATCCGTCCATCTCAAGAAGTTTTATGGAAGCCCCTGCCTTTTTGAAAAACTCCTTTGCAATAGCGGTTCTCTTCCTGTTTGAGTCAACTGTGAAGATCTCCGCTTCCGGATAACCGTAGTAGATATTAAGTGTACTGTAGCCTATCCCCGTACCAACCTCAAGCACCCTTTCTGGTTCCAACACCGAAACAAGAAACCGCAGGAAAGCTGCAGCTGATGGCAGGAGAATCGGAACTTTGTTTTCCTTTGCAAATTCTTCAACTTCAATGAGTATAGACTCTCTGCTATTATAATTAGAGGTGAATTCCTCTATGTAATCGGGAACAATTTCACTCAGATTCTGCCATCTTTTAAATTTCATAGGGATATAATATACCAATTCTAAAGCTGGAGGAATTCTATGACCACTACACTTGTAACGGGAGGAGCAGGCTTTATAGGTTCTCACCTTGTAGAAGCACTACTAAATCATGGACGAAAAGTTGTAGTTCTGGATGACCTTTCAACAGGTAAAAGAGAAAATCTCCCGGAATCGGAAAACCTGGAACTTATAATAGGTTCCATTACAGACTGGAATCTTCTGAAAAACCTGTTTAGCAATTATAGCTTTAAAACTGTATTTCATCTGGCGGCAGTTGCATCTGTGTTTAAGTCGGTAGAAGAACCCATACCCATCCACAGAGTTAACTTTGATGGAACGATGTATCTCCTGGAATTTTCCCGAAAGTGCAAAGTTGAAAGGTTCGTCTTTGCTTCTTCGGCAGCAGTCTATGGGGATCTTTCGGAGCTCCCAAAGAGGGAAGATATGCCAGTAAAACCAATCACTCCTTACGGAGTGGACAAGTACGCTTCCGAAAGATATACTGTAAATAGCTTTCACCTCTATGGGATCAGAGCAACGGCTCTCAGGTTCTTCAACGTTTATGGTGAAAGACAGGATCCTTCCTCTCCCTATTCTGGAGTTATTTCAATCTTCATAAATAGAATTCTCCGCTTTCTGAAAGGGAGAGATGTGACTATAGACATCTTCGGTGATGGAAAACAGACAAGAGATTTCATCTACGTCAAAGATGTTGTTAAAGCACTACTTATAGCAGAAGAGAAGGAGGAAACGGCAGGAAACGTTTACAACGTCGGAACGGGAAAAGAGACCTCACTTCTTGACCTGCTTGAGACTCTAAGGAAAATAGCCGGAAAAATTCCCCCTTTGAGATTTTTTCCTCCAAGGGAAGGAGATATAAGGCGTTCTGTTGCAGACACGTCCAGATTGAAATCTTTGGGTTTCAAGCCAGACTATTCTTTGAAAGAAGGACTTAAAAGGACTTTTCAGTGGGAGAGCCTTTTTGAAGGAAATTTTCCATAATAGTTTTTAATTCCGGTAAATTCTTTGCAACGAAAAGAGCTCCGTGAATAGATAGATGGTCATCATCACTATAAAGGAGGTATCCATTTTCATCAAAAAGCTTAACGTACTTTGAATTTTTAAATAAAGGAACATAAGCCCTTATTAGTGTGATCCCGTAT
>OFCA01000151.1_pt1 | contig 9531 bp, 10 predicted proteins | sample 1520721 | NCBI WGS metagenome assembly OFCA01 (sample SAMEA3696450, study PRJEB22514) | metagenome | biome: water; feature: marine; material: hydrothermal vent | place: Pacific Ocean | collected 2014-08-16 | depth 1514 m
AGTTTTTGGGGAGGGAGGCATCCTTTTCTGATTTTCCAAAAGGTATAAATCCTTTACTGACTAATTATCTAAAACTCAAAAAGAGTTTTAGAAATTTAGGGTTGCATCGAAAATAGGAGATGCAAAAATACCGAAATAGATTGTTCCAACTAATAAAATTAGTTGCCCAATTATAGAACCCGGAGTCATTGTTATTTTAGTTTGAGTTCCATCTACCGCTTCATCAAAATAGATATGTTTAACAATCCATGCATAATAACCAACTGATAAAGCTGAGTTAAGAAGTGCAACTAAAACAAGAGGCCATAAACCAGCATCTACCCCTGCATAAAAAGCGATTGCTTTTGAGATAAATCCAGCCATAATAGGAACCCCTGCTAATGATAAAAGTTGAATCGTAAAAAATAACGAATGTAAAGGTGATTTTGAATATAACCCTTTTAAATCATCTAATGTTTTTATATGAGCTTCTCTTCTTAAATCATTTAAAATTAAGAATACACTTGTTTGCATAAAAATATAAGCAACTGCTAAATATATTAAACCTGTATAACTATATCCACTTGCTACTGCTGCAAAAGGGATTAACATATAACCTGCATGAGATATTGATGAGAATGATAAAATTTTAGCAATTTTTGTTTGAAAAAGAGCCATAAAATTCCCAAGAGTCATTGTTATAATAGCAAAAAAACTAAATAATAACACACTTGTATCATTATAAGCTTGTAAGAAAATATAGAAAGCTTTAAATGTTGCTATCGCTATTACAACCTTAATTGTAGCTGATAAAATAGCTGCTGTTGCATGATTTACTTGTGCATAAGTATCCGCAGCCCAACCGTGCATAGGAACAACTGTCATTTTATAAAAAATACCTGCTAACATAATCCCTACTGCTACAAGTGTAAAGTTTCCATTTACTGTAAGTTCAGCATAATTAAAACTTTGTGTTACCATTGCAAACATAGCAAATCCAAGTAAAATAAATCCACTTGCAGTTGCCCCTGCTATAAACATTTTAATGGCACCCTCTGCATTGATTCTATTTCTAATATTTGCCCCTAAAACATAAGAGATAATAGCGATAACTTCAAATAATACAATATATACTAAAAAGTTATTTGTTTCAAGTAAAGCCATTGCTGCTGCACCAATAAATAGTGTTTGAGAGATTAAAGGTCTTTCAAATCCACTAAAAGTCATCATTGTTGCTGCCAACACAATTAACACCACAATTTCGATAAGTTGAATATCTGGAGTTAAAGCAAAATATTGCATATCAATCCCATTTCCAAGATACACATTAAAAGCGGCAAATCCAAAAGCTACTGCTGCTATATATTTTGCGATAATCATATGCCCTTTAAAAAATAAAGGAACTAAAAGACCGGCCCCGATTAAAATTATTAAACTACTCATTACATACCTCCAAACATTGCAAATGCATTATTTGCTATATCAAATATTGGTTGAGGATATACACCAAATAAAATAATAGCTATTGCATAAACTACAAGTGCTATAAATTCAGGAGCACTCATATCAAAATTTGATTTAGCTACAATTGATGAAACTTCTGAATGAAAAGCTCTTCTAACTGCCCAAATTACATAACCAGCACTTATTAAAGAAGCTATTGCAACAACTGCTATCCACCAACCATAAGTTTTAATTGCTGAAACTATAATTGTAAGTTCCCCAACAAATCCCATTGTTCCAGGTAATCCAAGAGCTGCCATACCTGCTAATACAAAAATAGCTGAAATATAAGGTGCTTTTTGCATAATACCACCCATTTCATCCATATACCAAGTGTGAGTTTTATGATGAACCCAACCAGCAATTAAGAACATAGGTGAAATTACAAGAGCATGTCCTATCATTTCATAAAGGGAAGCACTTAAACCATTATAAGTAATAGTTGATATTGCTACAACTACAAGCCCCATATGTGAGATTGAAGAGTAAGCAACCATTTTTTTAATATGTCTTTCATAAATTGCAAGCATACCTGCAAAAAAAGTTGTTGTTAATCCAAGAATCACCATATAAATTGAAAAATCGTGACTTGTATTTGGCATCATCTCAATTACAAATCTAATTAACCCATAAGCCCCCATTTTTAATAAAACCCCTGCAAGTAATACTGAAATACTACTTGGAGCTTCAACATGGGCATCTGGCAACCAAGTATGGAAAGGGAACAGTGGTAATTTTGCTGCAAAACCGATAAACATAAACCACCATACTAAAACAGGTGTAGCGATAGCACCCTCTTTAATCATTGTCCAATCCATAACACCTGTTTGTCTATAAATTAGGAAGAAACCTAATAACATCAACATTGATGCAAAGTGAGTATATAAGAAAAATTTAATAGCTGCATAAACTTTTCTTTCACCACCCCATATTCCAACTAAAAATAGCATAGGAACAAGGGTCATTTCCCAAAAGATAAAAAACCATAAAAGATTAGTTGTCATAAATACACCAAAAATAGGTCCAGCAAATAGGATTAAAAGAGAGAAATAAGCACCCTGTTTTTTCTCTTCCCAACTTGTTAAAGTTACTAAAATTCCAAGTGTTGCTGTTAAAATAAACATTGCTACACTTAAAGCATCAACTTGAAGAGTTAAAGCATAATCAAATCCACTAACTCTTAGATACTCCCCTAAAACTAAAAACCCACCATCACTTGGTAAAGCTTGATACATATCAAATGAGATTCCAAGTAATCCTACAAATAGAGCTAAACTTACCCATTTAGCTACCCATTCAGCACCTCTTGATATAAAATATACAAAAGGTGCTAAAAGCATTGGTCCAAATATCAATTCTACACTCATCATATTATACACCTTTTACTGTTATTAGAATTGTAACTACAATAATAGCAACACCGATAGCAAATATTCCGATATAATCACCGATTTTACCAGTATGTCCAATTCTAAACCCTTTAAATATTCCTTTTGCAAATGGAACTGTTGCATTTACGGTCCAATCAATCATATGAGTGTCAATCCATCTAAAAGATTTAGCAACTCCATTCACCATAACATTTTTGCTTAAATAAGTGATACCCGCTTCAACATAATATCCATTAAATAGAACTTGATGGATAATTTGCATAAATCTATGTTTTGATATTTTTTCAAGTAGATTCATCCCTTTAACATAAAGCCCCACAACAATACCAAATAGTGTAGCCATTCCAAGTAATAATCCTACAAGTAACCCTTTAACATGGGGTTCATCTATTTCGTATCCAACAATATATTCAACTGCATTATGTTGATATAAAGCGATACCAAGAGTTACAAAAGCAAGAATCCCTAATGGTAATCTAATAAAGAAATTACCTGGCGAATGAACATGCCCTGCAATATCCTCATCTCGCGGTTCTCCTAAGAAAATCAATACCCAAAGTCTTGTAATATAAGCGATAGATAACAACCCTGCTATTGTTACAAAAATTGATACAAATGGTCCCCCGTTTGTAATAGCTTCTGCTAAAACCATATCTTTTGAGAAAAATCCACTAAAAGGTGGTAACCCTGCTAATGACATAGACCCCATCGCCATAAATAGTGCTACATAAGGAGCTTGTTTAATTAACCCTCCAAGTTTCCAAGCATCTTTTGTGTGGTGAGCAATATAGATAACTGCCCCTGCTGCTAAAAATAGTAAAGCTTTAAAAATAGCATGATTCATTAAATGTAACATACCTGCTGCTAAACTTCCAACCCCAAGCCCTACAAAAGCGATTGAAAGGTGAGACATTGTTGAATAAGCAAGTATTTTTTTAATCTCTTTTTGCACAAGAGCTGATGTTGCTCCGATAAAGGCACTTAAAGCAGCTACATTTGCCACTACAAATAGTGCTTCTGTATAAGCATAAAAATCGAATAATCTCGCTACAATATAGATACCACTATTAACCATTGTAGCCCCGTGAATTAAAGCTGAAACAGTTGTAGGACCCTCCATTGCATTCATAAGCCACGGATAAAGTGGAAATTGTCCCGATTTTCCAATAGCACCTAAAAAAATAAAAATAGCGGTTGCAAAAGCAACTGTTTTATCAATCTCCCCATTTATTGCCATTTGATTTAAATCTATCATATTTATATTTCCAACATAATACATTAGTAGCCCAATTGCTGCTAATATAAAAATATCTCCGAATCTTGTGTAAAGGAAAGCTTGCATACCCGCATCTGATGCTGATTTTGTTTTAAACCAGAAAGAGATTAAAAGGTAAGAAGCAAGTCCCATAAATTCCCAACCTGCGAAAGCACCAATTAAATCTTTTGCTATTACAAGTAGAATCATACCACCAATAAAAAATAATACTTTTGCATAATATCGCGGTTTATCCGGATCATCTCCCATATAATCGTGGGCGAAATGGATATCTGCAAATCCTAATCCAGTTGCTATTAACAACATAACAATACTTAAATGGTCAATATAAATCCCTAATGGTAATCTTAAATCTCCATAACTTATCCAAGTATAATCAATATCAATAGGGGCTGTGTAATTCATAAACACCGTTACAGATGTTATAAATAAAATTGCTCCAACTACTTCTGCAACCCAAAAGGCCCATTTATCATCTATTTTACCCAACACAAAAGCTAACACCGCACCAATATAAGGTAAAAGTAAATATATGGTAACACTAGTCATTGTATTTACCCCCTTCATCTAATTTATCTGGAATAATCTCTTTTGTTATTCTATTTGATAATAGGAATATTAAAACACCTGCGGCCGCTTCTAATGTTGCTATTACAATGATAATATAAGCGATAGCAAGATTTTGAGTCATTCCAAAATGGTAAGCACTACTTGCTAAAATTAAAATTACAGCATTTAAAAGCATCTCCAAAGAAAAAAATATTTTTAGGAAATCAGCTTTTGTTGTAACCCCATAAAGTCCCACTGCGAATAGAATAATCGCAAATATCATATCTATTTGAAAACTCATAACAATTCCTTTTCATGTTTTAAAGTATGAAGCATTCTAATACTTCCATACAATAAACTTGCTCCAACGACTGCCAAGAAAAGTGTAACTTCTGCATAATTTTCAGTTAAAACATGCACTTGTGCCATTTTATCCCCTGCATTATTTACAACATTAAAGTTTGGCATAATAAAAGGGATTATAAAGAATCCAATAGTGATTAAAACGATACTTGAAATTGCCCACGGTCTCCCTTTCTCTTCTGGAAATTCACTACCAATAACAGTAACACCAAATAACATTAAAACAACTATACCACCTGTATAAACAAATATCTGGAATAATCCAAGCATTTTTTCACCATATCCAATATAATAAATTCCTAATAAAAACATTAGTATAGCAAAACTTAAAACAGCTGGAACGGTTTTTTTAACTGTAATAGAGATCACAGCTAAAATAATAACAGCAACTAATAACAATATACTAACCATTATTTTCCTCCTTTGGAGATTTATTCTCTTTTGTTTCTGTTTCTCCCTTCCCTTTTGCTTCCGCTTCAGCTTTTGCTTTAGCTTCCGCTTTTTTCTTAGCTGCCATTTCAGCCCTTTTTTTAGCAGCAGCTTCCGCTTTTTTCTTCTCTTCCTCTTTTTTCTGTGCTATCCACTCCTCAGGTACATCAACTCTAACCCAAAAATCGTTTTGCTCTTCGTGTAATCCACCTGCCCTCATATCAAAATCACCACCACTAAGTTTAATAGCTTTGGGTTTGGTAGGGCAAACATCTTCACATAATCCACAGAAAATACAGATAGATAAACTAACTTCTGGAATTTTATTTGGTCTTTTTAAAGGGAGCGGTTTCATAATAATAGCATCTACGGGGCATATTTTATTACAAGCATCACACCCTGTGCAAGCATCATATAAAATTTCGTGTCTTCCTCTAAACATCTCCGATTGATGAACAAACTCTTTTGAAGCATCTTTTACTGCTAATCTATCCTCTGTTACAGATTGAGATACTTTTACTATTTTTTTTATTATATCAATTAACATATTAAGCTCCTAAAATATATAGTTTTGCAAATAAAATCCAAACTATATTTAATACTGAAAGTGGAACTAACCAACTCCATGCAAATTTTAACATTTGGTCAAGTCTAAGTCGGGGATTTGCAGCTCTAATTGCTACCATAATTGCCGCTAAAATTGATATTTTTAGGAATAAACACCAAAAACTATCAAAAAATAACCCTCTATATCCACTAAAAAAAAGGGTAATCACTGCTGCTGATACAATTAAAATTTCTGTAAATTCTGCAAATTTTAACAACAGATAATTTGTTCCTGAATATTCTGTATAAAATCCATAAACAATTTCCTGTTCCGCATCTGGAATATTAAAAGGGGGTTGCTCTAAAATCCCTAACATAGCGATAATAAAAATTATAGCCCCCGGTAATAAAATAGCGGTTGAAAGCCAACTATTTGCATACATAATATCGTGTAGATTCATTGTTCCAAATAGAATAGCTGGTGATAAAGCTGCTAAAAAGAATGGAGTTTCCATTGAAAGCATCTGTGCTAAAATTCTCATACCCCCAAGGAATGAATATTTATTGTTACTTCCAAATCCTGTAAGGAATAACAAAAATGGTTCAACTCCAATTAAAACAACTAAACCTAAAACCCCATACTCTGTATTTAATACAACCCCGTTATCCATCCATGGTGTCCAAGGGATTAAAATAACCGGTAACGATGCTATAATAGGGGTAACAAGAGGGATAATATTAAACAGATAAGGATCAACATTTTTAGGGGTGATACTCTCTTTTGTTAATAACTTAAATATATCAAAAACTGTTTGTAACGACCCCGCTGGTCCATTAAAATGGGGACCAACCCTTTTATGAATTCTTGCTAATACTTTTCTTGCAAAGTAAAAAACAAAAAATGTCCAAACTAACAAAAATATTAAACCCGGAAAAACAACTATTTGAAACCAAATATTATTAAACATATTTTACTCCTTTATCTATCTAAATCACCCTGACAGATATGCATACTTCCATAAACTAATGGGATATCTGAAAGAGTTTTACCTTGTAATAAATCGTTTAATACCATTGTATGATTCACACTTGGTGCTTTAATTTTTAATCTATATGGACTTGTTGATTTTTCCATAGTCACTAAGTGCATAAGCATTTCACCTCTTGCCCATTCAATTCGAGTTACTGCTTCACCTGCTGGCATTCTTCGAGGCATTTTTACAAGATGGTCTTTTTGTGGATTCATCTCTCCACTTTCAATCCCCTCTCTAATTTTTGCAATAGCTTGTTTTATAATATCCATAGATTGTTGTAACTCTTTAAAGAATATATGAAGTCTATCCATAATATCCCCATTTTCACAAGTTACATAATCAAAATCTATTTCATCATAACCTGCATAAGGTTCATCTTTTCTTACATCAATTTTTACTCCACTCGCTCTTGCAATTGGACCTGCCATATAATTTTTAATTACATACTCTTTATCAATTTTTGCATTATCAACTGCTCTTGTTTTCATAATAGGATTTTTAACAAAAATATCATAAAATTCCGGTGCAGTATCCTCATATTTTTTAATAGCTTTTTCGAGAGTTTCAAGCCAACCATCTCTCATTGGATATCTTACTCCCCCCGGTTCAATACAAGCAGTAGCAATTCTTGCACCTGAATACTCCTCTAAAACATCTAAAAAATACTCCCTTACATCCATAGTCCACATAACAAATGTATGAAGACCAGCAGTTCCGAAAAATCCCCCCATACTAATTAAATGGGATGCTATTCTTCCAATCTCCCCTAAAACAACTCTCATCAGTTTTGCAAATCTTGTAATCTCTTTACCTGCTATCTCTTCAACTGCTTGTGAATAACAAATCATAGGGTTTGGATTATCCATAAAACAGATTCTTTCAACTGCTACAATACTACCGATAAAATCTTTTCTTTCAACTAAATGCTCTAAAGCTCTCCATACATACCCTATATCTGGATCAACCCATTTAATATTCTCCCCATCAACTCCAACTTTTAATCTAATTGGACCACTTGCCGGGTGAGTTGGCCCCCAATGTAAAACAGTTTCACTTCCATCTTTTGGTAATGTTTTTTCATTTTCTTCATATTCATCAAGCCACTCATCAACAATACTATCCATATTTTGTATTAAATTTTTTTCATGCTCTTTCCAATCAAAATCTTTTCTAAATGGGAATTTCCCATAATAATCTGCTGAAATTAAAAAATATCTTAAATTTGGATGCCCTTCAAATTTTACCCCAAAAGTTGAATAAGCTTCAAGTTCGTGCCAATCTGCACTTGGTAAAAGAGGGGTAATAGAGTCAATTTTACACTCCTCTAAATTTCGTGGTAAATCAAATTTTAACCACACATTTTTTTTATTGATAAGATCTTCAATAAAATAATTAACCTCTATTTTATCCTCATCAATAAAATCTGTTGGTGAAACAGTTGAACAAGTTTCAACTCCAATGTTTTTAAGTTCTTCAACTATTTTTAGCAAATCATTTTTATTTTTAAATTTTGCTTTTACCCAACTATTTTTATAATCTTCAATATATTCATTATCAAATTTTGATAACACTTTTTTTATCATTTCCATTAGCACTCCTTAAAACTTCATCTGTTTCCAAAGGCCACCTTGACTTGCTGCACTCGGTTCACCTTTTCGGATTTTCTCTTTTACCTCTTCAAGTCCCGCTAAAATAGCTTCTGGTCTTGGAGGGCAACCTGCTACAAATACATCAGCGGGTAAAATTTCTGTTACATTTTTTATAACTGCTTCACTATCATTATAAGGACCCCCATCATAGGCACAAGCTCCTATTGCCACAACATAACTTGGTTCTGGCATTTGAGCATAAGTTCTAATCAAAGCAGGTAATATTTTTTTACTGATAAGTCCTGTAATAAAGATAATATCAGCTTGTCGTGGAGTGGGGGTCATAATATACCCATATCTTTCCCAATCATATCGTGGTGACATAGCAGCTAACATTTCAAGTGAGCAACACCCACTACAAAAATGAACTATCCATGGCGATTTACTTTTTGCATAATTAAAAAAATCAAGCACTTTTAGCATGTCTATACTCCTTCATTGAAATTGTTACAGCAGCAAAAAGTAAAATACCAAATACCATTGCTATTTTTAAACTATATTCACTATTATCAAAAGCGAATAAACTAAAAAATAGACCACTCATATCAAAAATAATAAAAGCGATCGCAAAAATAAAATAACCAAAGTTAGCCTTTAAAGGAACTTTACTACTCGGTGGCAATCCACACTCAAAATGGTCATTTTTTACATCATTTGGAGAGTATGGGGCAACCATAATTCCAATAAGATATAAAACAAAAACACCAGCCAATATACCAATGGCATATAATAAAACTGTTTCCATAATAGATACTCCTTATCGATTTTATAATATGAAATAATAGGATAAAATTACTCTAATTTGAGAATTT
>OFCA01000153.1_pt1 | contig 9497 bp, 9 predicted proteins | sample 1520721 | NCBI WGS metagenome assembly OFCA01 (sample SAMEA3696450, study PRJEB22514) | metagenome | biome: water; feature: marine; material: hydrothermal vent | place: Pacific Ocean | collected 2014-08-16 | depth 1514 m
TTATTATTAAAATTTACAATAGCCTTTGTTAGTCCATTTTTAATTTCTTCTTTTATTTCCAGCCTTGAACCTCTAATATCATCAATAATAAAGTTGATTTTCTGGTTATGTTTTATGAATTTCCGAAGAAAAGGAAATTTATCCAATAGTTCTTTCAAAGATTCGAATGGAAATTCTATATTATCACAATTATAAATTTCTATTCGATTAGGAAATTCCCTTTTAAGAGTTTCTAGTATTTTGTTGCCTTTGTTTTTTTTCAGAATACATACATTTAATTTCTTACCCTGTTTAAGGAAATTTTTTAACTTCTCTAGCAAGGCTTCGTAGAACTCTGGGTTGAAGTTATCAGTTAGGATAAAGGCTTCTTTATCTGTTCTATCTAATAGCTTAGAGATAACTATCTGGGCATGGAGTATGTTGGAGTTATCAAAGAAGAAATCCTCATTATTATCAGCGAGACTGTCTACGAGTTCTTTGTAAGATAAAAGCTCGGATAATCTCTCTATAGCAAATCCTTTTGTAGATGTCATAACGTCCCCATCGTCGAATAATATATAATAATATTAATTGTAAATGGTATTTTGATAGCTTGTCAAGAGTTACTGGAGGCTGTTTGAAAATTGCCAAAAGTAAGAAAAAAGCCTATCCTCTCCGGTATGAAAGCGAAAAGACTAAACTTTCATAAAGTACTCAACCTATCAAAAACATACATGAACCGGAGAGGACAGGCTGTACAAGGATATTTATATCCCTTTAAAACTAAAAAAGGAAGACCCAGGAAATACTCTGATGAGATAATCCTTACCCTCCTTTTTCTCCAAGTAGCCTGGAATCTATCATTCAGAGACCTTGAATACTTCGCAGTTCAAATATTTGGAAGGGAAAACGTTCCTGATTTTTCAACTTACTATTATCGACTCAAGCAACTACGTCCCATTCTCCTGCAAAAAATTAGTTTATATTAGAACTAAAACTACCTGAACGAAAAGAGGGACAAGGACTCCATTCACCATAGGCTCTAAAGCCTCTTAAGGAGTCTGTCCCTCTGTCCCTCAACTCCCAATAGGTTGATTGGGCTTCAAAGCCCCAGCCATTCGGGAGAATGGATGTGAGGGACAATCTATAAAAAACTTCTTCGGAGGTGATGCCATGTTCTACGTAGGTGTTGACATCTCCAAACATTCTTTCAGCGTCTGTATCATTGATTCCAATGCCATGCAAGTGGTCAAAGAAGACTCTTTCCCTTACTCTTATGATGGTCTTTCTCTTTTTGCTAATCTCCTCTCTTCTTACAAATCTCCTATCATCGTTATGGAATCCTCCGGTAGGTTCCATATCCCTCTCTTCGTCTTCCTCTCCAAAAAGGGTTTTAACGTGAGAATCATCAATCCCAAGACTGTTCACAACTTCGTCAGATTCTATTCTTCTACTAATCCTTCCAAAACTGACAGACGAGATGCTTTCTTTATCGCTCTCCTTGCTGCCTCTAATCCTTCTCTGGTTGAAAAAGCTTCTGTTGACTTGTCTTCCATCAGGTTCCTTGCAAGGGAAGTTGAGAGAATTAAACATGAAATAGCTGAGTGTAAAACTCAAATCAAGTATATCCTCTCTGTCCTTTTCCCCGAAGCTGAAAATCATTTCAATATCTTTTCCAATGCTTTTCTCTCTATCATTCGCTCTTTCCCATCTGCCCCTCTTATTGCTGAGGCTGGTAAAAAAGCTGTAAGAAATTGCTTCATTAAAACGAAAGGTAGAAAGCCTTCTTTCTCTCCTGATGATGTCGTCAATCTCGCCTCTAAATCTATCGGTATTTCTAATAAAGGGCTTGAAATCTCCCTCCAGTTCTACGTAGATAGACTCTTCTTCCTCCTCTCTTACGCCAATAAAATAGCTTCCGCCCTTCAATCGGAGGTTGAGAAATTTTTTTTGAACGAGATTAACATCATTTCTTCTATTCCTGGAATCTCTCCTCTCCTTGCCGCAAGGTTTATTGCTGAAGTAGGAGACATAAGCAGGTTTGAAACCTGGAAACAGCTTGTTAAATATGCTGGCACTGACCCTGTTATCAAGCAGTCTGGCTCTATGAAGGTTGAGAAGGGAATTTCCAAGCAGGGTAATCCTCATTTGAGAAATACTCTTTATCAAATGGCTACAGGTGTTGTTAAATGGTGTCCTGTATTCAAAAACTATTTCAGAAGGAAGTTTTCCCAGTTTGGTAAATACAAAAAGGCAATGATTGCTGTTGTTAATAAGCTTATTCGTGTTCTGTTCGCTATGCTTTCTAAGGGTCAGTGCTTCCAGCATCCTCTTCCTTCTTCTGAGTTAGTTTCCTGATAGTTGACTCCTTAATAAGAGTAGCCAAGACCTCTTAGCTGGTCAGCTCTATCTCTCCAGCCTTCCTTAACCTTAACCCACAGGCGCAGGTAAACCCTTTTGCCAAGGAGTTGTTCGAGTTCCTCTCTTGCAAGTTTACCAATTTTTTTCAGTCTCTGACCGCCTTTTCCAATTACAATAGCTTTCTGGGAATCCTTTTCTACGATTATGTCGGCATCTATAACCAGCATGTTGGGATCCCTGTCTCCAGGCTGAATGCTTAGAACCTGAACTGTAACTGCGTGAGGAATTTCTTCCCTTGTAAGGAGCATGATTTTTTCTCTGATTATTTCTGCCACATACTGCTCTAAGGGCATGTCCGTTACCATGTGGTCTTCGTAGTACTTTGGACCCTCTGGGAGGTACTGGACTATCAGATCAAGTAATCTGTCTAAATTTGTTCCTCTTGTAGCAGAGATTGGGACTATGTCACTGACAAACGGGAACGTTTTATGAATCTCTTCGATTAAAGGAAGGAGCTCCTCTTTTGGTACACCGTCTATCTTGTTAATTACAACTATTACTTTTGTATCTTTTCTCTTCTCCTCGCCTATCTTCTGAGGTATCTTTCTGTCAGCCTCTGTTAGACCAGCCCTTGCATCGATCAGGAAAAGGATAACATCGGCATCTGGAATCACGCCAAAGGCTATTTCGTTCATATAACGGTTTAGTTCAAACTTCTCCTTGTGGATTCCAGGAGTATCAAGAAAAACAATCTGGGCATCTTTCATATGTTTAACGCCAACTATTCTGTGTCTTGTTGTTTGAGGCTTGTCTGTGACTATTGCAACTTTTGTCCCGAGAAAACTGTTGAGAAGGGTTGATTTACCGACGTTTGGTCTTCCTAAAATAGCAACGTATCCGGATTTAAAGCTTGCTTTTTGCTCTTCCAACCTTGCTCCTCCAATATTGTTTTAGATTTTCTAAATCTAATTTAATCTGGTTTTTAAGTTCTTCAATGGAATTAAAACGTTTTTCTGGTCTTAAAAACTGCAAAAATTCAACTTTTATCTCTTTTCCGTAGAGTTCAGGGAGCCGGGTGTCAGGTACGTGGATTTCCAGTGTTCTTCGTGGTAGCTTATTAACCGTTGGTCTTTTCCCCAGATTCGCTATTCCCTTAAAACTTTTTCCATCTATTGTAACAACAACCTCATAGACTCCGTCTGGTAATGGAAGTATCTTCTCACACTTCACATTCAGAGTGGGAAATCCAATCTCTCTTCCCAATTTGTTTCCTTCTACAACTCTTCCTATGCAGAAGTAGTTGAAGCCAAGCAGATAGTTGGCTTCAGGCAGTTTACCTTTATTCAGGAGTTCCCGGACCTTGCTTGTTCCTATCTTCTCATCTTTGATCTTTTTAATTGGAACTGCCCTTACCTCGATTCCCAGTTTTCTGCCCAGCTCTCTTGCTGTAGTGATATCTCCGCTTCTTCCTCTGCCGAAGCGCCAGTCCTCACCTGCAAACAGTTTCCTGCAGCCAAACTCCTTCAATTTCAGGAAAAACTCCTCGGGACTCAGGTTTTTTATCCTGTCAAATTCGAGGTTTATCAGCCCCACTCCCAGATTTCTGGCGATAAGTTGTCTCTCTTTATCTGAAAAGAGACCGTTTTCCCATCTTTTAATTGAAATTATCAGAATCTTCCTGCACTCCTTCTTTGCCTCTTCTATAAGGGTTTGATGTCCCCTATGGAATGACTCGAATTTACCCACTATGCAGCACTTCATAGGCTATCTCTTTAGCGGCACTGGTGCCGATTCTCTCTGCTCCAATGTCCATAAACATTTTTACTTCCTGATAACTTTTAATTCCTCCAGCAGCTTTAACTCTTGCTTTACCTCCTGAGCAGTCAACAAGGAGCTTTACATCTTCATAGGTAGCTCCATAGGTTCCGTATCCCGTCGATGTCTTTAGAAAATCCCAGTTGTTTTCAACAGCAAGCCTGCAAAGGGCTAACTTTTCCTCTCTGGAGAGATAACAACATTCAAATATTAATTTAATTATCTTTCCTTCTGTCAATTCCCGAATTTTCTTCAATTCTTTTTCTACCCTCATCCAGTTTCCTTCTTTAACTGCACTTATGTCAACCACTATGTCGAGCTCTCCGGCTCCGCTTTTTAAAGAATATTCTATTTCTCTGAGCTTTAACTCTAAAGGAATGGTGGATAAGGGAAATCCTATTACTGTAGAAATCTTATTCTTTGGCAGGATTTCTCTTGCTATTTTTATATGTTTTGGGAAAACACAAAGGGTAGCAAAGTTGAATTTCTTTGTATCTTCTGCAGCCTCAAGGACTTTCTCTGCTGTTACTGTGGATTTTAGTACGGAATGGTCTATTTTTGAGAGAATGGAAGCTTCCATCTTTTGCTCCACAATTCGGTTTCGGAATCTACAATTCAATTTTACATAATAAGGAGGAAAAAATGCGTTTAAATAAATTCCTGGCTTATGCTGGATTTGGAGCAAGGAGAAAGGTTGAAGAACTGATAAAGCAGGGAAGGGTTACGGTTAACGGTGAAGTTGTTGACAATCCAGCTGTTGAAGTTGATCCAGAAAAGGACGATGTAAGGGTTGATGGTGAAAGGGTTAGGCTGCCAAAGAAGTTTGTCTATCTTGCTTTTAACAAGCCTCAGGGTGTTCTGACGGCTATGGAGAGAGCACCAGGAGATAAGAGACCAATCGTTGCAGACTATTTTAGAAAATATCCTGTAAGACTTTTTCCGGTTGGAAGACTTGACTACAACACAGAAGGACTTCTCATAATGACAAACGATGGTGAATTGGCAGAGAGGCTGGCCCATCCAAGATACCATGTTCCGAAGACTTACATAGCAAAAGTTAAAGGAAGAGTTACTCCTGCTGAGATTGAGAGGATGAAGAAAGGGGCGAAACTCGTTGATGATAAGGGTAAACCGTACTTTGCTAAACCGGTTGATATAAAACTTCTAAAGCCGAGCAGAACGGGTATAAACACGTATGTTCAGATAACCGTTGACATTGGAAAAAACAGAGTTGTGAGAAGGTTCTTTGATAGATTTGACCATGGAGTTTTGAAACTCAAAAGGGTTGCCATAGGACCTCTCAAACTTGGTAATCTACCCAGAGGAATGTACAGAGAACTGACTCCTGAAGAGGTCAAGAAGCTTAAACAGGTAGCTGGATTGGAGGAGAAATGATTGTAATTGCGGGTCCCTGCGTAATTGAAGATAGAGATATACTCTTTGAAACAGCAAGAAAAGTAAAGGAACTCAAAGAGAAATATCCCGAACATACCTGGATTTTTAAAGCCTCTTTTGATAAGGCGAACAGGAGCTCCATTGACTCCTACAGAGGTCCAGGAATAGATAAAGGGCTCGCCCTCCTCTCAGAAGTGAAGGAAAAGTTCGGGCTTTCCATAACAACTGATATTCACGAAACATGGCAGGCAAAACCTGCTGGAGAAGTTGTTGATATTGTTCAGATTCCAGCGTTTCTGTGTCGCCAGACAGATCTCCTTGTTGCTGCAGCAAGAACAGGAAAAGTTGTGAACGTTAAGAAGGGACAGTTTATGGCACCGTGGGATATGGGAAACGTCGTTGAAAAACTTACAAAGAGCGGTGCAACAGAGATTTTCCTGACAGAAAGGGGAACAACGTTTGGCTACAACAATCTTGTGGTTGACTTCAGATCCATTCCTATTATGAAACAGTTTGGAGTTAAAGTCATCTTTGATGCAACCCATTCCGTTCAGAAGCCTGGAGGACAGGGAAAATCGAGCGGTGGTGACAGAGAGTTTGTCCCTTATCTCTCTCGGGCTGCTGTGGCTACCGGTGTTGATGGTCTTTTTTTTGAAATTCATCCAGAACCGGAGAGAGCCCTATCAGACGGTCCGAACATGCTGAGGCTTGATGAATTTGGGTTACTGATAGGAAAGCTCCTTAAGCTCCATTCCTTTGTGGAGGAGAATTTTTAATGAGAGATAACCAGATTCATGAAGTGATTGAAATTCTGAGGAGAGAGACAAAAAAGTGGGATGTTCCGATAGTAACGCTTATGTCTCAGACAGAGAGAAATCCATTTAAGATATTAATTGCTACTGTTTTGAGTCTTAGAACAAAGGATGAGGTTACAGCAAAAGCAGCAGATAGACTTTTCCAGGTTGCCGATAATCCTTATGACATGATGAAGATAGACGAAGAAGAGATTGCAGCACTTATCTATCCCGTCGGCTTCTACAGGAGAAAAGCAAAGAATATAAAAGAAATCTGTAAGGTTCTCATAAATAAATATGATGGAAAAGTTCCCGATGATATAGATGAACTCCTGAAACTTCCCGGTGTCGGAAGAAAGACTGCAAATCTTGTGGTAACGCTGGGATATGGAAAACCCGGCATCTGTGTCGATACACACGTTCATAGAATCTCAAACAGACTTGGCTATGTAGATACAAAGACACCAGAAGAGACAGAGTTTGCTCTTAGAAAAAAGCTTCCTGAGGAGTACTGGATTGAGATAAACGACCTTCTTGTTTCCTTAGGACAGCACATCTGTCATCCAACCTCTCCAAAATGCTCTCAGTGCCCGATTGAAGAGTACTGCGAGAAACGGGGAGTCAAAAGGAGCAGATAATGAAAATTTCTCCGTTGTTGACAGATCTCTATCAGCTTACAATGATGTGCGCTTACCTTGACAACGAAAAGAAGGAATGGGCTGCATTTGAACTGTTTGTAAGAAAGCTACCTGAAAGGAGAAATTACTTAGTATATGCAGGACTTCAAGATGTAGTTGAATTAATAGAGAACCTTAGATTTTCGAAAGAAGACATTGACTATCTTTACTCTCTACGGATTTTCCCCGATTGGTTTTTAGATTTTCTCAAAGAGTACCGGTTTTCCGGAAATCTTTATTCGATGAAAGAGGGAACTCTGTTCTTTCAGCATGAACCGGTTCTCCGGGTAGAAGCTCCCATCTATGAAGCCCAGCTTCTTGAGACAGCAATCATGAATCAGGTTCACATCTCATCTCTCATAGCAACAAAAGCAGCCAGAGTTTTTTCTGTTTCAAGGGGAAAACTCCTTTCAGATTTCTCTTTTCGTAGAACCCACGGCACAGATGCTGGTCTAAAAGTTGCAAGAAGTTGTTACATAGCAGGATTCAACTCAACCTCGAATGTCCTTGCCGGGAAACTTTACGCTATTCCTGTTGTAGGAACTGTAGCCCACTCTTTTATTATGTCCTTTGAGCATGAAGAGGATGCCTTCAGAGCTTATGCCAGAACATTCCCAGACAATACGGTGCTCCTCGTTGATACCTATGACACGATTGATGGAGTGAAGAAAGCAATAGAAGTCGCAAAGGAGCTTGAATCAAAAGACTATAAACTCAAAGGAATACGACTTGATAGTGGCGATGTCATTGAACTTTCGAAAATTTCCAGGAAGTTCCTTGATGAAGCGGGTTTGAACTACGTCAAAATTATTGTGAGTGGTGGGCTTGACGAATACAAAATTGATGAAATTCTCAAGGCAGGAGCTCCCGTTGATGCTTTCGGCGTTGGAACGAAAGTGGGAACCTCTGCTGATGCTCCTTATATAGACTTTGTTTATAAACTCGTTGAATTTAACGGCAAACCTGTCATGAAAACAAGCAAAGGGAAAAAGATGTATCCCGGAAGAAAGCAGGTTTTCAGACAAGAAAATGGAGATATTGTAGGTTGTTTTAATGAGGAGCTTCCGGGAAAACCACTGCTTGAAAAAGTGATTGAATGCGGTAATCTCATTAAAAAACTTCCTTCTCTGAATGAGATAAGAGAATACTTTATTTCCCGATTTGAGGAGTTCCCACAGGAAGTCAAAGATATAAATAAAAAATGGGAATATCCTGTAAACATAAGTAAAGAGCTTGAGAGCCTTTACGAAAAATTGAGAAGAAAGTTATTGACAGGAGGTTGATTCCAGTTGAAAGATGTAAGAATAATTACAATAGACGGTCCAGCAGGAGCAGGAAAGAGTACCATTGCAAAGGAAATTGCAAAGAGATTCGGATTTACTCATCTTGATTCCGGCGCCATCTACAGAACAATAGGTGTGGCATGTAAAGAGGCAGGCGTAAACCTTGAAGACGAAAAAGCTGTCCTTGGAGTTGCCAAAAAGTTGCAAATAGAACTGAAAGGTGACAGGGTTCTTCTTGCTGGAGAAGATATAACGGAAAAGATTCGGACTCCTGAAGGAGGCTTTTTAGCTTCAAAAGTAGCTCAGTTTAAAGAAGTTAGAGAAATTGTGGTTAAGATCTTGAGAGAGATTGCCAGAGGAAAGAGAGTGGTAACAGATGGCAGAGATGCTGGTACCTACATATTTCCTGAAGCAGATTTAAAAATCTACCTGACAGCTTCACCAGAAGAGAGAGCAAGAAGAAGATATGAGGAACTGATAAAAAAAGGATTTGATGTATCCTATGAAGAGATTTTAAAAGAAGTAATAGAGCGGGACGAAAGAGATAAGAATAGAAAATTTGCTCCACTTGTAATTCCTGAAGGTGCTGTAATAATTGATACAACTGGTAAAACTATTGAGGACGTTCTTTCAGAAGTCTCTCAACGTATCAACTGTTGATGTCAGAATGGAGTGTTGAAGTTCAGACAGAAGGTGGACACCCTAAAATAACCTTTGAATATCACAAGGAGGTGTCCACCGATGAAACAATTGAAAAGATTCAAAGGAACATTCCTCCATATATCAAGCACAAATACAGCCTTTGTAGAGACTCTCAAGAAAGGGAGAAAAATACAGAAAAAACTTGACATTACTAAAAACCTACCAAGAGAAGTCAAAACCAGACTCAAATGGATAGACTACTACCACAAAACCAACAACGTCAGGAAAACATGCAGACACTTTGGAATCAGCCCAACAACATTCTACAAATGGCTAAAACGCTTTGAAAAACTGGGGATAAAAGGACTATTTGACCAATCAAAAAGACCTCACACAGTAAGAAAATCCCAAACGCCTCCAGAAATAGAGAACCTCATCATAACAATCAGACAAAAATACCCAACCTGGAGCAAAGAAAAAATATCCGCTTTCATGAAAAAATACCTAAGTGTAAAAGTATCTCCCTCCACAGTTTACAGAGTTCTCAAAAG
>OFCA01000154.1_pt1 | contig 9466 bp, 11 predicted proteins | sample 1520721 | NCBI WGS metagenome assembly OFCA01 (sample SAMEA3696450, study PRJEB22514) | metagenome | biome: water; feature: marine; material: hydrothermal vent | place: Pacific Ocean | collected 2014-08-16 | depth 1514 m
AAATACGACAGTAGACAGAGGTACAATTGGAGATACCGTAATTGGAGAAGGAACAAAAATTGACAACCTTGTTCAGATAGGGCACAACGTTAAGATTGGAAAATACTGTTTTATCGTTTCACAGGTTGGAATCTCGGGAAGTACAAAGATTGGAGATTTTGTAACCCTTGCTGGAAAGGTCGGAGTAGCAGGACACATAGAAATTGCAAGTAACGTTACCGTCGGAGCAAAAGCCGGAATAACCAAGAGTATTAAAGAATCTGGTACTTATGCCGGATTTCCCGCAAGACCTTATAGAGAATGGAAAAAAATTCAGGCGTTAATTGACAGGCTTCCGGAAGTCTATGAAAAGATAAAACGTCTTCTAAGCTAACCTGAAAACATTAATTTCTGCGGAATTTTTTCTACAAACGTTATTCCAGTTTCTCTAAGTCTTTCTCTAAAAGAGGTATCAATTTTCAAACCGTATCCAGGCAAGATTTTTGAGAGCTTTTGAAAAATAGTTTCTCCTTCTGGATCAAAATCCATTAGAAGAACAACGCCCCTGTACTTATACTTATCAGCAAGAGCTTCTGCAACGTCGTGATAGTTCCTGCCTTTTAGTTCAACAACGTTTTGAACTCCAAACTTCTCAAGAGCCCACTTGTCCCTTTTTCCTTCAACTAAAATTGCCCAGCTTTCATTTTTAAGGGAAAACTGTTTTAAATCCAGTAAGAAATTTTTCAGAAGTTTAATTTCTGTTTCCATACTTTATAGTTTAACCAGAAGAATTCCCACTGTAAAGTTATAAATAATCGGAAGTCCAGCCTGGAGCAACAGGAGAACTGCCGTTACAGAGAGAGAATAGAGACCGAGATAGTAAGGAAGTAGATAAGCCCACCAGCTCCTCAAAAGGGAAAACATTCCGTTTCCAACTGCCATTGTTCCAAGGATATGGGTAACAGGATGATTCTTTTCAATCATTATCTTTATCAATCCGTAAGCAACAGGCGGACTTATAGCAGCGGTTGTAATGTAGGTTATTTCAAGAGAATCAAAGCCAAACATTCCTAAGTAAGGTTTTAGAACTTGCGTAAGCTTCTCCATAAATCCAGCTTTAATAAGGAAAACGATTGCCAGAAAGAGAGGAGTGAACTTTAGAATGAATGAAAAAGCCTCTTTAAATCCTTTTGAGAATCCTTCTTTAAGAGCCATTAACGAAAACTCGAGATTAAGAGAGTTGTACTCTGGATAGTTGAATTTCAAATTCCTGTATCTGATTCTTCCCACAATTGAAACAATAACCAAAACGACAATGTCAAATGCCAATCTTAGAAGAGCGTAATAAACAGCGATAACACCTATCAAAGGAACCAGAACAGGAAGGTAGTATCTGTAAAGAAACATCAAACGCATGGGAAAGTTTGAAGCAAGAATTGCAAGGTAAAGGTCTATTGGGTCAATTTTGCCTTCTTTCAGCAGGTTAGAAGCAGTAATGTGAGCGGCTCGGGGAGAAACAAGGTAGATAACAGGAACGTTTGTAAGAAGAGGGTGAATTCCAAACTTTGAAAGCTTCAGAGTCTTTAACCCGAGCCAGTTTACAAATTTTGTTTCAACTAAAATAGAAGCTAATATGTAACCAAAGGCAATTGCTGAAACAATTATCAGATAGAGTTTTGTAAAGTTCATCATTAAACGTCAGCTTCTGCAAGAGCTCCTACATACTTGTTGGAATTCCCTAAGCCTCCTTCTGAAGGAGGCTTAAGGAATGTCAAAATCAAAGGTTGTAGAAAACGTCTGTTCCTCTGTAAACAGCCGAACCGTTCAGCATTTCTTCAATTCTCAGGAGCTGATTGTACTTTGCGTTTCTTTCGCTTCTTGCTGGAGCTCCAGTCTTGATCTGACCGCTGTTAACTGCAACTGCAAGATCTGCAATGAAGGTATCTTCAGTCTCTCCAGATCTATGGGAAATAACCGCCGTGTAGTTTGCCCTCTTTGCCATCTCAATAGCATCGAGGGTTTCCGTTACAGTTCCAATCTGGTTGAGCTTTATGAGAATTGAGTTTGCAAATCCTTCCTTAATTCCTATTCTGAGGAGCTCGGTGTTTGTAACAAATACGTCATCTCCAACAAGTTGAACCCTATCCCCAAGGGCAGCAGTTAGGAGCTTCCAGCCCTCGTGGTCGTTCTCTGCCATTCCATCTTCAATGCTGATTATTGGATATTTCTCAACAAGTTTTCTATAGAAGTCAACTAACTCCTCTCTACCCAGCTTCTTTCCTTCTCCAGCAAGTTCGTAAATACCATCCCCCTTGTAAAACTCTGAAGATGCAGCATCAAGGGCAAGAAGAATATCCTCTCCAGGAGTGTATCCAGCCTCCTCAATAGCCTTTAAAATAACCTGAATTGCCTCTTCGTTTGATGCAAGATTTGGAGCAAACCCTCCCTCATCTCCAACGTTTGTTGAGTGCCCCATTCTCTGGAGAACCTTCTTGAGAGTATGGTAAACCTCGACTCCCATTCTAAGGGACTCAGAGAAAGTCTCGCCACCGACAGGCATTATCATGAATTCCTGAAGATCAACATTGTTATCTGCGTGAACACCTCCATTGAGAATGTTCATCATCGGAACTGGAAGTTCCTTTGCATTTGCTCCACCAATGTACTTGAAGAGAGGCATATCAAGCTCTTCAGCAGAAGCCCTGCAGACTGCCATTGAAACACCAAGAATTGCATTGGCACCAAGGTTACTCTTGTTGGCAGTACCGTCAAGCTCAATCATAAGCCTGTCAATATTAACCTGATCCGTTGACTCAAGACCTATGAGAGCTGGCGCTATTACCTCATTGACATTCTTTACAGCTTTGAGAACTCCCTTTCCAAGGTATCTCTCGGGATTCTTATCCCTCAGCTCAAGGGCTTCCCTTTCTCCAGTTGAAGCTCCGCTTGGAACGGCAGCCCTTGCTCTTACTCCAGACTCAAGGGTTACTTCTACTTCAACAGTCGGATTTCCCCTCGAATCGAGTACCTCTCTTGCCCTAAGGTCAACTATCCTTGACATAAAAGCCTCCAGATCTGAATTTATTTTCAAGTTTTTGACAGATTTTGCCTACTGTGTCAACTATTTCAAATTCCCTCTCATCATCTTTACAAAAAGAACAACTGATTTTAATAATCGGTAATCCCGATTCTTTAAAATAATCAGCAGCCACCTGAGGCCATTCAATCACTTTAATCCTTCTATCCAAGAGAATCTCTTCAAAACCCAGGTCCTCTATAGCTTCAATTGAATCCAATCTGTAAAGGTCTATATGAACCAGAGAGTCATACTCGTGAACAATGTTAAACGAAGGAGAGGAAATTTCATCTTCAGGAATTCCCAGAGCCTTTGCTATTCCTCTGGCTAACGTTGTCTTTCCACAGCCAAGATCTCCAGAAAGGAAAATAATCGTCCCTTCAGGTACACTGGATCCGATAATCTCTCCTAACCTTCTGGTCTCCTCAACCGAGAATGTTCTAACTCTGCACTTACTCAATTCTCTGACCCACTAAGGAAACTTTTCCTATCCCGGATTTTCTCAAAGTATCCAGCAGAGTAAACACGTACAGATAAGGGGTTTCCTTATCAGCTTTTATATATATTCTCCTGTCCTTTGGGAGAACGGGAATTAATTTTGAAGGATCGGAGTAAACTTTTCCCTCGTAGTAGATCTTTCCCCACTTATCAACTACTAGTTTAACAACCTGTGAAGAGGAGGTAATTGCAGCACCACCTTCTGGAACCTGGACTTTTATCTCTCCACCAGAGATAAACTCAGTTGTAACTGCAAGAAAGATAATAAGAATCAGAGAAAGATCCAGTATAGGAGAAAGGTTTATATCTGCAATAAGTCCTTTCTTTTTCTCTCTTATCTCCAACTTGTCTTCTCCATGAATTGTTCGTGGGCTTTCTCCCACACTTCCACAGCTTCTCTGCACTCTTCAACGGTTGGTACAAGCGCTATCCTGAAAAATCCTTCACCACCTTTGCCAAAAAACTCTCCAGGAGAAATGACTATGCCGTAGTTCAAAAGATGTAAAGCATACTCTTCAGAAGAGATTCCTTCAGGCAATTTCACCCAGAAGTAAAATGTTGCCTCAGGATACAAGAACTCAAGACCGATCCTTTTGAAGAATTCCAGGAAAATATCCCTCTTACGGCAAAATATTTCTCTCCTTCTTTCTACATGCTCTTCATCCGACCATGCAACTTTTGCAGCCTGTTGGACAAAATCTTGAGAAGCAACTCCAAAGGAAGAACGATACTTGAGATAAGTTTGAACAATTTCACTATCTCCCGCAACAAAACCTGAACGGTAACCGGTCATTCCGCTTCTTTTAGAAAGAGAGTGAAAAACAACAGCTCCTTTTTTGCCAACTTCAAGAAGAGAGTGTGGTGGACTTTCAAAGTAAATCTCTGTGTAACACTCATCGGAGCAGAGGATTATTTCATACTCTCTACAAATACCGTAGATCTCTTCAAGATAAGAGAGGGGTGCAACTGCCCCCGTTGGATTGTGCGGATAGTTAATCCAGACTATTGCTGTCTCTTCAAGGATAGACCTTGGTAACTTATCGAGTCTTAGCAGAAACTGCTCATCGTATTCAAGTTTTATAGGGTATGGCTCTCCACCTGCGAAAAGAGTTCCTCTTTCATAAACCGGATAGGCTGGAGTACCGTAGATAACTTTTTTCTTCTCAGTATCTGTGTCTATGAAAACAAGCGGAAAGTGGAATATTGCTTCCTTTGAACCGGCAGTTGGTATCACTTCCTTTTCAGGGTCAAGGACAACGTGGAATCTGTTGAAAAACCAATTGGCTATTGCTTCTCTTAAATCCTTTCTTCCCTTTACCGTAGGATACTGACTGACTTCCGGAATAGCTTCAATCAATGCTTTCCTGATTTTTGGATCAGTAGGCTCTTTCGGATCTCCTGTTCCAAAGTCGTAGATTTTCTTACCTGCTTTCCTGAGTTTTTCCTTTGCCTTAACAAGACGATCCATAGGATATGGTTTAAGTTCTCTAATTCTCCCGTTCATTCTATCCCCTTAGAACTTGAAACCTGCTCCTACAAACATACCTTTAAGCTATCTTCATGCAGTTCTATAACTTACTACTTTTCCCTCAGCTTTCCAACCGTTGTGGTTGCAGAAGATAGCATCTATTGTAACACGAACACTGCTTTCCCAAGAGAAGAAATTTATTAGTTAAAGCCATAAATTTCCTTATGCTAAAATTGCTAATCATGATGGATAGAAGAGAGATTCTGAAAGGTCTTATTGGAGGATTCTGTCTTTTCCCCTTCATAGAAGAGGAAGCGGTTGCATCTCATACTCCTGTTATAAAACGAGTAAGGTATTCATCAAACGTAGAAAAAACAAGAATTGTTCTGGATTGTACTGGAGAAATAAGAAAAACAAACATTAAATCTACACTGAAAAGAAACACTCTTTGGATAGAGATCAAAAGAGTAAGAGCGAATAAAATAGTAAGAAAACTCAAGAGTTCTCTTGTCTCAGAAGTTAAGGTTATTCCGATCAACAGGCATCTGGTTAAAGTCAAGGTTGTGATGAAAGATCCTCACAAGTATAGAATTTTCGCTCTGAAATCGGGTAGAAGAAGACCATTTAGAGTTGTAATAGATATCTTTCCTGACTTTATCATTACAAGCTGTGAACCCAGAAAAACTAAAAAGAGAATAGTTGTTATAGACCCAGGTCATGGTGGAAAAGATCCAGGAGCCATCTGGCCTGTTCATTCAAAGCATCCCAGGATAAGGGAAAAGGACATTACACTGTCAATTGCTCTACGAGTGAGAAGAATTTTGAAGAAGCATCCTGATATTAAAGTAATTATGACAAGAACAAGAGATGTTTACGTTCCTCTATTAAAAAGAGCCGAAATTGCTGCAAAGTCGTGTGCTGATGCTTTTGTTAGCATTCACGCCGATTCAATGCCAAATTTTCCTAACTGGAATGGTGTTACCGTTTTCAAAGCTTCCCCTTCCCTCTTTGCGAAAGCCCAGACAACTGCAAAAGCGGTAGCAAAGAAAGTAAAGTTGTGTGATGACATTATATGCTGGAGCATAAGTCCTCTGTTGCTTAACATGTCAACTACTGTAACGTTTGTTGAAAGTGCAAAATTAGCAGAAAAGATAGTAAATGATTTAAAAGCTCATGTTAATGATAATCTCATTAACGGTATAAAGGATATGAAGAGAAACATAGTGGTACTGAAAACGCCGGGAAGACCTGCTGTTCTTGTGGAAACAGGTTTTCTGACAAATTCTAAAGACAGAAGAAGACTTGTTCAAACCTGGTATCAGGAAGAAATTGCAAAAGGTATAGCAAAAGGAATAGTTGACTATTTCAATTCTTTGAACAACGTTGCTGTTGTTGACTAAATAAAATCAGGAGAGTAAAAGTGCTTGAAGCTAATTTCAAGGGGAAACTAAAAGGAATTCTGAGAGTCCCATCCGATAAATCAATCTCGCACCGTTCAATAATGATAAGTTCGCTAAACAAAGGAACGGTTGTTGTAAAAAACTTTCTTAGATCGGAAGATTGCCTCAACACTCTTAAAGCCTTTCTGGAACTTGGCGTTAACATAGAAGATAAACAGGAGAAAATTGTTATAAGAGGAAAAGGGAAACATTCTTTAAAAGAACCTTTTAACGTCATTGACCTTGGGAACTCTGGAACATCCATAAGGCTCATTTCTGGAATTCTCTCTGGACAGCCTTTCTACTCCGTCCTTACCGGTGATCAGTATCTCCGACGCCGTCCAATGGACAGAATAGCAATTCCTCTAAGGATGATGGGAGCTGAAATATATGGAAGAGAAGTGGGTAAGTATCCACCTTTGACAATTATCGGAAAGGAAGAACTAAAAGGGATTGATTATAAAAGTCCCAAAGCATCAGCCCAGGTAAAATCGGCAATACTTCTTGCCGGTCTTTTCACAGATGAACCCGTTTCTGTTGCAGAACCTGCAAAAAGCCGAGACCACACAGAGCGAATGCTAAAGGCATTTGGTGTTGACTTAGAGATGGAGGGTTTAACTGTTTCCCTCGGTAAAAATAGGGAGCTTGAGGCAGATCTTGAAATAGATGTTCCAGCCGACATATCATCGGCGGCATTCTTTATGGTTGGTACTGCAATTACACCAGAATCTGAAATCCTGTTAAAGGATGTCATTCTAAATCCAACGAGGACTGGCATTTTAGATGTAATGGAAAGAATGGGAGCAGAGATAAAAATTGAAAATGTCAGAAGTGTATCCGGTGAAGAGGTTGGTGATATTATTGTCTCTTACTCCTCAGACCTAAAAGCAACAGAGATTAGAGGGGAGGAAATACCGAAGCTGATAGATGAAATCCCTATCATAGCTCTTCTTGCTACCCAGGCAGAGGGAGAAACTATCATCAGGGATGCTCAGGAATTGAGGGTTAAAGAGAGTGATCGCATAAAATCAACTGTTGAGAACTTAAGAACAATTGGAGCAGAGGTTGAAGAGCTCCCCGATGGGATGATAATAAGAGGAAAAACTCCACTGAAAGGTGGAAGAATTAAATCTTATGGCGACCACCGAATAGCTATGACATTTACCATTGCTTCGCTGATAACTGAAGAAACCATAGAGATAGATGATGTTGAGTGCATAAAGACTTCATATCCCCGATTCTTTGAAGACCTTGAACAACTGTTAAGATGAATAGGAACATAGTTCTTCTAAGTCTGGTCAGTTTTCTAAATGATCTCTCCAGCGAAATAATTCTTGCTGTTCTGCCTCTTTTTATCGTTGAGCTGGGTGGGGGAGGAATCTCTATAGGTTTAATTGGTGGAGCAAGGGAGGCTATTGCAAACCTTCTTAAAGTTTTCTCTGGTTATATGTCAGACAGGTTGAAAAGAAAGAAACCATTTGTTTTTGCAGGTTATTTCGTATCTTCAGTTTTTAAATTACTCCTGGGATTTTCAAAAACTCCTATACAGATCTTGATTGCAATTTCCCTTGAGAGAATAGGCAAAGGAATTAGAACAGCTCCCAGAGACGCGATTATATCTCTCTCCGGGAAAAGAGCGGGAAAAAGTTTTGGAATTCACAGAGCTTTTGATACACTGGGAGCTTTTTTTGGTTCACTCATTGCTATTTATCTGATCAAGAATCTCAACCTGCCGTATGGAAACGTAATACTGTTAGCAGCCACTCTTTCAATTATTGCTCTTTTTCCAGTTCTCTTTGTCAGGGAACCAGAAGAAGGTAACTCCAGAAAGAAATTAGTAAAAACTGTTAAAACTCAAATTTCCAGGGAGCTAAAACAGTTTCTGATAATCTCCGCACTCTTTTCTTTTTCAAACTTAAGCTACATGTTTCTCATCGTAAAAGCCCAAACCATTTCGGGATCTGATATTACTCCTTTAGTCCTCTACGCCGTTTTCAACCTTGTATATGCTCTATTCTCCGTCCCGGCAGGAATTGCGTCAGATAGATTTGGAAGGGAAACTGTTCTTAGCTTAGGTTATATTCTTTTCGGTGTTTCACTTTTCACTGTTATCTTTTCAAACTCCATTATTTCTTTACTGATAGTTTTCCTTCAGTACGGTCTTTCCATGGCAATAGTCAATGGAATTCAGAGAGCTTTTGTATCAGACCTGTCAGAAGAAGCATTTAGAGGAAGTTCTTTCGGGTTGTTTCACGCAGTAACTGGATTTGCCATTCTTCTTGGCAATGTATTTGCAGGTTTTCTCTGGAATCTGTCAGCAGATATTACACTGTTAGTGTATGGAATTATTTCTCTTCTTTCCGGATTACTTCTTGCTCTTAAAAGTCCGTCCCGTGCCAGGACTGCATGAATTCCTTCTCTTGAATTAAGCACATCATGGACTTGATTCTTCAGTGGTCATGTTTTAATTTTAAATTGAACTCTAATTAGGAGGTTCTAACTATGGAAGTAATACCAAAGAGAAAGTTTAAATGTCTCGACTGTGGACACGAGTTTGAAGAACCCTTCGGAAAGCCCCGCTGGATGGTCAAATGTCCAAAGTGTGGAAGTGAAAATGTTGTAAGAGCTGATGCACCTGCAGGCTGGTGTGGTAGAGGTTACTGAAGAGGAGCTGGCAGAGGTAGAGGAAGAGGTAGAGGCTGGTTTGGAGGCTGGGGAAGAGGCGAAGGAAGAGGAAGATTCGGATTTGGTTGGGGAAGAAGATAAATTCTTTAAAAAGGTGCGCTTTAGCGCACCTTTATTAGTTTAAACTTTATTGTCTGCTTTTTCTTTTCTTATCTTTTCTCTTTATGGAAGGAAATGTCTGAATCAGAACTTCCAAACTTATTATATTAAAAGCTTTTAATATTCATAACGCGTTATAGATTATTGCATTTTACAACCGTAAATCGTTCTTTATTGAAAAGTAATTAATAAATACATATAATCTCATATAATCTATGAACA